>Ga0255433_1001_pt1 | contig 33230 bp, 28 predicted proteins | sample ANMaggSSYBR02H12_FD_182672 | JGI IMG/M metagenome (GOLD analysis project Ga0255433, IMG submission 182672) | Sediment cell enrichment communities from methane seep in Santa Monica Basin, California, United Staets - ANME aggregate JGI... | ecosystem: Environmental > Aquatic > Marine > Cold seeps >...
AATGTGCAATAACTAGACATATATCACGACATATGCTATACTGTGAGCAGACGGAGGTGGCAGATGGCGACCGTGATGATTGTAGACCCGAAAGAGATGAAAGAAGCACGCAATATCCTGGGCTTCACACAGATCCAGGCCGGCGTTGCGCTTGGCAATGTGCGGCCAGAGACCGTAAGCAGATGGGAGCGAGCATCCAGGAACGATCGGCCAAACATGCGGGGGATCCACGTGGAAACTACAAGGCAGCTCACAGAAACAGCTGATCTCCTGGTCGACCTGTACCCAGACAAAGAAGGCCGAATGAAGTTCCTTCATACTCCTCAGCGGGAGCTGGGCGGCAAGTCCCCCTATGACGCAATTATGCAAGAGCCGCCTTATGGGCTGAGGGACGTGGTCCGACTTCTTGGCCGAATGGCGGAAGGGATCCCTACTTAATAAATGGCCAGTCTTTTCAATGCATGGAGAAAGGCTCTTTCAGAATATAAGCCCCGCAAAATTCGCGGGGCTGTTTGGTACCGGGCAGTGGTGCCGTCCCGGAAGCGGACGATATTGGCCATGGATGGAGCACTGATCTATGGTGGCCGCTATAATAACGCCGGGGAATTTGGGGCCCTGTACCTGTCTAAAACCAAGAAGGGTTGCGCAGCAGAGGTCACACGACGGCCGGCACACCCAACCAAATATGTCGTTGGTAAGATCAAGGTCACACTGGGAAAGGTATGTGACCTAACGGATCCGGAGCTGCTGAAAAAACTAAAGATCACCAAGACAAGGCTAACCGCAGATGACTGGGATGAACCCCAGGCTTTAGGTGAACTGGTCCGGGAAGCCGGCTACGAGGGAATGGTCGTTCCTTCAGCTGCCGGCGATTTCAACAACCTGGTTATTTTTGTGGACCGGCTGGCCGGCACGTCAAGAGTAGAGCTTGAGGAAGTGAAACCACTACCTCTTATATAACTGTTAGATAGTTCCCTGTTATTTCTATCCCTCTTTGCCCGATTCTCTCATTATTTTTTGGTAGCATTTTGTAGGTGATTTGGTCCCGTTTTGTAAACAGTTACGGACATATTTATGCTACATTGGATGCAAGAGAACGGCAAATTCAAAGAATTTGCATTACTGGTTTCTTTTACTGGTAGTACTGCCGGTTTAGATCTACGGACCCTGGCCGCAAAGGAATGGCGACCTCCGATGCGGCCAGCCGGCAACTTTTCCCAAAATCCATGAAAAACTTGTAGTTTTGGTCCAAATACGCTAAAATACATAAAATACATATAATTTGTAATACTATGAAGGGTCAAAGCATTGGAGTTTTAATGGATATCAAGAAATTTCAACTGGTGACAAGAACTGAACTTCTCCGGGATTCGGGGGAGGTTTTTGATAAACTGCTGCGGGGCAGGGCGGCGCTGATCGAAAAACACCGCAAGCCACAGGCGGTCCTTTTAGATATCTATGATTTTTACGGGCTCAGGGCGGCTGCCGCTTTTGAGGTCAACAAATTTGATCTCACGCCAGGGGATCTTGACCAAGTAATTGAAAACAGCGAGGATGAAGCAGAGGCTTACCTGCAAGTAATAGGGCATTACCTGGCGGAAGAAATAGGCCTGTCCCGGGCAGCCGATCTTTTAGACGTCCCACAGGAAGAGCTCAGCGCCCGTTTCCAAAGACTTGAGATCCCAATCAGAGTAGGGGAGGGCGATGGATAAATTGATCAGGGTATCGGCCGGCGGACAAGTGATCGCTGACCAAGTGGTCTATGCTGACACCTCTCAACTCAGGAATAAGGGGGTGCTGGGCAGGTCTTCGCTTGGAACCAACGAAGGGGTCCTCTTGGTTATGCCTTGCCGATCGGGGTTATCCCTGCTGCATTCCATTCATATGTTCGGCGTGCCGTTTGATATGGCTGTGGCATGGCTAGACAAGAATGGCCAGATCCTTCACCTGAAGCTGGCCAAACCAGGCCGGATGTATTTCCCCCCGGGTTTTTTCACAGACACAAAGTATATACTCGAACAGCATCCGGACCATTTACCCTTATTACAAAAATCTACCAAAATACAATGGGAGGAACCAAGTGGCTGAAAGACCTTCCATTGCTATAGAGACCGTTTTGGATTGGGCTTATTGTGAAGCCAAAGTTTGGTGGCAGACCGTTGGCCGGTCCATTGAAGAGAAAGCAGAAAGCTTGATCAGCCCGCGAACGGGATCCATCCTACTTCAGGAAGCGATTCAGGGTATTCTGAAATTGGGATATCAGAGCCACCAGAAGGGTAATGACTTTGAATTTCCTGTTCTCCTGGGAACTCTCTGGAAAGTGCGGCTGGGTAAATGGGGGCTGAACCATCTGAGGGAAAAAATGGCCGCCTACTCTGTCCTCTATGAAGACCTTATGATCCGCTTCGGAGAATCGGGAGACATCCGGAAAATGGGGGGTTCGCTTTATGACAATCCTACCTGGTCACACCGTTGGAGAGATCTAGCTTTATCGAATGGGCTCACAGATCTCCGCAAAGAGATCGATGCAGAGCAGCACAAAGCCGGCCTGGGCAAGATCAAGAAAGACAATAACACAGACATCTGGAAAGAACCCATTGGCCTGGCCGATGCTTTTGCCCGATCTAATTGGATTGTGGAAAATAACGTCTTTGAACAGGAATCAATTGAAGGGGTCGGCGAAGAGGTCTATGTAACCCTGCCGCATATTTCAGTAGGTGTAACCCCGGACCTGATCCGTACTTCGGGAGAGGATCTGGTCTACGAAAAACACTATTATGGAATCAGGCCTCCCAGGATGAAAGACTTACTGGGAGACTACACAATCAAAGCCCTTTTTAGCGCAAAACAAGAAGACAGCGATAAGGAAGCGAGCTCAGTTTTTGTTCGCCACCTGATGTCAGGAAAAATGATCCATATGAAGCCCCGCAGGGCAGCAGGGATCAACGAGATCGAAGCGATGTCCAGTGCGGTCCAACGGCGGATGAACTCGATGGATTTTTCAGGTCCCAGGATGGTCAATGGATGGGACGCTTGCGGTAATTGCGACTATAAGCTGTTATGTTTCGATGGAGAAGGGATCATGCAGCGCTACAATCTCCCCCTATCAGGAAGAATTTCCCTGGCAGACGACTTGATCGCTGAAATGGGACAGCAGTTAAAAGGGTACACCGAAGAACAGAAAGAAATTGGGATAACTTTTGCACGGGTGTTTCTTCCCTTTGTTGCCCAAAACCCCGGAATGACCAAAGATCAGATAGACTGGCTGATAACAGGTATATAAATGAAGAGTACAAAACAGAGAGGGGAATACTTCAGGACCAGGATCTCGGGATTAGCTGTTATTATCTTTTCCTTATCAGTGAGTATCTGGCATTTGATCGATTCCCTGTTGATAAAACAAGTCTTCAACATGATAGATCTCTTCTCTATCTTGTTTACGTTACTAACCGCTATGGTTGGAGGAGTCATCCTATATACTGCCTATCAAAAAGAGCTCATAGCTGAACTGGGTTTATGGCTGGATGATTTTGGACAAAAAGTCAGGAAAGCGAGCTGGCCTCTGGAAAGAGAAATGCTCGAAATTGTTGGGGAACGCCTGGTAGGACTTTACCCGGAAGGAACTAAGTGGATCCTTTATACACTTTTACCTGGCTATATGCTCAAAGACAGACCAAAGGGAATGCGAAAAGGACGCTACTGGCGTGTCTCCGCAAAAGACTCGATAGAGCTTGAGGAAAAGATCGATGGATATATCCGGGACCAACTGACAGAAGCGCCGGCCAGGGACATAGACCACGGGTATGAACTGATCCGGGACCTGGATGGGGAGACGGCGGTATTTCTGGCAAGCAGCCAGGGAATCTCTGCGGGCTTGGCAGTTGATGTTCCTCTGGAAAAAAGATGGAGGGGAGGCCAGTGGGTAAAGAGACAAAAATTAACTTTCGTCCGTAAGGCATTTGATCAATTGGTCCAACACCTGGCTTCTCTGCGGATGGATTGGAATGAATTTCAAAAGACAATCGACGATGAAGAACTGGGCATGATTGTCCGGATGCTTTCTCATGAGATTGCAGGAACGCTGACCCTCCTTGTGGGGATGGAGGATCTAGAAGAGAGAGAAGAAAAAGCGCTGGCCAGGACAGTGCACCTGGTCAGGCAGCTGCAGGAAGTTCCTTCTCTGCGAACCGGATTCTTTTCCGTAGAGCCCGAATCAACCATCCTCCGCCAGATGGTAAACGAAGTGGTTCGAGGAGTACAAACTGTCTGGAAAGATAAAGAGTTTGTTGTGAACTGGAGCGCCAGAGAAGACCTGGAAGTTGTTGGAGACAAAAATCTATACTCGGTGCTGCAGAATACCGTATTTAATGCGCTGAGTTTTGCAGAAAGCAAAGTCAGCATTGAGGTAGAACCAGGAATAAGAAAAGATCACGTCCTGGTAAAAGTGACCGATGATGGACCAGGCGTCCCTGTTGATAAAAGGGAATGGATCTTCGAGCCACTTGTGGCCGAAGGGACAGATTACCGCCCCCGGGGAAAGGGAGTCGGGCTATTCATTGCCAGGCGAATTGCCCGGGAGGTCAGCGGAGATGTATATTTAGGACAGCCCGAGGAAGGCAAGGAACGATCCAACCAGTTTGTGATTCAGCTTTTGGTTGCCAACCCATAGTAGGGAGAAGAAAAGAATGGCATTAAATATGAACAGCGTTGTCCTGGCAGAAGACGATCCGGAAATCAGCTCAATGGTGAAGGATTATTTTGAGCAAGTCTACGGCTTGTCTGTAACCACCACGGACAAGGTTGACGAGATCATACCCCTGGTGCTGAAAACCAAGGCGTCAGTGCTGATCATGGATCTGGAGCTGAAAGACGGAGACGCCTCACAGGTTGTTAGCGACGTAGCAGGCATTGATGGCCTGGTTGAGATCATCTTGACCGGAACATGGAAGGGCAGGGAAGAGAACAAATTGCTCAAAGACGGGGCTCAGGTGGTGATGAGGAAACCTCAGAAACCATCTACTATCTGGCAGCAAGTTTTGAACCTTAGAGGTGTAGCGCAGAAGAAAGAGGATGCGCCCTCAAAGATCTTCTTTAAATCCAAAAAAGGATACTACGATGTCCAAGAGGGGCTGATTGTTGAAGAAGGTGGTCAGTGGATATATTTAACTGACCAAAGAAGAGAAATCATGGAAATCCTGGTAGATCGTATGGTGCAGGATAATAAAAAGAGCGACACTTTGGGTGAGGGAGGGTGGGTAATCCGGGGTGATCTGATCACGAACGAAAACCTGGGAAAAGAACGAGTAATACCTGAGGATGTCTGGAGAGCTTTGAGATACAACATCAATAAAATCATTAAAACACTGGAGGAGATTCTACAGATAGCCGAGGGCATAAAGCCGATTGAGAAAAGTAAAGCAGGGAGAGATAAATCCTTCTACAGACTTAACCCGGAAGTGTTTCAACTCGCGAACCCAGAAGACACAAAGGGAGAAGGGTAGTGCCTAAACCCAAGAAGGCCTCCCAACTGCCGGTCGCAGTACCTCGTCCGCTCAATCTACATGAAGCGGCTGAAAGCGTGGCCGGCTATATAGGAAGGGGAGATACCTCCATTTTTGACCCTGTCCAAACGGGATTTCCTGTCCTGGACCAGCTGCTGGGTGGAAGCGAAGACATGCAGGGCGGTTTTTATCCAGAGGATCTCTGGCTTCTGGCTGGAGCCCAGGGCATAGGGAAAACCTCACTGGCTTTACAAATGGCCCATAACATGGGCAGCCAGGGAGTTCTGGCTTTATTTGTTTGTTACGAACACACCCCCATCACGCTCTGGGAAAGACTGATCTGCCAGGCTTCTGGATCCATCAACAAGAAAGGGCAGGGGGGTAAAGACAACAACCTTGTCGGCATCTCGGATCTGCGCAAGATATACCGGAGCATGATCGAAGACTATGAAGGGAAGGATTTCAGCCAGGAAAAGTTGATCGATGAGATACTAAGTCATTTGCCGGCACCGAAAAAACTCTGGGCTGAATTCACAAAATCAGCTGCACACGTCTGGCTTATTAAAGGAGATCTCCTTTATACATCACCGGCAGCACTTGAAGCCTATGTCAAAATGGCAAAGGAAGAAGGCCACCGACGGATTGTACTATTTGTGGATTATGTTCAGCGGATCCCGGTGCCACCACAACACGGCCGACTCCTGGAAACAATGGAAAGAATTGAATTTGCTCTTCGTGCACTAAAGGGGATTGCTATGACGCACATGATCCCCGTGGTTGGGGTGAGCGCTGCAGATGCGGAAGGCCTGAGGGGAGGGCGGATCCATCTGGAGAACATGTGGGGAAACGCCTCGATGCAGTATGAACCCGATGGGGCGCTGGTGCTTAATAAGGACCACTCTGAGAATGGGGTAGAGCAGATCAGGCTTGCGATCGAGAAATCCCGCAGGGGAGAAAGTGAAATCGAATTACGCTATCCTTTTCGTGGAAGTGTGTACAGCTTCGGAAGCCCCGGGATTCGCATCCCAGAGGATCAAAGCTGGCAGAGGGAAAGAGCAGCCCTAAAACCCAAAGAAATAAAGGAGGCATCCCCGGACTTATCGGAGATAGAAAAAACAATATGAGCCTAGTATACGTGATCAGAAAGAGAGATAGGAAACAACCAGTATCGGACTACCTTCTATTAGAAGAAGCCCTCTACCACTGGGAAGTTATGGGATATGAACACCCTGTATATTATATTGAGGTGTTTGAAGGGCCAGAAATACCCTTGCCTGATAAACCAATAGAGGCCATGTACCTTTTTATAGCGGATGATGATTCCTCGGATGAATACCCGGAGTCTCTTAAGAATTTTCATATAACAAGGTTTATGTAAAAGGATATTGCCCTGATTTTACAAGCGCTTGATCCAGGGATTAAGATAATCATCAGCGGGCTGCTGATCTATGCCGCGGTGGTGGATCTTCAGAAGCGGGAAGTTCCTTACGTGGCCGGAATTGGGATCCTGTTATATGGCGCCTTTGCGCTTTTCTGGGATCAGCACTGGTTATTAGGAACATTCTACCTGGTGGCAGTAATGGGGAGCAGGGGAGGGGTATGGGGACTCGTCGCTGCAGGAATAGCGCTGACAGCGCTGGCTGTCCCGGGACTGATGACAGAAGCATACCCGTTCATACTGGCGATATTCTTCATTATTATTATGTTCAGGTTTGGCGTTTTTGGGCAGGGAGATGCTGTACTGGCTTTTGGTTTACTAGCTATAGCTTATGAAGACAGGCTCTGGATGCCCCTGGCTCTACTGGCAACTGGCCTACTGGGAATTATTCCGCTTGTTTGGAAACGAACTTCGAAAGAGATCCTGGAAAGGGCAAAGTTTATATTGAGTAATTTTGGAAAGATTGAAGAAGACGAAGAGGCTGTGAAATTTCCATGGGCGGTAGCTGGCGGTGTTATTGGACTGATCTACTTATGGTTAGTCCGGGGAGCTATGTTGTGATCAAGAAAGGAAAATTACATATATATCTATTTGTGGCTGGCGGCATTCTTGCTGTTGTAGTAATTCTTTCAGCGTCCATGTCGTCTTGCTCGTGCAGTAATTTGATCAATAATGGGAACGTGGTCATCAAAGCTACGAAGACTTCTGGAGAGGAGTATGCCGAGTCTGTTGGGATTGAGGCCTACGACCTATCCTTGTATGAAGAAAGCAGTGAAGAATATTATGCAGCTCTTGGCCAGATGGAAGAAGACTGGTTTCCAAGACCAGCTGTTGTGATACCGAAAGGACCAGAAGGGGGAGACTATCCAAATGCGCCAGCTCCGATCTACGACGCATTCCCAGGACAGAAACGAACAACGGAAGACGGAGAGACCTACGAGATCACCAGGACCTGGATTGGAGACATAGCTGTTGGAACAGAGGTTATGCTGGAAGGGGTAGTCCAACAGGGTGAGTGGTGCTTCGTAACTGGAGAGACAATCGGGGGCTGGAGCTCGTCTGGGTGGGTTTGGTGTTATAGGTTATTTATTGCGGAATAATTCGGGTTGTTGAGGCCGGGGCAGGGAGGAAAATATGGATTATGGCATATGTATGACAATTGTCCTCATTATTGGGGCCGCTATTTTTGTGGGAATCTCTAACGCATTCAAGTTAGCAAGGACAGGCATGAATAAAGGATCCAAGAAACGGTCGTTTCAAAAATCTGTTGGTAGCACGAATACAGGCAAATTAGCCATGCATCTTTATCAGGAATATGAAGGATTGAGCATTAGAGATCTCGACGCCCCTTATGGAGATGATAAGCTGGAAGACTTTATTCAGTCCGTGGATCCGGACGAGGCTGCAGGCGCGTTTAAGGCTACTCTGGAGTCTAACAATGTCAAGATGCAAAGAATAGGCATCCACGGAATATATTTTTTATGCAGGGAAGCGGAGAGAGCCTGGAATAAGGAACAAACTCAATTCCTATCCATAAGCCAAGACAATCCTACAGAGATAGAATTTCAAGAAAGGTTTGAAGAATATGATAAATTGCGATTAAGTATAGCCGGAGCTATAGCGGACCCATTATACAAAATAGGTGCCATTAATCCACTACTTGATTTGTTTTATGCAAAGGATACCGACAAAGACGCGAGAAAAGACGCTGCAAAAACACTATTACAAGTAGCCAAGCTTTGTCCAATTGAAGGAAAGCCAGGATTTATTTATATTTACAAGATATTTTTGAAAAGCACCTTCAGTTATTGGGATGACCTAAGCATCGAGTATGTTGTTGATCTAATGAAAATTGCAGAGCAAAGGAGAAAAGAATTATCTGAAGAAACTTTTGACGCAATTATTAAGTGGACTAGACAATTATATGAACAATTACATAACAGGCCGGTGGATAATAAAGGAATGGCAGCGAAATTGTACGAGGAAATTGAAGTTCAAGAACAAAGATATGAGTATTCGAAAGCGAAGAAACAATACGAGAAGAGGATGAAGATTGGAACACAAGAAAGAGTTGATGATGGAAAGACACTATGGGATGCAGTAATGCGAATTCAGCTTGAGCGTATAAGAGAAAGCCTCCCTATGTTAGCAAGAAAGAAAAGGAAATATCTTCAAAAAGGCGATTATGGGGAAGTATCCTTTAATTCACGATCCTGGGACAGTGAGCTGCTTTATTTTATTGTTTCGGTGTTATTAAACAAACCCGAGTATGCTCCAAGAGGAGCATCTCGTTATGAAAACCAAGACAATAAGGTTAGGTATTTTTTTGTTGATAATAAGACAGACCCAGATATTAGCCCTATTTATGATAAATATTTCCACGAAGAGCGTCCTCCCAGGATGCCACAAGTTAATAGAGAGGATAATACCCTATCCGATGAAGACCAAGAGTATTTCACTGGGAGAGAATTGGAAAAGATTATGTTCAATTATTTGCAAGCAATTAGTGATGGCGAAATACACCAGCGCAATTACACGAATGCGATTATTTCAATCATTGAGCATGAAATAGAAAAATTCGAAAGTAACAGTACGTAACTAATCATGGGGAATATACAATGGAAGAGGACTGGTTTCCTAGAGCTGCAGTGATTATACAGAAAAGCCCTGAGGGAGGAGATTATCCCAACGCACCGGTACTGATCTGTGATGCTTTTCCCGGACAGATAGAGACAACTGAAGAGGGTATTTTGTACGAGATCACCAGAACCTGGATCGGGGACATTGCAGTTGGCACGGAAGTGATGCTAGAGGGGGTAGTAGAGCAGGGAGGGGATACGATTGGGGGATGGAGTTCATTAGGTTGGGTGTGGTGCTACCGGTTATTTATAGCACTATAATCTATACTATAACGTATAGGCTTTAAACCATGATTTGAATAATAATTAGCCCCATAGTCCGTTATTCATCCAAAAACGGGGCTTTCCCATAGGTAAAAAAATTATGACTTCACAAGAATACCTTAATTACATAGTTGGTCTAATTGATTCCAAGCAATGGGAAAAATTACAAAAAGAAGAGCAAGATAGTGATAATGCCGTTGGCGCACTTATTGTATTACTTGATCACGATAAATATCGCAGCGTTGCGATACGTAGATTGGGCGAACTTGGAGACTTAAGGGCGATAAACCCACTTATCAAATTACTATCCTTTCCCGATATCAGTATAACCTGGAATGCAGTAGACGCCTTGGATAAAATCGGTTTCCATCCAAGAAATGTTGATGAAGCAGTGGTATATCTAATTTCTTCAGGTAAATATGATCAAATAAAAACCTTGGGAAAAAAAGCAGTAGATCCGTTGCTAAGGTTATTATTAGACGGGAAGTCCGAGAGACTACAAACAGTCATTAGCATTCTAGGTGATATTGGCGACAAGGAAGCGGTCACACCCCTGTTAAAAATTTTGGAAGATAAAGAAAAACAGTTTTATCTCCGTCAATTTGCAGCAAAGTCGTTGGGAGAAATAGGTGAAGAGAGGGCAGTAGAGCCGATAATTGAATTTATTGAATCTTTGGACTTGGAATCTAATGATGGACACAATGCCTTGCCAGGTTTGCTGTTTGCTTTGGGAAGTTTTGGAACCTCGGCAATACCATACTTAAGAAAATGCCTTGATAAAAAAGGATATGTTTTTCGAGGTGGAGCAGCCAAGGCTCTAAAAGAAGCTAACTGGGAGGGAGAAACGCCAGAAGAGAAAGTTAATATTTTAATAGAATTATACGAATGGGATGAAATTGTAAAATTGGGGGCCTCAGCCGTAGAACCGCTGATTAATGCTTATAAGAGTAAAAAATATGCATCGTTAGGGTTAAAAGATATAGTGCTTGCATTGGGCAAGATTGGCGATCCAAGAGCAGTTAAGTTTCTAATAAACGCGCTTGGCAGTCTTTTGAAAAACGGATATATTGTTTACGAATCAGGATATGAGGACCGAGCGATAGGGGGCTTAGTAACAGCCATTGGCGTTGCTTTATCACAGCTTGGTGAGGACGCAGTAGGCGATTTGTTGGGGTTGTTGGACGACGAGATCTTGGGCAAGGAAGCCACCAGGATTTTGGGGAAAATTGGGGATCCAAGAGCGGTTATGCCATTAATCGAAATAGTCCAAAACGAAAATAGATATGACACTGACAATCAACGGATTGCCATTTCGGCATTGGGGGATATTGGGGATCAGCGAGCGGTTGTGCCCATTTTAGAAAATGCAAGAAGAGATAGTGCAAAAGACCTGAGGGTATCTGTGCGAGCCCTGGGTAAAATCGGAGATCCGGGAGCCGTAGATTTTCTTGTCGAGCAATTAGGCTCGGAAGAGGATTATGTAAAAGACGAATCTGCTCAAGCCCTGGCAGCTATTGGAGATCCCAAGGCGATCGAACCATTAGTCAGGAATATTCCTGGCCCGGGGGCTTTTTTCTACAATGAAGAGAGTCCACTGAATCCTTATAGATCTGCACTAGAAACATACGGAAATAGCGCTTATAACAAGACCATTAAAAGTTTTGGAGAACAGGCAATAAATCTTCTGGTCCGTTACCTAACAGACGATGATCCAGATAGAAGATATCGATGTGCTTATCTGCTAGAATTTTTGAACTGGGAACCCAGAAAAGAAGAGGAAAAATTTAATTATAGCTACGCATTGGGAAGGTGGGATGAACTTAAAATATTTGGAAAGCGTGCAGTTGATCCCTTAATAACAGCTTTGCTTGAAAAGTTAAAAACGGAAGGACCCTTGTACATCTTTTTGATAGAGTATGCATTAAGAGACATTAAAGAACATGCTCTATACCCTGTAATCAATTTACTATCAAATAGTGATGCTGAAGCTAGAGCATCGGCAGCTCGAATTCTAGGTGAAATGGAGGACGAAAAAGCAATTGAGCCACTTATTATAGCCTTATCAGACGAGGACCAAGGCGTTCGCGAGGAAGCAAAAAGGGGGATAAAAAAGATTGGCGGGCCGGTTGCGGAATCTTTACTAAAAGCCTTCTACGATTCTAACAAAGAGGAGAATTAGCTTTTCGATAATCAAGTCTAACTAGTTAATCAGGATCGCCCCCTTTCTTATAAGGAAGAAGATGAGCAAAGCAACAGAATACAAAGCAGACCTACACCAGAGATACTGGAAATATAAAGAGATTAAATTTCCACACCAACAAACACTCTTTGATGATCGGTATGATAAACCCACAAGCCCACCAGTTTTTATTCGAAAAGAAGCACGGAATAATATAATCATCAACCCCTCCGCAAGCGAGCAGGAAAAGAAAAAATTGTTTGCCCTCATTCCTAAAGGTGAATGGCACAAATGGTATGGGAGCATGAACAGTTCACAAGCGGTAGCGCAGAGCGTCTTGGGAAATTTATTTATACACAAAGTGATGCATTACTTGTATGAACTACAGGATGTCGCTGGAATACCATTGTTTGGCGAAGCACAAAAAGAACCAGATAGTTTCAAAATGGAGCATAAAATAGACTATCTTGGTGAACCAAGGCCTACAAGCCTTGATGGTTTTCTTCCTGGAGATTATCAAGTTGCAATTGAGTGTAAATTTACAGAAACAGAAGTAGGAACTTGTTCACGGACATCTTTGAAGACGGATGACGAAAACTATAAAAGGGATCATTGCGATGGCACATATTCAATTCAGCGGGAAAGAAAAGAAAGATGCTCGTTAACTGAAAAACATATTCTTTATTGGTGTTACGTACCAACTTTGTTCAGTTGGCGAAGGGACAGTGATTTAAGTCCATGCCCGCTGAACCGAAATTATCAATTAGTTCGGAATGTTTTAGCGGCGGGAGTAAAACCTGATGGGCAAGTATCTACATCTTTCGGGCATGTTGTATTAATTTATGACAATAGAAATCCTGCATTTCAGAATGGAGGAGATGGAACGTTGGCATACAATGAAACTCGAGAAGCACTGCGAGTGCCAACGATGATAAGAAAGTGTAGTTGGCAGCGCATTGTCCGACACCTTCGTAGCAAAAGGGTCTTACCTTGGCTGACAGATGAACTTGCTTTGAAATATGGGTTCTGAAAACGAATCGTTCCCCCTTATACGATCGACCAGCCATCTTTCGGAAAGCTTGAAACACTAGCCGCGTTTCGTATAGGCAATATGGTATAACAAGAGAACCTGTGTGACTAGATACTTGATTGATTTTTATTTCGCGATCAAGCAAAAAATCAATCAAGCATCTATACAGTAATGTAATGCACAAGTCAACAGGAGAGTAAATTTATGAGGAGTACAATAATCCTATATAGTTAAGAGAAGATAATAGGCATGAGCAAATTTATATGACGGATAACAAGAAATATAAACTTTCATTTACGGCAGCAAGCCTTTCAATTAGCGAATCTATAAAGATCGCTGAAGTGTATTTGGGATGTAATGATTGGAAAGAAACCAAAAGAACCGTAGAGGAAAATAACCTACTCCAATCCCGAACAAAGAGTAGAACGAAAAGAACATATCGGGAGCTAGCCCAAAGACTACAATTGCTTTCTAACGAACAACTGGAGCTTTTAGTTGAAGGAAATACCCAAGAGCAAAAATATTTACTATGGTTCGCAATCTGTAAAAGATATAGTCTAATTCAAGAATTCGCTATTGAGGTGATCAGGGAGAAGTTCCTAAGCATGAGCTACGAACTGAATGAATTAGATTACGACGCATTCTTCAACAGAAAAGCAGACTGGCACGAAGAACTTGATCAGATCACGGATTCTACAGCAAATAAATTGAAACAAGTTATTTTTCGAATGCTTAGAGAAACAGGGATAACTTCAGAAGATAATCTAATTGTTCAAGCCGTGCTATCAAACAGGCTAATTCAAGCAATAAGACATGATGCTCCAGCAAGCTATCAAATTTTCCCAAGTCAAGCGGCGGATTTTCAAGGATAAATACACATGATTGACTTAGCTGAAAGACCTATTTCAGACCGCTACGAACATCTAGTAAACACCATAACAAGCGATCGATTCTTAAAGATGCAAGGCCTTAATAACGAAATACCATTTTTTATCTGCCCATTTAAACCTCAAGAATTTGATGAAATGAGTAAGCTTTATGTTCAGCTTGTGAACACCCTAAGGAATAGAAGTATCGGTGTTCTAAAGATTAATCTATATGATCTCGCTATTGAAATTCTTAGAGAGCGGGGGATTTGGGATCAAGTTATCCAAACAGAGCAAACAATGTCAAAAAACGAGCTGAAGGAGCTGCTTCAAGGCGTGCTTGATCCCGAGAACCATCTAATAAAAGCTATTTCCAACAAAATGGCAGAGAAAGAATTTGACGTCATGTTTATTACAGGAGTGGGTGAAGTATTTCCGTATATCCGGTCGCATGCCGTTTTAAACAATTTACAGAGCAAGGCAAAGGATAAACCTACTGTAATGTTTTTTCCAGGCGAATATAAGCAATCTATAGAAGAGGGCGCGTCCTTAAATTTGTTCAATCGCCTCCTCGACGATAGTTACTACCGAGCGTTCAATATCTATAAACACTTTTAGGCACGGGGAAGACACTATGAAACTGCACGAAATCTTTGCTAAACCAATTGACCGTACTATTGAGGGTGTAATCAAAGCAGACGATCTCGACCAATTGAAATTAGAGGTCGAAGAGTACGTCATCACAAACGAAATTTCAAAGAGCCTGGACAAGTTGTTTAGTGCTTATAACGACTATCAAGGTGCTAATGGAGTATGGATCTCGGGTTTCTTTGGATCAGGAAAGTCGCATTTGTTAAAAATGCTGGCGTTATTGCTTGAAAACCAGATGGTCGATGGAAAATCAGCGCTAGAATATTTTGAGACGAAGTTTCAAGACGCAGTGCTTAAGGGGGATATGAAGAAAGCTGTCTCTTGCCCCTCAAAAAGCATCCTATTTAACATTGACCAGAAAGCCGATACTATTAGTAAAACAGAAATTGATGCTGTCTTGGCTGTTTTCGTGAAGGTTTTCAACGAAATGCAAGGATATTACGGCAAACAAGGATATATTGCCCACTTTGAGCAACAGCTAGATGGACGCGAGCTATTTAATGATTTCAAAGAAGCATATAAGGATATAGCAGGTATCGGATGGGAGAAAGGCCGAGAGCAAATTCAACTCGAAAAGCTGAATGTTGCGAAGGCGTATGCCAAAATAACCGATACACCCGTAGAAACACACAAAAATATCATTGACGCTTATCGTGAGGATTATAAACTTTCAATTGAAGACTTTGCTGGGCAGGTCAACGAGTACATTCAGAAACAAGAACCTGGTTTCCGATTAAATTTCTACGTTGATGAAGTTGGTCAGTACATTGCAGATAACGTCAAACTAATGACAAACCTACAAACCATCGCGGAAAGCTTGGCTACAAAATGCGATGGACAGTCCTGGCTTTTTGTTACAGCCCAAGAGGACATGAATACTGTACTTGGCGAAATGGGTAAACAACAAACAAACGACTTTTCCAAAATTCAAGCCAGGTTCAAAACCAGGATGAAGCTTACCAGCCAGAATGTGGACGAGGTTATTCAAAAACGTCTCCTAAAAAAGAATTCGCAAGGCGAGACACTGGCTGGTAAGTTATACCAAGACAAGAAGAATAATTTTGGCACATTATTTGATTTCTCCGATGGGGCCACCACCTATCGTAATTTCAAGGACAAGCAGCACTTTATTGACAGTTATCCATTTATCCCCTACCAGTTTTCGCTATTTCAGACATCCGTCGAAACACTTTCCCAGCACAATGCATTTGAAGGCAAACACAGCTCTGTAGGCGAGCGGTCCATGCTGGGTGTTTTTCAAGAAGTTGCGATTCAGATCACAGAGAAAGAAGTTGGAGAATTAGCAACATTTGATTTTATGTTCGCGGGAATCAGAGCGGCACTGAAATCTCAAATTCAGAGGTCTGTATTAAACGCAGAAAATCAACTAGAGCATGAATTTGCAAAAAGGGTATTGAAGGCTTTGTTCTTGGTGAAGTACATCAAAGGATTCAACGCCACCCCGCGCAATCTTCGCGTCTTGCTTCAGGAAAACTTTGATCAGGACATTCCTGCGTTGCGCAAGGAAATCGAGGAATCACTAAACCTGCTGGAAAAAGAAACATATATTCAGCGCAATGGAGAAGTATACGAATATCTTACTGACGAAGAGAAAGATATTGAAGAGGAGATCAAGACCACCGAGGTCGATTCTGGCGAAGTAACAAAATCCTTAGATGACATTTTGTTTACTGAGGTTATTCGCGATCGTAAAATCCGATATGATGTTACTGGCCAGGACTATTCATTTACCAAAAAACTAGACGATCGAATCATTGGCAGAGAACAAGAACTTAGTATTCATTTTGTGACTCCCTTCAGCGAGAATGTAGACAATTTAAAAATCCTCCAAGCAAACTCTCTTGGAAGACCAGAGTTGATGATTGTCCTTCCCCCCAGTGTGAGATTTATGCAGGATCTGCTTCTATTTAAAAAGACGGAAAAGTATATCAGGATCAACCGCACCACAGCTCAGCAAGAAACAGTCTTGTTGATCCTGAATAACAAGGGTTTCCAAAACACCGAACGGTTTAAAGATATTCAAATCGAAGCCAGGGACTTGATCAGCAAGGCCAGAATCTTCGTTTCAGGCGAAGAAGTCGAAGTATCCGGTGAAGATCCAAAATCTAGAATTGTAAAAGGCTTCAATGAATTAGTTGTAAGAACTTACCCAAACCTTAGAATGCTCAGAGGTGCAGCGTACAGCGAGAACGATATCAAGAAACATTTGGATTTCAGCAAATCCGCAATGATGGATAGCGAATTGACAGAAGCAGAGCAAGAGGTTTTTGGCTTTGTCCAAAGCAACAAGACTGTTGGTACGCGAACAACTATGAAGGGCTTAGAGGAAAAGTTCAGCAAGAAACCATATGGCTGGTATCTTGCTGCTGTTCAATGCATTGTTGCGATCCTGGTAGGTAGAGGAAAAATTGAAGCCAAGGCAGACGCAAACATTCTTGAAGATTATGAGCTTGAGCGGGCATTGAAGAACACACATGGGTTTGGGAACATCATCCTTGAACCTCAGGCTATTTATACGTCATCACAAATTCGGCGCCTGAAAGATTTTTTCAGCAGCTTCTTTGATCGACCGGCCACTAATAACGAAGCCAAGGCTCTTGGTAGCGAAACCCGAGATGCTTTTCGAGACTTTATTGGAGAACTGAAAGAGCTTCATGCCCAAAGGAGCCAATATCCTTTCCTTTCAGCACTGGAAAAACTAATCGAGAGTATCACCGATTTGATTGGGAAAGATTACACCTATTTCCTAGAAGAGATCCCTAATATAGAAGATGACTTATTGGATATAAAAGAAGATGTCCTTGATCCCATCCGCCAATTCATGAGTGGCGGCAATAAAGGCATCTACGATGAGGCTAGCCGATTTGTTCATGACCAAGCTGCCAACTTTGATGCGGTGGTAAATGGAAAGCCAGAAAAATTGAGAACGATCCTAGCTGATTCAGATTGCTACAAGGGTAACCAGATGAAAGATGCCAAGAAACTGGTTGACGAACTTAAAAAAGAAGTTGAAAAGCAGCTTAAAGCAGCAAAAGCGGCCGCTTTGAAAGAAGCAGAATCAAGGCATCAACTCATTCAAACAATGCCAGATTATAGCAAACTGACGAAGGATCAGAAAAAAGAGATTGACAAATCCTACGAGGGCTTCGAATACCAGATCAAAGAACAGACGTTGATCGCGGTGGTTCGGGATAAGGCCAGCCGTAATGTGACTGATGAATATAACCGGATACTAACCCAAATCTCAGCATGGGCAAACAAAGGCGATGAAGGAAAAGTTGAATATGTTTCCCAACGAGAGTTGGGTGTCAGGTTTGAGAAGCCTTATCTGGAAGACGAAAAAGACGTGGATAGTTATCTAGAAACACTTAAGAAGGCGATGTTGAAAGCAATCAAAGCAAACAAACGGATCCGGTTTTAGGCAGAACAAGAAGCGAGATAACGTATGGATACAGGCGCATTGAAGAAATTTGCCCAGGCTGCTAGGCGGCAGTTATTAGAACAAGTTGCTGCTAGAATGGAGCAGGTCTTACAGACGGATAGCGTTGAGATTCGGGAAAAAGAAAAAGCCGTCAATGTTCTGTTGGAGCAGATCAATAAGTCTTCCAAAGAAGCTGTTGTAGATCGGGTGGCATACACCTGGTTTAACCGTTTCTGTGCCCTGCGCTATATGGATGTCAACCACTACACTCGGATTGGGATCGTTTCTCCCCAAGAAGGCTTTACCCAGCCTGAGATCCTGCAAGAAGCCAAGCAGGGTGTGATCGACGATTATTTCAAGGTCGATAATAAGAAAGTAGTCGGTTTGCTCAATGGCCAGCTCCCTTCTTACAACCCGCAGCAGGAAGCTTATCGCATGTTATTAGTGGGGGCCTGTAATGCTTACTATACTCAGATGCCTTTCCTGTTCCCCCAGATCGATGACTATACCGAATTACTGATGCCGGACGACATGCTCTCGGAGAACTCGGTGCTGCAAGGCGTACGGGAGACACTGACAGCCGAAGCTTGCAAGGACGTGGAAGTGATTGGGTGGTTGTATCAATACTACATTTCTGAGCGTAAAGATGAGATCTTTGCGTCAAAGAAAAAAATAGAGGCACATGATATCCCTGCTGCAACACAACAATTTACCCCAAGATGGATTGTGCGTTACTTAGTTGAGAATACACTTGGACGAATTTGGATGTTAAATCATCCAAATTCAAACCTATTACAGCAGATGGATTATTTTGTGCCTTGCCCTCAACCAGAGAAAAAGTTTATTCAAATCAACTCCCCAGAAGAATTAAAAATATGTGATCCAGCTTGCGGGTCTGGTCATATGCTTACCTATGCTTTTGATTTGCTATATTCCATTTACGAAGAACAAGGCTACGAAACGGTAAAAATCCCAAGTTTAATATTAAGCAATAATTTGTACGGTATTGAAATTGACAGAAGAGCGGGTAATTTAGCGGCTTTTTCATTGATGATGAAAGCTATTCAAAAAGATAGTCGTTTCTTCAGTCGCGATGTCGAGCCAAATATTTGCATCCTTCAAGACATAACATTCTCAGCAAACGAGATAAATTCTTACAAGGAAGCTGTCGGGAGAGATCTTTTTACACAAGATTTGTGGCAATTATTGCAAAAATTTGAAAAAGCGAAAAATTTTGGATCATTAATTCGACCAAAAATTAAAAACCCATTACAAACGAAAGATCGTTTAGACGAAAAAGGTGTTTTTAATGATCTGATTCTCTATTCCACAAACCAAAAAGTTCAACAAGCCTTACTTCAGGCAGAATTCTTATCACCAAGATACCATATAGTGTTGGCAAACCCCCCATTTATTGGTGGAAAGAGCACAAACAACGAACTTAAGAAATTTGCCAAACAAAATTTCTCTGAAACAAAATCAAATACTTATTCCATGTTTATTGACAGGAATTTGCAATTAATTTTTGATTACGGATATGTAGGAATGATAACAATTCCAAATTGGATGTTTTTGAGTTCTTTTGAGAACGCCAGAAAAAAAATACTATCCGAATCACACATAATTTCATTAATCGAAAACGGACGTGGAGTTTGGGGGTCTGATTTTGGAAGCTGTTCCTTTATCTTGAAGTATCAAGGAAATGATGATTTTGAAGGATCGTATAAAAAACTATTTACCCAGCAAGGCAAAGTAAATGCGAACGAAACGTTAATCTCTCGTTTTTTTGATCACAGTGAATATCCTTTCTACTATTCAGCACTATCCGATTTCAGGAGGATACCAGGACAATCAATTGCCTACTGGGCAAGTGAAAGGATACTAAGAGCATTTGAAAAAGGCGTACCATTAAGTGATATTGCTGACCCGAGACAAGGTATGGCCACAAGTGACAATAAACGGTTTCTTCGATATTGGTCTGAAGTTTCACTTTCAAACATTGGTTTCCATTTATCTTCCACAGAAGAAGCGAGAGAGTCTGGTAATACGTGGTTTCCATATAATAAAGGTGGTGAATTCAGAAAATGGTATGGAAATAATAAATATGTAGTAAATTGGAAAAACGATGGATACGAAATCAAGGAGACAGTAAAAAATAAATATCCCTACCTAGGCGGGAATGTTGATTATGTTGTAAAGAATAGGGGTTATTATTTCCTAGAATCAATAACATGGTCATTTGTTAGCTCCTCATTTTTTGGGGTTCGCTATTCGTATCCTGGCGCAATTTTCGACGTGGGGGGATCTTCAGTTTTCCCCGACAAAAAAGATGTTTTAATAATTACTGGATTCTTATGTTCCAAGCTTGCAACAATATTTATGAAGATTATTAATCCTACTCTAAATTATCAAGTAGGAGATGTGGGAAAGTTGCCAATAATTTTTCCTCAACAGGAAGCAGTAAATCAAATTAATCAAATCGCTAAGGAATTAATTGACCTGTCAAAAACTGATTGGGATTCATATGAATTTTCATGGGATTTTTCTACCCACCCTCTTATAAATCTTAAGATAAAACCAGGGAAAATTAGTTCGATTTACAAAAATCTCAGGGTGCACTGGAATCAAAAAATCAATCGGTTCTTTGAACTGGAGAAGGAAAACAACCGCATTTTTATAAACATATATGGTTTAGATAATGAGATTAGTCCTGAAATATCTATGCAGGATGTCACCCTGTATAACAACCCATATTATAGGTATCCGAACTCTAGAAGAAAAAAATATTCTGATAATGAGCGAGAAGAAATGCTTCTCGAAGATACGATGAAAGAATTCATCAGTTATGGAGTGGGCTGTATGCTGGGGCGGTACTCCCTAGACTTGGAGGGTTTGATACTAGCAAATACCGGTGAGACGGTGGATAATTACCTGAGCCAAGTGACGGAGCCATCCTTCAAGCCGGATGCAGACAATGTCATTCCTGTGCTTGACAGCGAATGGTTTGAGGATGATATTGCTGAACGCTTCAAGGGCTTCTTGAAGGCAACATTTGGCGAAGAGAATTTTGATGAGAACCTAGCTTTTCTGGAGAAAGCGATTGGTCGCGATATTCGGGGGTACTTCGTCAAGGATTTCTATAAAGAACATATCAAGATGTACAAGAAGCGCCCAATCTACTGGATGTTCTCCAGCCCCAAGGGCAGCTTCAATGCCCTGATCTACATGCACCGCTACAACAAGCACACGGTATCGGTGATTCTGAATGATTACCTGGTGCAATACCGTACCAAGTTGAGCGCCCGCAGAGCCATGTTGGAAAACCGCAGCATCAGCGCCAGCGCCAGCCCGGGAGAGAAGACCAAAGCGCTCAAGGAGATCGATAAAATCAACAGTATTTTGTCTGAACTTCGAGAATACGAGGATGAAATTCTTTACCCTCTCGCAACCCAACAGATCGAGATTGACCTGGACGATGGGGTGAAGGTCAATTACAACAAATTTGGCAAGGCTTTGAAGAAAGTTACTGGATTGAGTGACTGATATGAATTTAGAGCAAGTTACACAGGCTATTTCCCGGCTGTACAAAGATCACAGAATCGTATTCTGGTACGACGCCAATAAAGAACTACGCCAGGAGTATGAAACCCTTGAGATTTCCGGTGTTGAAAAGATCGAAATCAACAACAATGAATATGGAATTAAATATCGTGTCCTGAGAGAGGAGGGAGAACAAAAATTCCTTCTCTACTTTGAAGGTCTTCAACCGGAAGATTTAGATAACTGGCTGCTCGATGTGCAGTTGGCAAACGCCACTTTCAGCGCAGATAAAGTCTCGATGTGGGTAGTTGAACTTGGATTACGCCCCGAATTTATTCCCCTTGTTCAAGAGCATGCCGAGTTTTTCAACGCCAAAGCCCGCAGAGATGCACTGAAAGCACGACTCAATAAAGAAGATAGTCATCCCGCGGTCCGAACAAAAATGCTGGCAGTGTGTGTTAACTCCGACACAGAAGCCCGGTTAGAAGGCATTCTTGAAGTGCTGTTATCTGAATTGGCAGACGACCGTGATGAAAAGATAAACCAAATCATGCGCTTCAATCTGGGCGGTTTTCTTTGGGAAAGAATGCAAGCACTTTTCGCTTATAGCTCAGAGAACCCTAGTGTCAAAGATTTTGTAATTGAACTATTTAAATCTTGTTATACCTTGGCAATGGAAGAAGATGCAGGCCTGACTCAAGATGCCCTGGTCTTCCTGAAGCGGTGGAAGGACAGCCGACGCCACCACAGCGCTTTCGAGACACTTTCAGATCAGTGTGCGGAAATTCTAGACATAGAGCAAGATCTCCAAAACCGCGATCTAAGGCAGTTAATTGATATTGACTATTTTGGCTTGATTGACAAGAAGGTTCTTGACGAACTCGCCAAGCAGGTAGTAAACAAAACTCTGTCAGCTGGTGAATGTGCTAACTTAATCTGGCGCAGACGAACAACACATTGGTTTGAACGATACGCCAATATTTATGAGGCAATTTATTTCGGATCACAATTTGTTGCAGAATTAGACAAAGCTGACCTGCGCATGCAATCGATGGCAGATGGAATCAATAAGTATCAAACCACCTGGTTCATATTGGACCAACACTATCGCAAATTCATCTTTTATTTTCGAGCTTCTAAGCAACCCACCTTTTTGCAAGAGCTGTTTGAGCTTGTGGAAAACCTCTATTCAAACAATTACTTATTATCAGTTAATGACAACTGGCAGCATGTTGTAGACGATATAACCACATGGGATGCCTCCCCTATAATTAACCAGCGGGAATTTTATACCCACAACGTAAAGCAGTATGTGAAGAATAATAATAAAGTAGCTGTTCTGGTCTCTGACGCATTGCGATTTGAAATAGCAGAAGAGCTCGCAAGAATGGTGGAAAACGAAGATCGCTATACAGCCAAACTAACCCCTATGCTGGGCATGCTGCCCAGCTACACTCAATTAGGCATGGCCGCTTTACTTCCTCAAGAGCAGATTACTATTGAAGAAAACGGAACCGTTCATGTAGATGGACAATCCACTGCAGGAAGAGATAACCGGGCAAAGATTTTGAATAATGCAGTAGAGGACGGAGCTACCGCAATTCGTTCAGAAGATTTCTTGGCCATGGACCGAGAAGAAAGCCGGGCATTGTTCCGTGATCACTCGGTTGTTTATATCTATCACAATCAAATTGACGCTGCTGGGGACGCTCTAAAAACTGAAGAGAGAGTATTTGATGCAGCCCAGGACGCTATCCAAGAGATCGTTGATATTCTGAAGAAATTAACCAACGCAAATTACACATACATTCTTGTCACAGCTGATCATGGGTTTATTTACCAACATAAACCTATCGACGAGAGCGAGTTTGCCAGCGTGGATATTCAAGGCGATGTAATCCATACCCGCAACCGCCGCTTTGTAATAGGAAGCGGTCTAAAAAAATCTACAAGCGCTAAGCTCTTCAATGCTGCCGATCTCGGCTTGGTTGGAGATTATGAGATAGCCATCCCTAAATCTATAAACCGGCTACGATTAAAAGGCTCTGGAAGCCGCTACGTACACGGCGGTGCTTCGCTACAAGAAGTAGTGGTACCGCTGATTTCAGTTCACAAGAAACGCACTAGCGATGTGGAGATCGTTGACGTAGATATTATTACCAGCTCGTCTAATGTAATTACGTCTGGTCAAATATCTGTCGCGTTCTATCAAACCGAACAAGTTTCGGCTAAGCTGCAGCCTAGAAAACTCCGGGCTGGCATCTACACCCAAGAGGGTGATTTAATTTCGAACCCAGAGGAGCTAAACTTTGATTTCGCCTCTGAAAATGCTAGAGAAAGAGAAGTAAGGGTTCGTTTTATACTTAGTAGGAAAGCGGATGAGGTAAATAATCAAACTGTTTACCTAAAGCTTGAAGAACCTGTAATTGGGACTTCCCACTACAAAGAATATAAAGCACTGCCTTATCAACTCCGTCGGTCTTTCACCACAGACTTTGACTTTTAAGAGGATTCGTTTATGAACGCACTTGATAAAAAAATAACTACCCAGTTTGCCGGAATGGTAGTCCGTAAAGATCTTGTAAAGATGGTTAAAGGCAATGCCATTGTCCCTTCTTATGTGCTGGAATATCTTCTAGGTCAATACTGCGCTACATCTGACGAAGACAGCATTGCGTCTGGAATAGAGACTGTGCGTGAGATCCTCCGGGAGCACTATGTGCACCGCAATGAAGCAAACCTGGTGAAATCAAAAATCCGTGAGAGGGGACAACTGAAAGTGATTGATAAGATCACAGTCAAATTAAACGACAAGAGGGATGCCTACGAAGCAACTTTCTCCAACTTAAAAATTGGCGGCGTATTGATTGATGCCGACACAGTTAAAAGCAACCAGAAACTACTTGTTGGTGGTGTATGGTGCCTAGCTGATCTGGAGTACCAACCACCTGGTGATCCAAATATCGTCCCCTGGATTCTGGAAAAATTAAAACCGATCCAGATCTCCCACTTCGATTATGATCTCTATCTAGAAATTCGCCAGCAGTTTTCCACGGAAGAATGGATGGACCTGCTAATGCAGAGCATGGGACTTAATCCGGCTGCTTTCGATTGGCGCAAAAAAATGATTCAGCTCACTCGTTTAATCCCGTTCTGCGAACGCAACTACAATCTGATCGAGATGGGACCAAAGGGGACTGGAAAATCTCATATTTACTCTGAGTTTTCTCCCCATGGCATTCTGATCTCGGGTGGTGAGGTCACTGTGCCCAAGCTCTTTGTGAACAATCACACCAAAGAGATTGGCCTGGTCGGTTACTGGGATGTAGTCGCCTTTGATGAATTCACAGGAAAAAAACGAAGAGACCAGGCATTGGTAGATATCCTCAAGAACTACATGGCCAATAAATCTTTTTCCCGAGGGATTGATACCATCGGGGCAGAGGCATCGATTGCTTTTGTAGGCAACACAAGGAACGATGTACCACATATGTTAAAACATGCCGATTTATTTGATCCGGTTCCAGAGCAGTACCACGATTCTGCTTTTTTGGATCGCTTGCACTATTATGTTCCAGGTTGGGAAGTGGAAATTATCCGGGATGAAATGTTCTCTGATGGGTATGGATTCGTTTTGGATTATCTTGCTGAGATCTTGCACCATATGCGAGTGCATGATTACACTCATAAATATACTGATAACTTCGAGTTATTAGGCGGACTTTCGACCCGGGACGAAACCAGCATTAATAAAACTTTCTCGGGAATGATGAAAGTCTTGTTCCCAAACGGAGATGCTCCGGCAGAAGAGATGAAAAAGATCCTTGATTATGCCATTGAAGGCCGGAAAAGGGTTAAGGATCAGCTTCTCAGAATCGATACCACCTTTGATCCGGTTGAGTTTGGATACAAGGACAAGAACACTGGTGAAATTTGTTATATCAAAACCAAAGAAGAGCAGGGGTTTCCTGAACATTATTTCCGGACAGCTAAAGCCGCAGCCGGGGCTGTAGATAAAAGAAAAGTCCCTCCTTCGTCTTCTGGAGAAGCCAGTCCTGAAGATCGGTCGGATTATTTAGGATGGGATGATGGCGACTTGAAGCTAATACAACGGGGTGTGATTGTTCAACCCGATGAAAAACACCTGACATTTAAGGAAAACCAGAAGGGAATTAGTTTTGAAAGTCTGTTTGGCCCCTACCTGAAAGGAACCTCGAGGATTATTGTCCAGGATGCTTTTATCAGGGCTTTTTACCAGACCCGCAATTTTATGGAGTTTATTGAAACAGCACTGGATCACAAACATGAGGGCGGAATTTCAGTTCATTTGATTACATCCCAGGATACTGATCGGGAGAGCAGCAACCAGCTTGATTACCTGGAAGAAATAAAGACCAATACAAAAGCAGCGGGGGTTAACTTCTCTTGGGAAATCCAGGACGCAAGTTCCATACATGCCAGGTATGTGGTGGTGGATACCGGTTGGAAGATTTCCATGGACAGAGGGCTGGATATTTTCCAGCGTTACGAAATGAATGATGCTTTCACGCTCTCTAACCGCCGCCAGGATCAACGAGAGGTTAAAGCTTTTGAGGTTACCTATATCAAATTAAAAGATGATGAGCTACAGGCGTATTTTGGAGAAAACGAATCTGAAAATGAAATAGGCTTAGCCTCGGATGATCAAGCAGTTAATGAACTTATTCAGGGTCTAGAAAACAAGACACTGGAGTTCAAGAGTTCTCTCCAGTGGGATGTTCATCAGAAAAAACTCAACAAGGATCTGCGCCACGAGGTTTTAAAGACCATTGCTGCTTTTCTTAATACCGATGGAGGGACGCTATTAGTAGGAGTGGACGACAATGGTGAAGTCCTTGGATTGGAGAATGACCTCAAAGTCTCGGGGAAATCACTGGATCGCTACAGCCAATTACTGTCAACATTGATTGCTGATCACCTGGGAGCGGGATTTAGCCGACTTGTTGATTTCCGATTCGAAGAGATGGAAGCAAATACTGTCTGTGTTGTCGAGGTGGAACAATCGCCTAAAGCCGTTTTCCTAGAATGGAAAAATGATAAAGAGTTCCATATAAGAGTAGGAAATACAACAAAATTATTAGACACCCAAGAAGCACATGAACACATCGAGATGCATTGGGGAAAATAATATGTCAATCAGTAAGCAGGAAAACAGAGAGTGGAGAGGTATATGAAGCCAACCTACAAACTTCGGCTAGGCAACACATACTACACAAAGGGATTTTTCAACATGGGAGTTGATGTAGAAAGATTTCTTACTTATGACGAGGGACCAATAAACATCCTTGTCGGTGAAGAGAAGAGAAAGATCATTGGACGAGTAACTAGAAAAGCAAACCAGAACGATACGCCTCGAATATTTGGAGGGGCAGAACTAAAAGAATGGTTTCAATCAAAGTATCGAAAGGGACAGCAGATTGACGTTGTGGTACTAGCTCCCGACGAGATTTGGATAAAATAAATAATTTCCGTTTCAGTCAACTACGAACTAGCAAAGAAGACAATAAAATAATTCAATAAAATGAAACTAATTTCCTGGCTGCAACCTCTGGCTAAGTTTACATACTATTGGGTCCAAGAATCGGGCGATGCAATTGCTGAGGGATATATATGAACTATCAATACCCTTTTGGCCAACCCTTGATCCCGGTAACTCAAAAAGACAGAACCCCAAAAAAGGTATTTATCCTGGGAGTATATGCCAGCGCTGTCCACGCTAAATGGAGAGATAAATACGGAACTGTTTTAGTGCAAGCTCTGGCTGTTGCCAGCGAACCCTATATTTTCTGGAGAGGGGACGGCTGTGAAGAAATCATAAACAACATTTCGATTCCCATAGAAGCGGGCATACTGGAACCAGCCCAGCCAAAATTCAATGGGCCTTCAGGGAAGACACTTGATGAAAAGTATTTAGAACCCCTTGGCTTGTCAAGGGAAGATGCATGGTTGAGTGACCTTCTCCCGAGCTCCCGGATCAATCCCAATCAGAGGAAAGCTCTGAATAAGCATTATCAACCCCTGGTTGATCAATTAAGCCTTCCCGAATGTACAATCCCTAATTTCTCAAGCTCAGAATTAAGAAGGCAGAATAATCGCCACACTGAGATATTGGAAGAAATCGAGGAGTCAAAAGCAGACACGATCGTTCTATTGGGTGATCTGCCAATCCAGCATTGGTTAGCGCGCTTCTCCAAATACCGACGATTATCTAATTTTGGTGAAACACGGGAAACATACGGAATAATTCACAAGATAGAGATATCAGGAAAACGTTATAACGTATTGCCCCTTGTTCATCCTCGACAAGCTGGATCGCTGGGCAAAGCAAGTAAAAAATGGACAGACTTGCATGCGGAATGGTTACTATCAAAGCAAGGGGGATAACGAGCTATCATCTTTTACGGATGGTTTTCGCCACATTTTTGAAGTAATTACCATAAAGACGGCGCAGGCCCCAGAGATACCTAAATCAACTATTGGATGGTAACTAAAAAGATTATGAGATACATGTAAGATCATTGGGGGAATCAACCCCTTGTCAGTTTTGTTATATAACCAGGTTAGTATGATTCTAAAAAATAAAAGTCGCAAGAATTGTAAAATTACAATAAGTGCAACAATAAGGGCATTCCAGAAAGGAGAAAAAGAATCCACATCAATCATGGTCGACCATTTTGGTAAATGCCACACAGCCCAAACGATAGTTAAGAGGTAGCTAGATTTTAGAGGGGAAAACTTGGACTGTAACCTCGGCAAGGCAAAGCCTGACCAACCAACTTCCTCGTTGAAACCACCATAGAATAGAAAATTAAAAACCAACAGGCTGATTAAGGAGCCAAAAACCAAGAGAAAATCATCTGGTTGGGATGATCCCGCTTGCCCCGTGGGCATTAAATCAGCGTCGAAAGGCAGGCTGATCAAAAAGATAAGCAATGGCAATAAAAACGCGAAAAGATAGTAACCAATTCGCCCCTTTGGATGAATGAGTGACGAAAAATCCTTCCGAATAAAAGGATTCTTCGATCCGGCAGCCGACAAGATAACTGCTGGGATCAGACCTAAAAGCAAGCATTCTATAATAGCCAAAGGTTGACTCAGGCCAGCAAAAGAGAGGCTTTCGAAAAGGATAAAGACTGAGTATACAACCACCGAGGTTATAGCCCATGCAATCCAGAAGACATAAGGTTTTTTATTGTGCAGCTCGTTATATAGCTTCGGTGAGATCAGCCAGGTTATAAAAATTGCAGCTATGCTTGGCCCTGAGCCAGCAATCCAGAATGCCATTTCAAGGGCTTGTCCCTCGATTCCCATCCAATGGGGAATACTGGATCCCCAGGTTATCAGAAATACAAGCGCAAAATATGAAAACAACTGGTGGTTTTTGAGCCACTCTCTCATAGTTCTCCCTAGATCGTTGAGCTTTGCCCTGGGAATAAAAAATAGTGACAAGTTCTAAGCAGTTTACAATCCCGTTATTAATATCCCAATTGCTATTATTACAAACCAATAATGTTACACTCATTTAGTAAAACACTAATGCATCAAAATAACCATATGATCTTACAAGAAGGACAAGTCATCTGGTATGTATCCCAGATGGATAGATACCTCGGCGAGGCCGCTTTTGCAGTGGTATATCGCGTGATCAATTGTTTTCTTGGACTGGTGGCCAAGAAGGTTTTTAAAACATCTGGGATGAGCAAATAGGAGGCTGAAAACCTCATTTCAGAAGCGATGGTTTTGTCCTGGATTGGCTATCAAAATATTGCGCGTGTTTTTGAGGCCAACGTGTTTCAGGTAGAGCAGGGCACTGGAAAAAGGGAAAAATTTCTAATAACCAGAAGAGTGCTTCTGATAAGATTAACGTTATCATAATCATAATTGTGTAATAATTCTTTGTAAAAACCGTCTGTGGTAATTCAACTTAATTTTCTTCCAATTATGAAACCATAATAACAAAAGGAACAGGATGAATAGGGATTGTCGAGAATATTTAACGAACGTAACACCAATAATATTAACTTTGGAAGAAAGAGGGATGTCAGAAGGGGAAGTTAAAGCCTGGTTTGAGGAAAATAATCCAGATAGTACAGTTCTTGTTGATCTCTATTACATTGCAATTGAAAAAGGTTTACCAAATCCAATGACTATACCTTTAGATAAATTGGATTTACATGACTATGGAATTGAAAACACGGTCGAAGAGTAACTGTTGACCTGAAAATATCAATCCCCATTATTTGATTTTCATCAAAACAGAAGATTTGTTATCAATCGTAATATGATCCTAAAGTGTAGCCGAGCTGGAATAAAGCCGTTATTCGCCAGTTTGTGAGTGCTTGAGATAAGTGTTCTTATCTTAACCAGACTTTTTATTTGATTTGAATATAGTACTAAATCTTTTATTGAATCTTCTCCCCCAGAAAGTCAAAGACCAAATCAAGTGGAGCAGGGAAAAGAGTAATGCAATGACGGTGCTGACATTATAGGAAGAAATAATATTCATTCCCCAGAAGATGAATGGAAGTATGAATATCAAAAACCCAATAAATCCTAAGATAGAAAATTTCAATAGGTCATCGTTTATTGCTTGCCAATTCATAATGAAAATTGTTGAACCAAAAATAAGGGTAGTGATTAATAACAAGAATACTGATGGTGCGATGATAGCTGCGCCATAGTTAATTGCATTAAGGGCTGGTTTAAAGTAAAGCAATATGACTGCACAAGCTATGAATAGTAGTGCAAGTAAGACTTTGTGCCAGGATATGGATTTATAGAGAAGATATGGTGAAATCAAAACCAGAATAAAAAATGTGAGGGCAAGCTCTATTTCAAAAATGATCAAACCCGGAATATTTCCAAACGTTAAACTTGTTCTTTGATATTGATCGATTGGTACAGATAACCAATTATCAGATGGAGTATGCACCAAAACCCCTTCTACCCCCATAGCAATAATGGAATTACCAGTATTTGGATCGATAACACCTGAAAATGGTCCGGGGGTGTAGAAGAAATAATTGTTTCGATTTGAGAATGCAATCTCTGCTTGGTTCATGGGCGGAATGTTGTTTGATTGGTGCCAATTCCCGCCATAGTTTCGAGTGTATTCGAATTGACCGTACTTATTTATTTTATAGATAACCTCGCCTATACCCTCACCATTATTCAGGATAAGTTTATCTTTTGTCTTGGCAGATCCAGGATTACATTGAAAGCTGTCCTGACTTTCAATCTTTTGCCAAGTTAATCCTCCGTCTTCACTTTCAAAAACATTCCAAGAACTAGTCCCAGCAAGGATTCTTTCATTGTCTGCCTCGAGACAAACTATTCCATAATCGGGATATCCACTATTAGCAATTGTCAAAAGAGTACTCAGCGATATTAGAAAGAAAGCAGGATAGTAAGCTTTATTTTCATTTGGTTTGAAATTAATCCATTGCAGCAATGCAAGGCCTGAGGATGGGATAGCTATAAGGTCAGTTGGATCTATGGTAATCCCGAATTGAATATTCAATAAATTGCTGATGAATTGAACCAGAGAACGATTGAATAACGGTGATGTGTTCGCTAGAATGAACACTAAAAGGACGGATCCAAAAGAGATCACGGGGATAATGATTCTCTTTGCTCTAGATGAAGATGGAAAGAATAAGGAGACTATTGCTGCCAAAGCAAACGGAGAAAAATACAGCCAGGCAAAATCACCGATCTTGCCTGTGAGCCAGGAAGGAAAATGAAGTCTAAGATAATGATCATTTACTAACAACACCAATATTGTTAATATGGATATTGGATTTGATAATAGAGCTATAGATTTTTTAAATTCGGGAGTTTGCATGTGAATTTTAAATATATAAGATTAAGTTTGTGGATCGGTAGGTTCGCTTATTTATTGATATTGTCATACTACTGCAAGTCTGACAATGCTTTATTATCAGGATATCCTTTGACTTCGTAATCCTGAGTAATTTGCACATACCATTTTGGTCCATCCAAATCGGTATTTGATTTCAGCATAATCGTTGGATGAGTGCGATCGGAGTGATTTCTTGCAATATCCTCAAAATCACTTTTCTTCAATGTGCATGAAACTCCAAAACCACTTGGGTGGATTCCATATTTTTCAAGGATTCCAAGAACATCCTTTGCTAAAAGTTCAAGATTGATTTTCTCTGCCATTTGTCTACCTTAGTGTTTTTGATTTTTCAGTAAGCGAACCTAACGTAGTAGCTAACCTGCAGCCGGGCCTTGTTTTAATGATTCTATTTCCCTGGCCGCCCACCTTAACCGGCGGTCAGGTGGAGCGTGGGTTAGGGCACCAGATCATTGAAATCCAATATCCTTAACCTCATCTTACAATTGTTTCATTCTTGCCTAAAAGAGCATCGTCTATTCGCTGTTTATGATGCTCCATAACATCCATTTTATGGATCTCATCCAAGGAGAAATAACCAACATCCGTTGTCTCATTGCTCAAGCCTAGTTCACCCCCGATTACATTGACAGCAAAATGGAAAGAAACTACCTGATATTGATGGTCATCATCGTAGACTAATAGCATATCAGGGCTTGAGTAGACGCTAATTAGCTGCCCGACCTCAACTATCAAACCAGTTTCTTCAAGCACTTCCCGCGCGCATGTTTCAGCCACGCTTTCTCCTGGATCATGTTGACCCCCGGGCAGACACCAGCGCCCATTATCTCCGCGTTTGGTAAGTAAAATCTTCTCACCAGTCTGATCCCAAATCTGTGCAGAGCTGCCAACTAAGATATTTGAGTTTTTTCCTATACGATCTCCAAAAACAAGTTTTGACATATATTTATCCGGGTTTAATCATCTTTCTGGTGCACCTAACGGATGAGCTCACCTGCAGCCGGGTCTTGTTTTTGTTTTCCTTTATCCCAGATCATCCACCTTAACCGGCTGTCGGGTGGAGCGGGGGTTAGCCTGGGAAAAAGGCTAGGCATAAGTATTAACAACAGTCCCAATTGTAAAGCACCCTCGAAAAGTCTTTGTTTTCAAGATCTTCTTCTGTAATGAAAAAGTTTGCTACACCACAATCGCCCCACATAATTTCCGCTTCATCATCAGTATCCATTTGGAAAAGGAGCCTGTATTTTTTGTACTTATAAGCATCTAATACTCTGGGATCTTCCTGTGTAAAATACGGATATCCACCTATTTTATGACCTTCTGACCGAAATAATCGTTCATATTGCTCGTAAACATGTTTGTATTCTTCAAAAAGTTCATATTTCATATTTGGGTCAATATTAAGAATCGTGGATTCAAATCGAAAATCATAGACAGATATAGGGGCATATTTCAGACTGAAAGAAAGGGAAGCTTGCTTATCAATTGGTAATGAATAAGTCTCAATATCTGGCAGGAATCCAAAATCGGTTATAAGCAGGTCTTGATCTTCTAGCACTTCGGAGAAATACTGCACTTTGAAATCTTCTTGCCTGGCTAAGTTTTCGAAACATACTCCGTATACATCACTTCCACCAGAAATGTAGAATTGCAGAATGCCACTGTTGGGAAGGGGTTTTAACTCTGGAGTCTCTGAAAAGTTTATCTGAGCAAGCAAGAACATTGCCTGACCATTGGAGTCAGTTGGGTATTCATAATTCT
>Ga0255433_1003_pt1 | contig 26133 bp, 30 predicted proteins | sample ANMaggSSYBR02H12_FD_182672 | JGI IMG/M metagenome (GOLD analysis project Ga0255433, IMG submission 182672) | Sediment cell enrichment communities from methane seep in Santa Monica Basin, California, United Staets - ANME aggregate JGI... | ecosystem: Environmental > Aquatic > Marine > Cold seeps >...
TTCTGGATAATATAACGCTCCGCGAAGCTATTAAAACCGATGCAGGGAAACAAAAAGTACTGGATCTTATAGATAACTATGGAAAATAAATGAAGAAAATAAAATTAGATAAATACGAGCAGGAAATAGTTGACGCATAAGGCTTGCCCTATCAAACATTGATATCGAGTATATTGCATAAATTTGTTAATGATTCACTGCAAGCTAAACCTTAGAACATATTCGGAAAAGGAGATTATGAGTGAATATCAATATTATGAATTTCTAGCCATTGATCGGCCGCTTACCGAAGATGAGATGGAGGAGTTGCGAGTGCTTGAAAGCCAGGCTTCGCAAGGAGCGCGAAGCGTTTTTAAAGAACCTTTCAAAAAATTTTCCCGGTGCCTGGAAATCAGCTGCAGAAACTGTCAAACGGGGATCGGGTTCGGCCTATGATGAGGTCTGTCACATACTTGTTGATATATGCGAAGCCTATGAGCTTTTTGCAAACAAACAGCAATTCCATACAGAATTGAATAAATTTATGACCAGTCACATGCGGCGAAAGGCTTTAATCAAACGCCTGGAGGCGGCTGGTATATGGAAGCGTAAATAGACCAGAAAATATTGGAAGAAATGGCCCCTGTCTCTGCATAGCATGCTTAATTTCGGCGGGTACTTTTTTAAAGGTCGTTTTTTTCTTTAAGATATTTTGGATTAACCATATATTATTTACTGTAATTGAAGTAAAATAATTTGTATTGATGCTAATGAGTATAATAAATACAAATTAATCAATAATATATGAAAAACTGTCTTATCCTAAAATTAAATCAGCTGATAGATAAGCATAGATTTAATGAAAAGATCCTTATAGTCCCTGATCATAATACAGGCAATCAAATACTGCAGGACTTGTCCAAAAACAGCCTCGGATGGATAAACTTCAAAACAGCCACTGTAGGCTCGCTTGCATCTGAGATTGCAGCACCGGAGCTTCTAATTAATAAAATAGAGAAGATATCTTCTATAGAGTCCATCTTTATAATAGACGCCATATTTACAGAGCTGGCCGAGGCAGGCAGTTTAATTAGGGTTCACTTAATAGACTCTCCCAGGAGATCGCATTTAATAAATTAAAAGCCTGTGTCTCATCTGTTTCAACTATTGCAAAAGTTGCTGACAGTATGGATTTAAAACAGATAAGAGCAGATAACCTCGCCCTATTACAAATGCAAGTATTGCAAGAAAAGGACAGTTATCAGAAAAAATAGAGTAAAAGATACCCGGTACTACTACGAGTTTACCGCATTTATACTGGCAGGACCCAAAATCAGCTACACGCTAGATATAGAGACGGTACTGCCAAAAAAAGAAGAGATCACAAGTGCATATAGGCTCATAGAAAGAGTATGTAGTAACTACCCTAAATAACTATCTTTTATTTTAGTTCTGATTTTACCTTTTTTTTTATCCATATTTCTATTTTATTAGTATTATTTTCTTTAATGTCTGGTTCCAAATCAGTAAACGATGGGCTGCCAGTTTACCTAAAATCTTAGAACTTTTCTTGTTATTGTGTGGGCCTTTTAGTAAAATTATCTCAAAATCTTATTAAATTAATTGGAGGTAGTATAGGTTGGATCAAACAGTTAACACAAAAAAACTGAATGGTTATACAAAAAAACAAGCAATTAGTACTGCTTTTAAAATAGGGTTCGAAGCTGAGAAATTAAAAACAAACTGTGCTCAGGCAACCTTCCATTCAATATCTTCTGTGTTGGGAATAAGAAATCCACAAATCTTTAAAAGTCTTTACTCACTTGCTGGCGGTGGTGCTTCATCTACAGCTGGCTCTTGCGGTGCTTTTTCAGGTGCATTAGTTGCTTTTGGTTTTTTCTTTGGAAGAACCTATGAAGAATGGCAGGATGGTAAAATGGGCGCAAAATCAGGTAAGCTTGCAAAAGAGTTTTATGAAAAATTTATGCAAAGATTTAATACAGTTGTTTGTATGGAAATACATAAAAAGCTATTTGAAAGGACTTTTAATTTCAGCAATAAAAAGGATATGGAAGAGTTCGAAAAACTTGGGGGACACGCAATTAAATGTCCAACTGTGGTAGGACTCAGTTCAGCATGGGCAATTGAAATATTATGGGACTATCTTCCTGGTGATATAGACACATCAAAGGTTATTGATATTAAAGATGTGGCTTTTTAGTCAATATATGCTACCCCAGCCCGGGATTATTTTTGTTAGGTTTTCTTTAAATTCCGTCAAACTATTTTTGGCAGTGGGTTGATAATTGATAAAAAATTATTTATGTCTTTTTTGGGAAAAGACTTAGCATATATTTCTAAAAGCTCCTCTATAGCCCTTTATCTGTTATATTTAAATTTTTTTCTTCAAATAAGTGAAGTTAACAAGAAAGCCCAGTTCGGGAAAACTGAACGCTGGATTTGATGTGGCGGGAACTGGAAATGTACTGGAATAATTCAGTGGTGCGCCAGTTCTCGACTCTACTGAATTTTAGGTAAGTGCCACGTACTTTAGTGCGTGGGTTTCTACAAAAGAAATTAATCGGGGAGAAAATTACCATAAAGACAATATAAAAGTTAACCATGCTGGATTTAACGGAAGAATACGTTTTAATCTTAAATATCATTAAGTTTTATCAGGGATGTATATTATCCATAACTGCTGAATTTTCTGTTAATTTTCTATCTGATAATTCAATTATAAAATTAAAGTGCTTATCTGAATCAAGGAAAGAAAAATTAATTTCGCCTTTATAATTATCCGAGTAAATTATTTTTAAATCCTTTTTAAGTAAATACTCCAGGGTTTTTTCATAATTATCTACTTCCATTTTTATATGATGGATCCCTTCTCCGTTCTTTGAAAGGAAATCATAAAAGATCGAGTCAGACACTGGTTCAATCAGTTTTATTACAATATTACCAAGTCTGCAAAAAGCCATTTTTACTTTTATGCTTAAATCATTTTCACTATTAAAATCCTTGATTTGCCAGGATTTAATACTCAATATTTCATAATCTTTTATCTTTTCTTCAATATTTTTTACAACTATTCCAACCATTGATGGTCTCGTGATGCTGGGACTTAGATTATATGTTTCTGATGGAAACCAGTAATCAGGTTGGGGTTTGATAAAATCTTCTGTTACACTAACGATCTCAGTTATAAAACCCAGTTTTTCCTGCGTATCAAAAAAGTGGAATATATTCTTTCCAGGCCCCCCAAGCTGATGGCCTACCTGTATTAAATCTATATTTTTTCTATTAAAGAAATTAAGGGTTTCCTTATAATCATTAACACCTAATTTAATATGATGAACAGCTTTTTCGTTATGGATATTGTAGAAATCAGAAAATATAGATTCCTTTATTGGTTCAATATATTCGAATCTTACATCTCCAATAGGGCATACCGCGACATTCATAGAGTATTCACGTTTTTCCCCATATACCGTCATCGATTTAACATTGTCAGTATGATATTTTAGAACATACCATGGGCCGATATTATAAATATTAATAAAATTTTCCATTATCCTTTTTGATTCTCTGCTTACAAAACCGACCTGTATCAATTTTTCAAACATTACTTCTTCTCCTAATCAGTTCATTCTGAATAAACCATTTTAAAATATACCAGAATATGAAAAATATAGACACAAATAGACACAAACGAATTGAAAAATCTATAAGGCTATATCTTATTTTAATAAAGTTTAAAAGGATAAGTCCGTGAAATAATTTTCGCAAAAATATTGACAGTATTATTGTTATATGTTATATAAAATTAAAGCGTTAACTTGATACAGGCATTAATTAAAACATGATGAAAGGAAATTTGGATTGATAGATTGTGTCTACAATAGTCCCAGAATAAAGAAAAGAAATGATTTGATACAAAAGGACATGGGCGGCGGCAGAACTGATTATAGTAATGTCGAGTACTACCCACTTATAACTGCAAGAACAGATGATGCAGCTAATTTCTCAATGAGGCTTTTCAAAATTCATCCAGATGGTTTTACGGGAAGACACAAGCATAGCTATGAGCATGAAGTATATACATTAAAAGGAAGTGGTTATCTTTTAATTGATGGTGAGAAACTGAGAATAGAAAAAGATGACTGTTTTATTATATATCCTTACGAATTTCACAAGCTGATAGCAGATAAAGAGGGATTAGAATTTATTTGTGTTGTTCCCAATAGATTTAAAAACCAGCCAGAGTAAAAAATATAATCTGCTGTTTATAACCTGATAGGCTCTAAATATTGAGCTGTTGCAGAGCTATGGTTATTTTAATTAATATAAATAGTAATGGTATGTCACAATAAAGAATTTTCTACTATTGAATGAACATTTAAAGCATCCTTAATTGTGATAGATGGACTATTACCATCTTTTAAACTTTTTACAAAATCTTGGAATTCAGCTTTTATTGAATCTATGGTTTTAGTTTTTACAAGTTGTGGACCTTTTTCATTGCAAAGATTAAGAACATCCGGGCGAATACCAGAAATATATCCATTTCTCCCCACAAGTTGAAAAATGATATTACGTCGTCCTGGAATAAAGGGATAATTTAAAATCCAACCACCATTTATATTGGCCATGACCCCGGAAGAATAATTAATTATAAGAGAAGCCCTGTCCTCACCCTTTCCACCAAAAAAATTTCTTCTGCTACACAGCACCGACTCTACTTTGTCATTAACATACCAATTTGATAAATCAATTACATGAGAGAGTGTTTCACGGATTACTCCATCATCTAAATACCAGGTATTGGGTGGTTCAGTTTGAAAAAAACAAAATGTGATTGATACCAGATCACCAATGTATCCTTTATCCAGCATTATTTTCGCATGACTGAATATTCCTTCAAAGCGCATTTTATATCCTATGCCCAGTCTTATACCGTAATCATTGCAAATTTTTTCAACTTCCTTACATTCAGTTATGCTTGTCCCAACTGGCTTTTCACAGAATATATTTTTTATATTATTTTTAGCTGCTGTTTGTATAGCATTTAGATGATTTGAACTGGGAGTAGTGATAATCAAAATATCAATACTTTCTGATTTAAGCATTTTCTCATATTTATCAAAGTATTCAATTTTATATTTTGAAGCAACCTTCATTCCCTTCTCGCTCGTTCTGCTGCAAATCCCTATTAAGTTGTGATTTAATCCAGAAAGTAGTTTTAGATAATACTCACTGGCGTAACCAGCACCTAAAATAGCTATTTTTAACATAGTATTGATCTCCTACTTTTAAAATTGAAGAACTTCATATTTGATATTTATCACCAATTATAATTTTATAAAAATCTTTATATTCCAAAATGCTAGAAATATTTTCACTACATTTTTCTGGATTAATTTCATATATTTCTTATTTCTAAAAATCTTCTATGGATTATATCAGAATGTTTATTCCTAAAAGCTTCTGCTAATTTCCTAATTTATTCCAGTAACTTAATATCAATATATTATTTACAATCTTCTTAAAGAACAATAGTTTTAAGATCTTTTATTGTTGGCTGATGTCTTTAAAATATTTTCTGGAATTCTGCTATCTCTTTGTTGATATTGTTTTTTGAAAGTACAGTAAAAGCTTGCTCGAATATATTGTATGCTTTTCTATATAATTTATGATTACTTTCAATAGGCTCTATTGTCTGTGCCACATTAACCATTTGATCTGCACCTTCTTCTATACTGCTAAAGTAATTACAACCGTATGCTCCTAAAATAGCTGCTCCAACACTTGCACATTCTGGAACTTCAAGTCGCTCAACAGGTTTCCCATAAATATCTGCCTGTATCTGGTTCCAGAGATTTGATTTTGCTCCGCCCCCGGAGACCCTCAAGCTGCAAAACTCTTTTTGCAATACATCTTCCATAGCTATTTTTATCATATTTAGTTCGAATACAGTACCTTCCATTATTGCTCTCATCATATCCTTTTTATCATGGATAAATGAAATACCGAGAAAACCTCCTCTTGCAGAATAATCATAATTCGGAGTAGTTTGTCCCTGAAAAAATGGAAAGAAAATCAAACCATTGCTGCATGGCGGACTCTTTGAAGCTTCCAAACTAATAATTTCAAAGACATTCAGTCCCAGAGCATCAGCAGCATTATTTTCATCTGCCGCAAAATTCTGTTGCCACCATGTTAAAGCACTGCTACCAGTAGCCTGTAAACCTTCCATATCCCATTTTCCTGGAATGCAAGAGCCGCCTATTACCACTTTTTGATTTTCATCTTTTTTTCTTGAATCAATATGTGCAACCACTGCTCCACCCGTTCCCAGTATTACTACTGCCATGCCTTCTCTGACAACTCCAGCCCCAATGGCTGTACATTGCTGGTCACCACCACCAATAGCTATAGGCATACCCTCATAAAATCCTGTTTCATTTGATGCCTGTTTGGAAATCTTCCCAACCATTCTTGCAGGTGTACCCACTGCTGGAAGTTTATCCATGGGAAGTCCGATAATATCACACAATTCTTTGCTCCAATCAAGTTTGTCGATTTCGAGCATTCCATTCATAGTAAGGGAAGAGGGATCGGTGCTGAGCTCTTCAGCTCCAAGCTTGCTTAAAAAATACTCTTGTCCGTTAAGTATCTTGAATGTTTTTTCGAAAAGCTCCTTTTTATTATCAATAAACCATTTCATCTTTGGATAGGCCCATATAGTAGAAGGATAAACTCCAGTTATCTCATGATACCTCTCTTTACTGATATCTTCTAAGATTAAATCAAGTTCCCTATCAGCTCTTGCATCAGCCCAGACAATAGAATTCATTAAAGGTTTAAGATCCCTGTCAACCGGTATAAAGGTACCCCGCTGGCTTGAAATTCCAAGTGATTTTATATTCTTAGCAGGGATGTTGAATTTATATATAGCTTCTTTTGTTGCTTCACAAATCATTTTCCACATAGTGATTACATCTTGTTCAAACCAACCAGGTTTTGGATACTCACAGGGATATACTCTATAAGACTTGGATATAATTTTCCCCGATTGATTTATTACTAATACCTTTACGCCTGAAGTTCCGATATCCAAACTCGCAAAATAAATATCTGACATATTAATGTTCCTTTTGAAATATAATATTATTGTCACATGATCTAGCTTGATTAGCTTGTATCTATTCTATGATATATTAAAATATTATAGTAATCAATAAGTTTCACATCTGTAATATATATTAGGGGAGCAGCGAAAGAAAATAAACCGAAGAGAAAGCCGGGAAATATCCGGGAGAATATCTATATTGAATTATTTAATAAAAAGATAGGAGATGGATTGTTATACTATAGTATCTTTGATACCATGCAGAAAACAAAAGTAGGTATTAAAAAAATAGAGGAATTTTTATAAAGATTCCATAATGTTCTGGAAATATTGACCGCTTATTGGAACAGATAAGGCAAGATTAAAAAAAGGAATGATTTAAAAATGAAAGCTTTAGTATTAAAAGAACCGGGGATTATTCATATTGACGAGATACCATTAAGAGAACCTGACAACAGAGAAGTAATGGTAAAAGTCAAGGCTTCCAGTGTCTGTTCTACTGATTTTCAAAGAATTTTCAATGGAAAATCTTACTTTTATCCTATTGTGCTTGGTCATGAGTTCAGTGGCACTATATGTAAAATCGGAAAAAATGTGAAAGATGCCACAGTTGGAGATAAGGTTGTTATTGCACCACTAATACCATGCAATAATTGTTCTTCATGTAGAAGGGGGCAATATTCTTTATGTGATGACTATAATTATATAGGCTCTAGAACCAATGGAGGATATGCTGAATACGCTATAGTACCTGAAGAAAATGTTCTAATAATTCCAGAAAAGTTGGCTTATGAAGCTGCAGTTTTTTGTGAACCGCTAGCTGTTGCTATTCATGGTTTATTAAAGGTATTAAAAGCCGGAGATAGAGTCCTTATTATGGGAGCAGGGGCAATAGGACTTCTTTGTGCCGGGGTTGCTCAACTTTGGTGGGGTTTAATGGCAATGGTTGCAGATGTTGACAAAAAAAGATTAGTCATAGGAAAAAAAATGGGCTTAAATACAGTTTGGCTGGAACCTGGTAATGAGATGATTCTGGATAATCTTAAAAGTAATAATTTTGATGTTGTGATTGAAGCATCCGGCAATGCAATTGGTTTAAAAAATTCAATGAATATTTTAAAAAAGAATGGAAAATTATTGAATTTGAGCTTGTATAATAATACTGTTGAATTTGATAAAGAAATGCTTGATAAAATAACCAGAGAGGAATTAGTAATAAAAGGTTCATGGAATTCATATTCTCAGCCATTTCCTGGAAGGGAGTGGAGCATAGCTATCAATATGTTAGAAAAGCAGTTAATTGATCCCAGACCTTTAGTCTCTCATATGATTAAACTATATGACGCAGATAAGTTGTTAAAAAAAATATATTATGAAGATCGTGAAAATCTGATGAAGATTATAATTACAACAGATTAGAGAAATAGCAAAAATAATCATTCCTTCAATCACCATATACACAGTATTTTCACAGCCGTTCTTATCTTTAAAAATGATATTATGGATGACAACATAAAAATAAATACAATATTGCAATTAATTACAATTAATTGTATTATTCATAAAGTCAAATAGCTTGAGGGGACTTCTTAAAATACAAGAGGGAGTCTATATTTTATTTGTTAAAATAAAATATAATATTTCAGGGCCCGCATGATTCTCAGAGATAATTTAAAGATATTAAAAAAGAGAATAATAAATAATTTATTTAGGAATTCCCATATTTTATCAATATAGCCTAAGATTAATGGAGGAGCAAATGTCCAGATATCATGAAATAGTAAAAACCGTATTAAATGAGCACAAACAGGTCATGCTGGATGTAGATGATAAAGAAGTCCAAAACTTGCTTGATGCTATTATTGAAGCTAAGTGTATACAGGTATTTGGTATGGGACGTATGAAATGTGCAGTCCGTGCTTTTGTAATGCGTTTAATGCACATGGGATTGGATGCTCATGTAGTATACGACACTACATGTCCGAATATTGCCAGGGGAGATCTGTTAATAGTAAACTGCGGATGCACCGCGGTAGGCCGATTAGTAATGGATCTTGCCAAAAAAGCAGGCGCAAGAGTTGCAACAATTACTGCACACCCCGAATCCGAATTCGGACAGTCAAGTGATCTGATAGTAAAGTTGCGGGGCCAGATACATCCGGGAGCTGATGGTGAAGTTTCTTCCATACAGCCCATGGCTGCATTATTTGAACAGACTATTTTTATACTTGAAGATATTATTATACAGATGCTAATGGAGAAATTGAAAATTACACCTGAGCAAATGGGAAAAAGGCATACAAATCTTGATGGATACATGGCAGATTAGATTTAGAGAAGAATTTGTTGATTCTTTTAAAATCTAATTAATAAATCTAGTAATGCCTATATTTGGATTGATTTTTGATGAATAGTAATATACAGAAGGGGAGGAGATATGCCGCTAATAAAAGGAAAAGATCTTAAAGAAAAAAGAATACCTGCTGGTTGTATGGTCAAGTTTTATCCCATACAATCTGAAAACGACCTGATGTCATGGTCTGTTGTCAGGAGAACTATTGATATGGATAAAAAATGGGAGGCGCAACTTCACTCACATCCTGATTATGAAGAATACTGGTTTGTGATCAAGGGTAAGGGACAAATCATCAATGATAATGTAAAATATGATGTTGAACCTGGGGACTTGGTCATTACACCAGCAGGGGTTTCACATAAGGTTAAAGGTGATATCACTTTTATATGTTGTGCTGCCAAACATAATGCCAATGGCAAGGCATTTGGGACAATGGCACAATATGTTGCTCATGATAAACCATATCGTGATAATCCGGAAACCCGGCCACAGACCGGTATTTGCCTGGAAGAAGATATAACCACAAATTATTAACTGATAATGAACTTATAGGGTGATTATTGTTTAATCATGCAGCAAGTTATTTTATGCTCTTTTAAATTATCTGGATTAGGTTACTATCTTTTTTGCTGTATTAGTATATTAATTTTTGTTATTCCAGGATTTTATAATATTAAATCATAGAAAGGCAATAGTGCATTATGAAAGAGAAAGTCCGTAAGATCGTTATTGGAAGCGACCACAATGGGTTTATTTTTAAAGAAAAAATAAAAAAATATCTGTTATCAAAAGGCTATCTTATAGAAGATTTTGGACAATTTGATGTATTACCTGCAGCAAGTGACTATACTGTTGCCGAAAGGGCAGCAGTAGCTGTATGCAATAATAAATTCGACAGGGGGATTCTAATCTGTGGTTCCGGAGATGGAATGTGTATTATTGCAAATAAAATTTCAGGCTGCAGAGCTTCTTTATGTTATGATATTTTTTCTACTAAAGTATCAAGAGAGAGAAATAATTCTAATATCATAGCTTTTGGAAGTAAGACGATGAAACTTGATCAAATAAAGGATATGCTTAATATTTGGTTGACTACAGATTTTAATAATGGTGAAAATGATCAGAGGAATATAACAAGAAATCAAGATATGATCAGAATAGACAAAAAATACAGGAAACAAGATATTTAAAAATTTTCAATATAATTTGGTAGATTCCACAGGTTTAACCTTTATTTAGTTTATCGTTAAGTATATCTATACATGATGTGAAATAATCAAAATCCTGGCTTGCCCTGCCCAGGCTTATTCCATTGATCACTTTGACCTTTAAAATATTTTTAAAGCTATTCTCATTTACACCTCCGCCATAGGTGATGCGTATATTACTGCCTAATTCTGATCCAAATTCTTTATTTAGAAAACTCCTTATCTCTGAGACCATCTCAATGATATAATCAGTAGATGCTGCTTCGGTAGTATTAATAGCCCATCTGGGTTCGTAGATTATTACGCTCTTAACAATATCTTCAGGCTTTAAGCCATTTGTATAATTTAAAATATCATTTTTTACCTGTAATATGTTTTTCTCTCTGTCTGAACCTTTTCTATCGGATATAATCAAGAAAGGAGTTATATCATTCCTGAGAGCTGCTTTTACTTTCTTATTTACCATGCGGCTATCCTCTTTCAGATTTGTTAATCTTTCAGGATGTCCTACCAGGGCGTGATTGCAGCCTATCTTGTTCAAAAATAATGGACTTACTTCACCGGTATAGGCACCGATATTTTCCCAGAATAAGTTCGGGGAACCAATTTTTATCGGAGAATTTTCAAGTATTTTTATTACTGAATAAAGAGATAAAATATCAGTAAAAATAATAATTTTAAGATCCTCATTAAAATCCGGGATCGAAGCCATATATATTTTTAGTTTTCTGGCAAAATCTATACCTTCAACCGGGCTAAGGTTCATTTTCCAACCACCGGTAAAAATATATTCTTTCAAAATATCACTCCTTTTAAATATTATGCTTTATAATTAAATACATTTAGAACTGGTATGTAATCTATTGATTAAAGACTGAATTTTAATCAGGTAAAATTTTACTATGAGTTAATTATTATTTGCTCTCCTGAAAATATTGATTTATTGGATTCTATTGCAGCAATGACTGTTTGTTTGCCATCATATCCGGTTATCCTTGGTTGTTTATCTTCTTTTATGCATTCAACGAAGTGCCTGTCTTCTGCTATATAGGCATCCTTGAATCTCACCCTCCAGCTCAATATTTGAGGAGCTACAATACCATTTTCCCTGGTACACGTGATAGATTCACCATTATAGAGCTGGCCAATAAACATTGTCCCCATGGAACCTATGACCTCGGCTCTTGCATCATAGCCGTAATCACAGGGACAGACACCATCAATCAAGAATAATACACCATTTTGCATTTTTCCAGATACAATTGCCGTATCATAAAAATCCTTATGCTCTTTTCCGATATCAGGTGATTTAAAATTGTCTGCAAGAGCATGAATAATATTAAATTCAGATTCGCTAAGCCATCTTACAGTATCAAAATCATGGCTGTTTACCTCAGCTAATAACCCATTGCTGTTTTTAATGTCAAGAGCCCATTTTCCCGGTAATCCAGGACCTCTTGTATTAGTTTTGATAATTAATGGTTTCCCTATAACATTGTTATCTATTAATTCTTTGGCATGTACAAAGCCTTTATCAAATCTACGCATAAAACCTATTTGGAGGATTACATCATTATCCTTGCATGCTGTTATCATTTTATCACAATCATCTGCAGTTATAGCCATAGGTTTTTCACAGAAAACATTAATTCCTTTATTTGCTGATCTGATCACATATTCTGAATGGGTAAAAGTAGGAGTAGTAATAACGACTGCATCAATGGATACGGTGTTCAGGGCAGATTCCAGATCTGTAAATAGATTATTATCTATACAATATTTCTTTCCCAGTCTATCTAAATTATCCTTATTTTCATCAATGATTGCTACTATTTCTGATTCGGGAATACTCCATTTATAAGCGTCCCCATGTACCTCTCCGGCTCTTCCTGCTCCCAGCAAGCAAATCCTTACTTTTTTCATATCGTCCTTTCTTAACAATTACAAAAATTTTAGAGCTCTAATTTATAAATCAGTATTCATTTCTTATGTCTTTAATGATCTTTAAAACTTCCGAGACTGAAACGGTTAGCTTGCCGTAGTCTCCTTCTTCGATTAGTCTTTTGTTTATCAATTCTGACCCTATTCCTACACATACAACGCCAGCTTTAAACCATTTTCTAATGTTTTCTTCCTCTGTGGTAACTCCGCCTGTAGGCATAAGTTTTAACCAGGGCATAGGACCCAGCACGGCTTTGATGAAATCAGGACCACCCATAGTTGAAGCTGGGAATATCTTTACTATTTCTGAGCCAGACCTGGAAGCTTTTATTATTTCATTTGGAGTAGCTGCTCCCGGTATATAAGCAATATTTTTCTTATTGCATAAATCTGCTATGCCTTCATCTAAATTCGGCCCTACAATAAAATCCGCATCTTTTTCTATATATTGAACTGCCGTGTCTGAATCTATGACAGAGCCGATACCTATCAACATGTCGGGGAAATAACTGCTTTTTATTTTTGTAATATCAGCAAATACTTCCGGTGCTTTATCTCCTCTATTTGTAAACTCTAAAATTCTACACCCACCCTTATAGATAGCTTTAACTACCCTAATGGTTTTTTCTTTATTATCACAATAGAAAAGAGGCACTAATCCACTTGTAATTATTGCATTATAAACACCCCTTTTATTACTGTTTTTCATTTTTCCCCGATTCATTTTAATTTACTAATCTAATACAAATCCTCCATAGGCTTTATGCCTCTCTAATCGAATTTGCAATATTTTCTAATTTATTAAATATTTCCTGTGTGATTTCTTTATGTAAGACTTGAAATATTACCTGTGTCCATCCATGGATAAAATATAGCCAGCCGTCTTCGACTCTTAGATTACATGTTTTTTTCTGTTTTTCTGCCTGATGGAGAAAATCCAGTTCCCCTCTATAATTAAAATCCCACGCTATGCCATCGGCGGGGAAAATACCTTTGTCTGTAACTGGCGATCCGGGGGTATCCTTTCCCATACCGGTAGCATTTATTACAATGCTGTACTCCGGTAGAGATGCCATTAAACTATCATTATATTCCGGGTCTGAATTCTGGATATAATCAAAAGCTATATCGGTCCCTGTTTTTTCAACAATATTTTGAAGATGTATCAGTCTGGGCTTACTACGATTTACAACGATTATCTTTCCAGGCCTTTCAGAAGGATTATTTTTATTTATTAAATGTAGAATAGTGGCAATACTTGAGCCTCCAGCCCCGAAAAAAAGAATTTCAGCAGGATTTTTTATAAAATAATTTTCATCTATTATTGCATCAAAAGACAAACCGGAACTAATTGGATCTTTTGCATGACCCTCCAATGTCCCTTTATTTTTTGAAATGCATGATATTTCCCCTAATGATTCTGCATAGGGATCGAAATAATCAAAGAGGTCTTTAGCCGCATTATAAAGGTCAATTTTATGTGTGGTGATCAGTGCTCCTACAGACTTTTCATCATACTTGATCTGTGCCACTGCATCCCTGTAGGGTTCAATTTCATCATGGATCTTTAGATCGATTCCTTCTATTACAGTATCAGGATGACCAATTTCTTTCATCCATAAAGGAAACAAATTCATAATAGAGGACTTTGTAGTGGTGACACCGATAAAATAGAAAGTAAATTTTTCCTTTTTGATAATATTATTTTCACATTTGTTCATCAATAACTTCTTTCCAACATCTATAGTTTTTAAATATTAATCAATATCTGGGGTTTTCCGGTACAACTACTGCAAATCTGGGTTGTCTACCTTCAAGAACTGCGAGACACTCATCTATTGATATTTTTGTCATTTCATTTGATGCATTATCTGTTGCAGCGCCAAGGTGAGCTGTTGCAATAACCTCTGGTAAAGAAAAAAGAGGATTATCTTTTCTGCATGGTTCTTCACAAAAAACATCCATTGCGGCTCCACCTAAATGACCTCTTTTTATACTATAGTATAAGGCTCCCTCATCTATCAATTCTCCTCTGGCAGTGTTTATTAAAAAAGCTCCATTTTTTAACTTATTTAAAAAACTTTCATCAACCATTTTATAAGTTGATTCCACGCATGGAACATGAAGGGAAACAAAATCAGATATGGCAAGCAACTCGTCAATTTCTGAGAAATCGACATCAAGTTCCAGGGCGATCTTCTGGTCGAAATCAACATCATGTGCCAGAACTCTGCAATTGAATGGCTTTAATCGGGCAGCAACTTCTTTTCCTACACTTCCAAAACCGATTAATCCATAAACCTTGTCATGCAATGAGACTCCTTTTATACGTGGCCATTGTCCAAGTTTTGTTTTATAATTTACTTCACATATCTTCCTTGCCAGTGAAATCGAAAGACCTACCGTCAGTTCAGCTACAGAAATAGAATTTGCACCAGGAGTGTTTGTCACAAAAATGCCAGAAGCCTTTGCGGCTGTCAGGTCTACTCTGTCCACTCCCGTACCATACCTTGATATTACTCTAAGCTGTTTGGCTTTACTTATAACTTTCTCTGTTATTCTGTCAAGACCAGCAATTATCCCATCAAATCTTTCGATGATTGGCATAAGGTCTTCCTCATCCAGGGGTCTGTTTGTGGTATTATACACAACCTCTCCAACGGACTCTTCTAGTTTCTCAGCTAATCCTATTTTATATTTTGAAAAACTTGTTGGAGTTACAAGGACTTTACAATTTTTTAATACTTTCATTTGCATAATTCTTTATAGATTCCAATTGGGATTGTCAATTATTGTAGGCTTATCGTTTTCCTCAACAACTATTTTCCTGAAACCTTTCTCTATTATGGTTCCGTAGTCATGGCCTGCATCCGCCGGATAAATAAAAAGGGTCATCAGGTCGGTATCAGAAATATTTACAGATCTATGGGCCCATTTTCCAGGAACATAGACAGCTTTATTGGGCAGCATCTCTTCTACGGCCCATTCTCCTTCAGGTGTCTCCATAACCATCATTCCCTTTCCCTTCAGACATAAATATAATTCTGCAGTATCGATTATTGAGTGAAAATGACCTTTTGTCATAAAGTACTCTTTACCTACTTTTCCAGGATGAACAATTGATAAGCCCTGGATCAATTCTCCAGATTTTTCTGGTACAAGCTTTTCATACACTTCGTATAATAAAGTATCATCTTCTCTAACCATCATATCGTATGCTTCTTGGTAGAAATATTGATTCTTCATATCTGTAAGATTTCTCTTGATATGATTATCTGCATCAGTAATCCTGCAGTTATCCAGATCAATACTGAAAGTAAATGGTCTTATTGTTAGTTCGTCATTCATGCAATACTACCTTTCCTTACTTTTTTTAATGACTAAACACATTAATTAATATATATAATATTTAATGCTCTTAAGAAAACTAAACTGCAATCACCAGGCTTTTATAGTATGTATTAGTAAAGAGCTTGTATTATTATTGATATATTTTATATTTAAAAAAATCATAACTATTTAAAGAGATCAGAGGCATAATATCACTCTTCTTTAATTGTAAATCCGACAGTTTTTCTTCAATAGATTTAAAAAAAACGCCAAGTCCACCTAATTTTTTTAGATCCTTCCACATAGCATCAGTATCTATATCACTGCCAATAAGTATTTTTTTTCCATAACCATTAAGAACCATATCTTTTAACAATGGCATAACATTATTTTCAGGATCATATTTTGGCCTCAAAAATGAGTCATATTCCAGATAGACCCCTCTTTTTATAAGCTTTTTATGTAAGCAGGTATTATTGTTTTTATCCATATGACATAGCAGAACCCTTGATAGATCCATTCCGTTTTCTTCAAAAAAATCTAATAGTTTTTCGGTATGCAAACCTTTTTCTGTATGTACCAACACAGGTAATCCAGTTATCTTTGCTGCTTCTATTGCTGCCATGCTAAGGATACGGTATTGTCCTTTCAAAATCCCCGTAAAAGCGATCTTGACTGCTCCAGGCATCGATCTAATAGACCTTGCCTCGGTACATCCGTTTTGAATCTCATCAAGAAAAAATTCAATAATCTGATCTTTGCCCATCTTCCACAATGGTGAATCCTTTAAATAGTACTGCTTTTTATGGAATCCCGTCACTGAAATTATTTTAACTCCACTGGTTCTTGACAATTCATATAGGACATTGGCATTCCTTCCTGCACCATGGGGAGTGCAATCTACGAGTAATGATCCACCTGCTTGCTTAAAATCCAGCAATCCTCTCTTTATCAATTCGAAATCAACAATTTTCGATAATCCGCTATTTAAGCTTTTGTCAGTATCTATCCATAGATGTGTATGGGAGTCTATAAAAGATGATGAATGGGCAGTCTCCAATCCTGTGACCGTCATAAAAAATGTTTTTATGTTTTTACTTATTTTCATTTGATATTTTTATATTCAAGTAGGCCTTTTCTGCTTTTACAGCTCAAATTACCTGCTTTTGACTCTTTTAAAACCACATATCCTTAACCTTATTGGCGGTACTTTTCGACAATTATTGTCTCTCCAATGCCTCCACCAACACAAAGTGTTGCAAGTCCATATTTTAAATCTCTTTTTTGTAATTCAAAAAGAAGAGTTGTGAGTATCCTTGCGCCTGAAGCACATGACCCATTATTACTTCATACACTGATTCTCTGGAGATTTTTGATCTTACCAGTGAATCTTTTGTAACTGTTTTTGCAATATCTACGGCAGGCACATTGGCGAGAGATCCGCCAAAATAACCTATACCCGATCTGCAAGCACCTAAAATAAGTATTTCTTTCATTTTTTATATATTGAAAATATTCTCAGGATTTTCTATTAAATGGGTTACTCTCTGTAAAAACTTAGCAGAAAGTACTCCATTAACTATCCTGTGATCCACAGACATACCCAATTCTATAAAAGACCTGGAGACAACCTTATTGTCAATTATTGCCGGTTCGCTATATATCTCGCCGATTGCCAGAATCGCTGCTTGCGGGGGATTAATAATGGCATATGTCGATCTTATGCCATACATTCCAATATTTGTTAATGTAATAGTGTTATTCTGCACATCCGATAAGGATAGTTTATGATTCCTGGCCTTATTTACAAGTTCGATCCTTTTCCTGGCGATATCACTGATTTCTAATTTGTCCGCTTCATATAGAGTTGCCACCAGAAGATCATTATCAATAGATATGGCAAGACCAATATTTATATCATCATATATAATATGTTTACCATCACTGTAAGTGGAATTTATTTCTATATATTCTCTTAAAGCAATAGCGGTTATTTTAATCAATAAATCCGTGTAGGTGATTTTGGTTTCTTCTGCGGAGAGTATTTTTTTCTTGATTTCATCTTTGATATCCAGAAGATGAGTAGTGTCTACTTTTACGTTTTGAAAAAGCTGGGGTATATTGGTGGCGCTTATCATTTTTGCAGCAACCAGCTTTTGAATACTTGTTAATTCTTTGGTAGATTTTATTTTAATTTTTTCATCCATTGGATTCTTTGAAATATTTTTAATGTAATTTTAATTTTCTTCAGGGAATTTTTCATTTTTTTCACCGATAAAAGCTATAGTCTCTGTGACAGGAACTTGTTCGCCTTCAGGACACAATATTTTTTTTAAATACCCTGAAGCAGTTGCTTCGATTTCCATCGTGACCTTATCAGTCATTATCTCCAACAGAGGTTCTCCCGATTCAATCTTTTGACCCTCTTTCTTAAGCCATTTCTCAATAATTCCTGATTCCATATCAGGACCCAGCTTTGGCATTATTACTTTTTGCATAAATTCACCTCTAAAATAACTTATTATTTATAATTATGACGTTTAAAGTTACTAATTTTCAAATATTTTAATTTCTTATAATCCATACCCAATAATTATAACTGGAAAACTTGAATATGCCTCTTATTTTTTTAGAATTTTCCTTGCTTTATCAACTATATCTTCGACTCTGGGGATACAATATTCGTCAAGATGATAATTGGAAGGTATCACAATATTAGGTGCAGCCAACCTATAAATTGGAGAAGTTAAATAATTAAAAGCATTTTCAGATATAATAGCGCTGATTTCACCGCCAATTCCTCCTCTTTGTACTGCTTCATGAACAATCAGCACTTTACCAGTTTTTTTAACAGAATTTAATATAATGTCATAATCTAAAGGAACTAAGGTTCTTGGATCTACAACTTCGATACTTATTCCATCCTCTTCTAAAATTTCAGCTGCTTTCATACTTGCATGAACCATGCTTGAGGTTGATATTACTGTTAAGTCAGTACCTTCCCTTTTTATATCACCCTCTCCGAGAGGTATAAGATATTCTTTTTCGGGTACTTCTCCTTCTATAGGGTAGAGCTTTTTATTTTCAATAAATATTATTGGTTCATTATCTCTTATGGATGTTTTTAAAAGTCCTTTTGCATCGTAAGGAGTTGATGGCATAACAACTTTTAGACCGGGAGTATGGACAAACCATGCCTCAAGACTCTGTTCGTGCTGTCCTCCTATACCTTTACCAGTCCCGCATTGCGTTCTTACAACAAGCGGTACTTCATATAAACCAGGAGAGAAAGCAGTTATTTTTGCTGCTTCATTAACTATCTGGTCCATAGCTAAAGTTATAAAATCTATAAATGAAATTTCTGCAATAGGACGCATACCGTGAAGGGCAGCTCCAATAGCTGAACCTATAATAGTATTTTCTGAAATAGGAGTATCAATGATTCTATCTGGACCATATTTCTCCAATAGACCAAGAGTGACTTTAAAGGAGCCCCCGTATACACCAATGTCTTCACCAATAATAAATACCTTCTCGTCTCGATCCATTTCTTCGATCATTGCTTCTTTAAGAGCTTCTTTATAACTAATCTTTCGCAATTTTCCTCCTAAAAAATTATTTATTTATAACAGCTTAAGGTTTGTTCACAATTCTTTATGAACTCATCCGCATCAGGAAGCGGTGAATTATTTGCGTAAATAACAGCATCTTCAATGTCTTTTTTAAACTTTTTGTAGATATTATCAATTTCATTCTTATCCAATATTTTTAGTCTTAACAATTTTCTGGTAGCTTTTTTGACAGGATCTTTCTTCCTTACTTCTTCCATTTCTTTTTTTGATCTATATGCACCAGAATCATTGGGATGATGTCCTTTTACTCTGGTAGTTTTGGCCTCAATAAGGCTTGGGCCCTGACCTGCTCTGGCCCTTTCAACGGCTTTTTTTACTGTTAAATATGTTTTTTCGTAATTTGTGCCATCTATTTCATAACCTGACATCGAATAACCCTTGGCTCTAATTGCAATACTTTTTACTGAAGTCGAGTTTTTAAAACTAAGGGATACAGCATATTGATTGTTTATACATACAAAGATTATGGGTAATTTCCAAATAGATGCCATGTTTAGACCTTCATGGAATACTCCATTATTTGCTGCTCCATCTCCAAATATACAAAGAACGACCTTTTTTTCACCCATCAATTTAATCGCCAATGCTTCGCCTGTAGCAATAGGGATCTGAGCTCCCAGTATCCCCTGTACCTGCCTTACCTGTGGTGCGGCCAGGTGACAGGAACCAGATAATCCACTACAATAACCATCTTTTCTACTCATCAAGTCAGCGAGAACCTTGCCCATGTCAGCATCCCTCATAGCAAAAAGCCCATGTCCTCTATGGGTAGGGTATATTAAATCGTCATTTTTTAAGCCAGCTACTATTCCTGCCTCGATAGCTTCATTGCCAATGCCTGGATGTAGGTAACCCTTTATTTTTGCTTCATAATAAAGCTGGAGTTGACTTTCTTCAAATAATCTAGCCTTGACCATGAGCTTAAAGATTTTAATATGAAGATTTGTATCTAATTTACCCCCTAAAGACATATGGGACCTCTTTCATATATTTTATATTGTCATATGGTTAAAAATAATTACACTACTACAATTTATTACAGTTCATTATACGAATTTAAAAAAAAAAGTAAAGAGCGCGAATATACTGAATCTTTTAATATTATAAAATCTAGTAGTTCTGAAATGCCTTTACAAAACAAATTTCTTTTACTAAACTAAAAAACTGTAATTTGACTTTATCTAAACTATTGTAGATTTATTTATAAAACTGGTACATGCAGGAAGAATTAAAAAGTAAACTGATTAATAAAGCCTTTGAACCGGGTAAGGATTATGAAACAATTTATAGCGATCTCTCCCGGCGTACATTGGATAATCGAAAAATCTTTAAGATTAAAAAAATATTGATTATAAGAGGGAAACAAAATGATTGAAAAATTTGGATCACTTCTTTCAGCTGATGCCGCCAACTACGAAAAAGCCGTAAGGGACCTGGAAAATAAGAATTTTAATGGACTTCATTTTGATGTAATGGATGGACATTTTGTAAGGAATTTTGCTTTCAATGCTACTATAATAGCCTCATTAAGGAAATTGACCAATATGGTCTTCAATACCCATCTTGAGATTGAAAATCCTGAACAATACCTTGATATGTTTATTGATGCTGGAAGTAATATGATAACCATTCATCCACAAGCATGCGGTAACCTGGAGCGAGCCTTACGGTACCTGAAGGCAAAAGGAATTCTTTCTTCTATTGCGCTGGATCCGGATATTAATATCAAGCAAATAATCAAATATCTTCCTCTTGCAGATAATATAATTGTTATGAGTGTTTATCCCGGGTTTGGTGAGCAGAAATTTATAGAGAGTTCTTTTGAAAAGATCAAAGAAATAAAAAAAATAATAAAAACCGGAAATTTTAATATCAGCATCTCTGTAGATGGTTCCATCAATAATGAAACTGAAAAAAAGGTTATAAATTGTGGTGCAGATATTTTAATTTATGGGTCCAGTATCTTTAGGAAGTAAGCAGTCATACTGTTGATTTATAGTCAGAATCAAGTAATTTATATCCTGTCTCATCATCAGTAACAAGAATATTTACCAGTTCGCCTTTTAGCGCTCCATGTATAGATTCAAATTTTTCTATTCCTACTGCTACCCCTATTCTGCACGCTATTTTTAGAATACTCCTGGTAGGTATTGTTATCATCCTGTCTTCAACTGATGTCTCACAAAAATTTCCTTCGTGGTTGAAAAAATGTCCAAAAATATCGCCAATTACATTTGCCTCTTCCAACTCTTTTATTTCCTTGCTGGAAAGTTTGCCTTGTTGAAATATAGTCGATTCGCCAATAGGATGGAATTTTCCGATCCCCACTAAAGCAATATTGATATAATTAAAATATTTAGAGGTCCTTTTTATACTGCTGTCTCTTAAAATTGCATTCTTTATTCCGCTATTGTCTGTAAAAAGAGGAGCAAAAATAATATGAGGCGTAATCCCAAATTTATCCGAAAACTCTTTTGTAAGGTCCAAGCCCTTAAAAGTCAGATTATAAGAACCTCCCAGCATCTGGACCACATCGACTTTTCTTGATATTTTAATGGGCAGGGCACTTACACATTCCTTAACTGTGGAGCTAGGTGATATCCCGATATAGTCTTTATCATTTATGATATTCAAAAGATAATTAGCGGTCCTTTGTCCGGCCAATTTTTTCATTTCATCAATTGAATTATTCTGTTTTTTTACTAAAAGGACTCTTCTAAGATTATATTTTTTTTCAAGATTGCTTTCTAATTCCGTAGTCTCGCTATTTAAATCTACGATATAAACCTGTACCAATCCCAGATCAAAAGCTTTTTGGAGCATTCTCGAAACTTTAGCAGTTGATAGTTTCAATTGCTGCGCTATTACTCTTTGGTTGTATTTTTCTTTATATTTTAAATTACATATCTTCGTCAGCAGATCAAGATTATAATTTTCCATAATATTCTCTATTATTATTATTATTATTAATAATTATTATAGCATATTTGCTTAATTATATTTATGTGTTTTTATGTTTATACTCAATTAATTTGCATTCTCAGACATGCTCATAGAAAATATAAATAATTTATTTATTGTATTAGAAAAACAATAGAATGAAAAGTGGTTTTTAATGAGTTTAGGGAAAGGGTCAGAATAAACAGCATATGATTTGTTAAAGGTTAGAATATACAGTAGACTATTTGTGTATATTAATAGAAAATCAGGGTTTTAATTTAATTGAAAAATTCCAATAATAAAAATAAGAATATTTTAAAACCAGAATTTGTAATATTTTTAATAATCGCAGTAGTATTTTTTGCATCCTTATTGATTTTATTCTTCTCCTTTAGGGATTTGTCAGGACAGATCGAGAAGTACAGTAAAAATATTCTAGATATGTCAGACAATATTATTAAACTCAATGAGGACTTTAATAGAAGGAACTCAAAACTGACGACTGCCGAACTTCTTATAAACAATACTAATCCCATTTTATCAACAGTATATTATGGAACTGCTGATACAGAAGAACTGCAGGGTGCTCAGGATTTTACGGCATTTTCATTGATTTACAAGGACAAGTTCTATGTAATAACAGCAGGTCATTGCGTTGAAATGGATGGAGAAAAATACAAGAATTTCAGGTTTAAGTCAAATGACAAAGATTACTTTATTTCTCTTAAACTTATTGATTATAAAAATGATTTTACCAGCAATATTGATTATGCCATATTTTATGATCCAAATCTTATTAGGTCCGGTCTATATCCTGCAAGTCCTGATGAAGATCAGTATCCCCAATATATACTTGGAAATCTCCAAAGAGATTTAAATTTCATTAAAAAATACGATCATGCAAAAGAAGGCGAAAGTGGAAGTCCTATACTTAATTCAAGCGGACATGTCGTGGGGATACTTATAAAAAAAAGTGGTGCATATACCCCTATTAGTGAATTAATTATCGCACTTGATAGAATTTGTGATTGACTTTTTTACTATAAAGTACCAAAATTATTAAACGCATTGGAACTAGAAATATTACTACTTGGAGGGGGAGAAAATGTTTAAATTTGGTGTTGATTCTTGGATATGGACAGAAGTTTTTGAAGAGAAAGATCTTTGGGTCATTAAAAAAGCAAAAGAGCTCGGTTTTGAAGTATTAGATATCAATATAGCATATCCTGACGAATTTCCATTAGATGCAGTAAAAAAAGAACAAGAAAAATTCGATATGGAAATAGTAATAACAACCATTCTTGAAAAAAGGGGAAATATTATTTCTCCTGATCCAGAAATTAGAAAAGTTGGGGTCAGTTTATTGAAAAGACTGGTCGATATCAGTAATGCACTTGGTTCTGAGATATTTGGCGGAGTAAATTATGCTGCCTGGAATTACACAACTGGAAAATCGAGAACCGAAGAGGAGTGGGAATGGTCTATAGCATCAATGAAAGAAGTTGCTAAATATGCGGAAGATACAGGTAATGTTTCTGTTTGTGTTGAACCGATTAATAGATTTGAAAGCCACTTCCTAAATGTTGCAGAAGATGCCATCCAGTATTGCAAAGATGTCGGAACAAAAAACATGAAAGTGCATTTAGATACTTTCCACATGAATATCGAAGAATACAATCTTGTAGAAGCAGTCAGAATATGTGGTAAAGAATATTTAGGATATATGCACACATGTGAAAATAACAGGGGAATACCGGGAAATGGTCATGTGCCATGGAAGGGAATTTTTAAAGCAGTCAAAGAAATAGGCTATAACGGGCCTCTTGTAATAGAGTCTTTCGATCCTAATATGGAAGTCTTTATATCGGGCGCTTCTTATTGGAGGGGACTTCAGTTTGCAGATACTGGAGAGGAACTCGCAATTGAAGGTCTGAAAAATCTCAAGAAAATATCTTCTGAAATATAGGTAAAAACACTATATAGATAGATAATAGTAATCAGTAGCTAGTATTATTCCAATGAAAATTATATTAAATAGATTAACAATGATTAAAAATAAAAATAAATTCAATATTGTAATTAATTTCAATTAATTGTATATTTATCAAATCAGGCAGTTTGGGAGGATTTTATAAATGAAAAAATTTATTAATACCTATGAAAATATGCTAGATGAGTACCTGAGTGGTTTTGTTGCAATTCACAGTGATAAAGTAGAAAGAAAAGAAGAAAGGGTAGTCATCAGGAAGGATGCTCCAGTAGAGGGAAAGGTAGGTGTTGTTACTGGAGGCGGCTCCGGACATGATCCTTTTTTAATCGGCTCTATTGGAAAAGGAATGGTGGATGCAGTTGCGATTGGAAACATTTTTGCCGCACCTGGCGTACAGATTTGTTATGATGCTATAAAAGCTGCTGATAGTGGAAAAGGGGTAATAGTATGTATTGGAAACTATTCAGGAGATCTAATGAATTTCGGGATAGCAATTGATATGCTGCGTGAAGAAGGAAAAGACATTGAAGTCATGATAATGAATGACGATGTAGCTTCTGCCCCTAAGGATAAAAGAGATAACAGGAGAGGGATTGCCGGTGAGATTATCATGTTCAAGACAATAGGTGCTATGGCTGATCTGGGTTTTGAATTAAAAGCCATAAAAAAAGCGGGCGATGAGATAATCTATAATACCAGAAGTCTTGGTGTTGCCCATACTCCGTGCATCATGCCATCTTCAGGAAAACCCAGTTTTAAAATTGGAGATGATGAAATGGAGATAGGCATCGGCCATCATGGTGAACCTGGTATAAAAAGAGTGAAAATGATGTCTGCAGATAAGACTACTGATTTTATAATGGAAAAGATATTAGAAGACCTTCCTTTTAAAAATAATGATGAAGTTGCCGTACTGCTAAACGGTTTGGGCTCAACAGCTCTATTTGAGATGTATATTGTCTTCAATAGGGCAAAGGATATTCTAAAAAGTAAGGGGATCAAAGTTTATCGGTCTTATATTGGTGAGTATATTACATCAATGGAGATGGGGGGATTTTCTATAACCTTGACCAAACTGGATAAAGAAACTATGAAATTTATTGATCACCCATGTGATGCTGTACATTTTGTGCAGGTATAAATAGGGAGGGTTAATTAAAATGTCTACACAAAATGAGATAACTTACAATAAAATAAAAGAAGCTATTATAAATATATCAGATGAATTGAATAATAATCGTCAGTATTACAATGATCTTGACTCGCCCCTTGGTGATTCAGACCATGGCGATAGTGTTTGCGACTCTTTCAAGATGGTCAAACAAACATTGTTGGATCATAAAAGTAAAGACGATGATATCGGTGAATTATTGATATCTGCAGGAAAGGCTATATTGTTTTCGGGTGGGGGTGCTATGGGCCCCCTCTATGGCAGTGCTTTTATGGGAGCAGGAAATACTGTAAAGGGGAAAAGCATGATTTCCTATAATGATCTCGTCAATATGTGGATTGCTTTTCTAAATGCAATAGGGAAAAGAGGCGAAAAAGTTGGCGAAAAGACCATGTACGATACTATTTATCCGGCCGTTAGTGTACTTAAAACAGCATATTCTGAGGGCAAATCC
>Ga0255433_1007_pt1 | contig 19836 bp, 13 predicted proteins | sample ANMaggSSYBR02H12_FD_182672 | JGI IMG/M metagenome (GOLD analysis project Ga0255433, IMG submission 182672) | Sediment cell enrichment communities from methane seep in Santa Monica Basin, California, United Staets - ANME aggregate JGI... | ecosystem: Environmental > Aquatic > Marine > Cold seeps >...
CATATCCATAAGTCCCAGAACCTGAACAAAGGAAACCATCCCCCAGTGGTCTATTCTGGATCCATTGAACGGGTGGACTTTGGCGAGGTCAAGGATGACAAGTTCTTTGTCCTGGCTGATATGGAGAGGGGAAAAACGGATCTGGACTGGCGCAAGCTAAAGGGTATCCGGCCATTCCATGATCGATCCCTCGAGTTTACCTCCCAAAAGGATATTACAGACCAGGTCATCAAAACCCTGCCGGCTCAGGATGTCATGAAGGACGCTGTAGTCCGGTTGGTACTGGAATATCCCCGAGCTTGGGCTCCTCTTATTGATGACAAAACCATCCAGGAGTATGCCTCAGGCGCTTTTGAATTCCATTTTGTGAAACGACCACAGATGGATGAGCGGATCCGCCTTCCACAGGACCAAACGATAGGAGATCTATCGCCAACAGAGCTTCTTGAAAAATTCTGGCAGACGAGCCATGTGCCAGAAGAAGATGTAGAGGCGCTGCAATCTCTGGCCGCCTCGATCATCACCGGGGAAGAGGAGGAAGTAGAAGAAGCGGAAGTAGAGGAGGTGGTGCCGGCCCAGTAGAGATATATTAAGAGACAGAATAGGAGCCTCTGGTGTGTAAGGGGCTCCTAAGTGTCAATGCGCAAGACTTTTTGCATTTAAGGTAGTTGTACAGGAGATTATTGCCACTTGTATACATCATGAAACCTTGGACCCATACCGTTGATGTTATTGGGGAAAATCGGCACAGGGAAAAACGGCATGTTTCCAAAAATCAATAGACACATCGCGATCTCCAAAGTAAATGCTCTTTATTTTCCAACCGTCATCATATAATTTGAATGAAAAACCGACATCGTTATTAAATCGGGGATCATCTAGTGGTGTACATATTCCATAGCAATATTCTGTCAGTTCCCATTTTGGAGACCACATTGTTGTCCAGATCATAAAACGATCGCCGGTTTCTTGGTAATTGATATTAGGTATACTGCTTATGATTTCACACCTTGGCTGGGAAGGCAAGCGTTCTTCAAGATCAGCTAAAAATTCCTGCCTAGTATTTTCTTGTCCTCCCTCTATAGGGTTATCAGTATAGAATGGTCCAACATCACGAACCATTGGCGAAAATGTGGATACGTCTTGATTTTCAAGTCCGTAAAAGAACCAATCAAGGGTTGATTCCAACGAATATATATCCAGGGGCTCTTTAGGCTCCCGAGATACTGATTTATGTCTTTCTTGATCTTCGGTGTCAAACGTGTCTCTTTCAGGATCTCCTGCTGTGAGAGGACAGGGATGGCTATTTGGGCTTGAATCGAGCGCGGCAGCACTTGGGGAAGCAAATGCGCCAACTATTCTCCAGCCATTATTCTTGTAATGAATTGAAAAATATAATTCATCGGAGAAGGCGTTTTCGGTGTGACCCACAGGGCCAAGTTCCCATTCGGGTTGCCATCCATCCGTCCATATATGAATGGAGTCGTTCTCAAAATAATCATACCCAATACAAGAAGCTCCGCTCTCAAGCCTAATTTCAAGCATATCAAGAAATTCTTGCTTAGATGTTTCGTTTCTTCCCCCAGACATGCCAGATCCATAGAGTAAACCTTTGGCCTGCATTATTTGTTCAAACACTGATAGGTCATTGTATATCAACGCGTAAGAAAGCCATTCGATTACTGAATCTGCGTTGTAGACATCAAGTGGATTATTGGGCCTTGCTTCTTCTGGTTTTTGCTCTTTTTGTTCTTCCGGTTCGAGCGTCGCGGCTGTTGCATCTCCAGAAATCTCGCCCGCAGTTGATTGAGGGGCAGCTATTATCGGTCCATCTATTCCTGCGATCGGACAGTTGATTGGTTTATTGCACTCTGAAAATATCACGTACGCTTCATTTTCGCCAATCTTCAATGAGTTAGCGGCAATACCCTTTCCTAATGGGTTATTCTGTTCTAGATAGTAAATGGTGTCGTTTGCTAAATCGTTGTAAAAAACAACAACAGTGTGTCCAACAGGTAAGTAATCGCCATAGGCCAGGATAAGAACATCGCATGCTTCGACTTCGTTTTTTACATCGACAAGTAATGGCAGTGGATCTCCCGCGGCTTTTTGTTGTTGAACATAATCAAATCCTCCCTTGCCAGTACCATAGCCGGGGACGTCAGTAAGTCTATTTGCTAATGCTTTACATTCTCCATCACCTACCCGGTCATCTAAACTAAACCCATATGTTTCTAGCCAACAGCTTTCGGCATTTTCAATGTCCTGTTTTGAATACTGGTTAGTATTTGAAGTTTGATTAGCTCCCTCACTATCACAGCCGACAAGGAATATTCCCATAAAAAGAATATTTACACAGACGGCTGCCCATGTTCTCCAGGCCATTTTCTTTATTCTTGTCATCAAGTCTCCTGTCCAGAATGCTTTCATGATTTAGCGGGGTTATTTTTGACCAATTTTGTAATGGTTCTTGGATTCAGCAGAATATGTCAAAACTCACTAAAGTGTTTATTATATACTTGATGTAGCAATAGTGTTACACTTTTTTTGTCATCATCTATTCAATACATCAAATTCTCCGAGGAAAAAATTGTGCAAAAAAAATTACCCCAATATTCCTTCTTGTAATATTGCTTACCTCTTGTCAGGAGAACCCAAGCGTACAAACAGGGGCGTTTTCTGATATAGACGAAATAAACGGCAGAATGACAGAGACAGGATTTTATTGGCCAACCGGCATTGCTGTTCAGAATGGGGAGAATAATTGGTTAGCAGATAGTTGTGATGAGAACACGGACTACTTTACGGACGAATATCACATTGGTAGCGATATCCTTGGTAACGAAGATGATGATATTTATGCCATTGCGGAAGGAAAGGTGCTGCACATCAGCGAAAACGGTTGGGGGGAAAGAAACATAGGAATCCTTGTTGAACATAAACTAGACGATGGCAGCAGCTTCACTGCTCTCTATGGACACGTCCGCTCAAGACTTCAAATTGGAGATATCGTAGAGGGAGGAGAAAAAATTGCCACAATTGGTCCCTGGCCAGAGGCACACCTGCATTTTGGGGTCCGACCGGGAACGTCGCTAAATGACCCATATGGCAGGACGGACTGTCCATTTGAAGGTAATACGAATGGTTTTGTTGATCCAATTAATTGGATAACCACAAAGACTCCTGGAATAGATGGACCGATAATAGCTGCCCCTCAATCAACCGCAGCCGAGATTTCTGGAGATGCAACAGCCGCGACGCTCGAACCGGAAGAACAAAACCTAGATGAAGCAAGGCTTAATGATCCCCTTGATGTGTACGATGCAAATTCGGTGGTTCAATGGATCTCTTATGCTTTAGCTTACAACGATCTATTGGCGTTCGAGAAACTCATATTGGATTCAGGAATTCAGTTTGGAGATCGTTCAATTCATGGAACACGTGAAATATCAAAACAAGAATTATTAGAAATGCTTGAAATTAGACTCGTGGGCCCCGTGAATTGTATCGGTTATTACACCTCAGATGATAGTGATATGTACTTGTGGGCTGATAATTGGTATCACGTATGGGACAATTGCTGTCCGGAGATAAATTTTCACATCAAAAACACAGAACAGGGCTGGAAAATAGCTGGAGCATTTGTGGTACCTAGTTCTTATGCGTTAGAGTTATATGACACTAGTCAAGCGTGTCCCTCTATATCAGGCGCGCCTAATTCCGGAGAGGATTGGAATAACTTGATCGGCGCTTGGAAAGGAAGTGTGACTTCCGCCCCAAATTTTATGACTCCCTCTTCTTCATTGGTCAAAGCAGAAATTTCTAGAGAAGCAAACGGGAACCTAGTCCTATACATCACGTTTGACGGCAAATATTCCCATACTTCACATCAAGGGGCTCTGGAAAACATTGATGATCAACGGTATTTCTGTTTTAACATGCTAGACAGTGGTGGCACAGGAGCAGTTGTTGGAAGTGAATGTTTTAGGGCTTTGGGGTCTGGTGAAGTTCATTTCTTGGGTAGATACATGGGCAGCAGCGACTGGGGCACCTTGTCGCGAATAAATGATTAGCATTAATAATTAGGACAATTAATAATAAGTTAAATACAGAGATTCTTTTTAAGAGACTTGATAACATGCACGATGTTGCAGAGGATATAAAAACCACCAGCTTTCTTCTAATTCGGAAATGGATTGAAAAACAGTACTTATCAAGCAGTCTTTTTCTGTTCCATTTAGCCGGCTAATTAACGGCACCAATGCCCTGACCTTTGATTCGTTGTTGTCAAGCTCCGATATTTTCCCTGCAAACGATGAAACCTCGTCGTCGGCGAGTGAGTCTTTAAGATCCTCAAATCCAGCGACAAAATCATAATTAATGATTTTGGACTCAGTTTCAGAGAGTGCCAAGGGCAGGCCTCGCTAATTGTCTTGAGCGTTTACCTTCTGACGCAATAAAATTTCTGAGAAGGCCAGATTTTTAGTTATTCATTTGCTGCTCTTGAAGAAGTTTTTTGTGGCTTTATGCAGGATAAATTGTATTGCAGTGGGAGGAAAAATTTATGTAGTTGAAGTTTTTCTTTTTTGACGAGAATATCCGCGCAACCCCAACTAAATCCAATGCCAATCCTCACAGATTTCTATAATGGACTTTGTTATTTCATAGAATATTTTCTTGTCAATCTTCAATATATCTGGATTAATCAGAGATTCTACCGATAGAAAATTTAGCAATACCGAACGGTTGAAAATACCCATTTCCCACATTGTGTTCACTAATGTTTTCTTTGATAACTTCTCTAATCCAGCAGTGGTTAATCCGAGAGCAATTAATTCATTCAAGTAATCAACAAAAAACCATGTCTCGTCAAAATTAGGAAAAGCAACTAAGGCGCTCCTTATTGCTTGAGATTTTACTTTTCCAGACAGATTATTTATTAAAGGCATAAGTGCGTATACTTTCATAGAACAATCGTCCATCTCCATAACTGATTCCAGAGTATGAATAAGTTCGTCGTCGTCTAATGTGTCTATTAGATCATCATAGAGGTGAACAATATCTCCGTGTTTAAGTACAATTAATGATGAAGACAGTGCTGCCTCGCGGACAATTTGTGCTTGGTCTCCTTTTATTTGAAGGGCAATCTGATTTAATAAATCCGTCTTCTTATCTATATCCTCTAACCTCAGAACAGCCTCGTATACGGAAACTAATTGTTTATCGCTTAACCTGAACATTATATTTTCCAAAATAATATTCATCCAATGTAAAAATTCAATTTCAAAAGTTCGTTCAAGGATTATTTCAACTTGACTTGTACTCATATATTCAAGAACAGAGGATATATGCCAAAAAGATATTCCGAAATCAGAATCGTCCTTCAGCTTCATTAATGTTTCAAAAGCTGATTGAACAACAGTAACTCTCTGCTCGAGTTCTAATAAAGGTATCAACGCATTCAATGCAAATAATTTCTCCTTTTCATTTACCAGGCGCAGAGATATTTCTAGTGCAGACTGTAGGACTTGGGTTTTTGATTCTTGATCTAAAAAAGGAAGGAGTTTCCGCAAAGCATATATCTGTTCAGAGTCTTTTTCCGACAGGCTGAGAATGTTTTGCGCGGATTGTTGGATGACCGATTGTTCCTTGTTCTCGTCAAAGTTAGCAATCGCGCTGAGAGCTTTTGTTTGATATCTAATGTCTTGGATCTCAATAGCTAACCCATAGGCGGTTTGGAATTGTTCTTCAACTAAATATGGAGATAATGAGACTAGGAGATCGGACCTAGTGTCTGATTTTGATTGTTCTATTGTTTTCAATGCCTCTTCTGTAACAGCAATTCTTCTATATCCATCAAATTCCTTTGCTATGGTTATCATCGCCTCTACCCGATATGCTAGATTTGGCAAGGATAATATAGTGCCATATTTTGTATTTACATGATCGGGAGATTCAATAAACGCATTAATAATTTTCTTGTTTTTAATCTTTTCTAATAGCCCCAATGGCGATGTGGGAAATAATGGAGCGTACAGTATCTCTTTTATTTTCTGCAGCCCATGCTCTGCGATTTTTTCTTCTTGATCTTCAGTAACGTGTTTTGATAAACTCAGAAGCGCCCACGCTTGATATTCTCTATCATTAATATTCGTTCGCTGGTTTAAAACAAAACGAAAATTAGATTCGCTTAGCTGAGAGAGGATTGATTTTTGAGAATCTGGATATATGGACCAGATACCTCCGATAGAATCGGCCACAATTAATAATACTTCATGAAGATTATTCTCTTCCACATGAGGAATGATTTTTTCCAGAATCCTTACTTGTCTACCATCATCCGGGGTGCTTTTTACTGAATCAATGGCAGCTCGCATGGCGCCTGCCTTCTTGGCACCTTTTAAGTGAGGAATTATCTCACTCAAGGCTTCTGCTTGTTCATTTCCATTCCCCAAGTCAATTACCTCACTACAAACCGATATTAATTGTTCTTTATTCAGGAAGGGCACTAGAAATTGAACTGCTGCTGATTTTAACTTTTCATCTTGAATGAGTTTAAATATATTAACTGCATCTTCGATGATTTCATCCTTGTCTTCATCTTCTGCCATTTCCGAAAGAGCTAAAAGTAATCTGATTTTTAAAACCATGTGTTTTAGCTGCTGTGCAATTTCGAGAGTTTTGCTTAGTAGGTCTGGATTAAATCTTGGAATCAAAGATTGGATTGCAGCGAACAAATTAAATTCATTCTTCCACTGGAAAATAATCTCTTGAGCTAGATGGATTTGATTTTCATCCAATCGTCTTCCTATTATTTCTAGGGCTTCCCAACGGCTAAAATCATCTTCAATATTATGAATTTCATCAAACGCCGTTTCTAAGTATTGTATTTGATCTTTTAACGAAAGAGGCTTGGACCACTCTGCGAGTAGCAGAGCCTTATCTAATGGATCTTCCATTCCCATCACTAATTCGATACCATTAATTAATAGGTCGTCCGTTTGTTCAAACACTTCTTTTTCAAAATCAGCGGCAAGGCGATCAAGAAGATGAGCAATGGAATAATCGTCATCGATTCCTTCGGCTGCTTTCAAAGCAGACAATAATAATTGATGCTTTTGATTATCATGAACTCGTTTAGCCACCTTGTAGAGGGTGAATGCCCGTTCTTCATCGTCCGGAATTTCTTGGGCGGTTATTTGAGCGGTTTGCAGAACAGATATTTTTTGTTTTCCTTGAAGACGATCTGACAAAAAGCATAATGTGTTTATATACGACTCGTCTTTTAGTAATAACGCTTCGCTCAATGCTATCTGAAGCTGATCCCCATTCAATTGTCCTGAAAGCCCATTAATAACCCGTGCCCGAGTTTTATAATCACGGAATCCTAATGATGTTTCCAGAGAAGTCTGGACTTGTTTGCTATTCATTCGGCCAGATAATTTATTTAAAATCTCTGCCTGATTATTTTCAAAGCTTAAATTTCTGACTTCATTAAGTAGAGTGTTTACCTGTCTCTCGTCCATAAGATCAAGCTGATCAGCAATATGGAATAATACAGAATACCGATTTAGTTCGTCATCGATCTCTAGGGCCCACTCAAGAACAGCTTGTATTTGTTTGCTTGATAAATGAGGGATTATTAATATAAGAATCGAAATCTCTTCTACTGTTAGTATAGCTTCCAGCGCAGGTTGAATGTGATCTTTTCCCAGATGTTCAATGAGTAAATATGCCAAAGAGGACCTGTTTTTTTGTTTTTTTCCCCAGACTTCTGAATTCTGCAAATCAAATCGGATATAAAAGTTTCGCATTTCGAGAATAATTCTAAGCGTTTCTAAGGCTTTTTCACCGATCAATACATCAGCAAAATCACTTCGCGATTTCGAACTAACATATTTGTCTTCATTTTCAATAACTTGATATATATCAAGTGCTCGAATGAGAATGGATCTCCACATTGGATCATCAACTGCGATTTTTTGTAGTAGATATGTGAATATTTCCAACTGGAATTTGGGATCGGAACGCTGCTCAGTTATAGCAAGCGCGTGTTCTACAGTCCATACATTCTTCGTTACTGCTAGTTCAACGATAACTGGATCATATTTATTTATTAAGGAGTTTGTACTGGTTTGGATAAGTGCATAACGCACACACTCACTCATGGCTAGGGCGGGTTCGCCTTGCTCAATTTGTTTAATTAACTGATCATGCGAGATTTTCCAAGCACGCCTGAGGTCGCGAGTATATCCTCTGTATAAGAAATCGCCCTCTCGCAACCTTGCTTGCACCCACGCATCATTATTAAAAAGAATTTTTATATCATCTTCTTCACCTCCTTTATCTAGATGGAAAACCAGATGATCATAGAGATAACCGTCGTCCGGTGCTGTGTGCCAACCCTCTCCAACCCTTGTCTCTGAATAGGCATCTAATAATGCTTTGTGATAGTCAGACGCTTTTCCTCCAAGCACTTCGAGGACCAGATCGTGCAGCAAGTCATGCAATTTGACTTGAAGTGGTTCAAGCTGAGTCTGTTCGATTAGGGCCTTATCGATTAATTCCTTTAAAAGGTTTTGTACCTGCAATGGTGTAATTCGTTTTACAAGGGCTTGCCAGATTAAAAAGATGGGTTCATCAGGAATATCTTCTCCCTCAGGAAATATACCCAGGACAGTGAACAGTTCTCGTTTTTGAGCTTCTAAAGCCTCCAAACTGACTTTGAAAGCAGCAGCCAGGCTTTTATCTGGATCTGCACTGTTCCACTCAAGATCCAAGTCTCGAATAGATGAAAAAGAGTCAATCCAGTCCTTTGCGGAGGTATGTTTTATTTGAGCTCCAGAAAGTTGGATTGCTTTGGGTAAATACCCCAACGCCTTAATGATTTTTTCTTTTACGTCTTCTTGGCTTTCCTCTAAGTTCTTTCCTGCCCAATTTTCGAGAAGCTCTACCCCTTCCCTTTTATTCATTGGGGGGACCTTTACGGAGGATATATTCAGTTCTTCAGCAATATTCCGGTTTCGGGAAGTAGCTACTATGCAGCATTTTTCTCCTCCACTAAGGAACGATTCCAGGTGTTTCTTTTCCCAGACATCATCCACGATCAATAGACAGGACCGATCTTTAAGTAAATGGATTAATGCTTCTTTGTACTGGTCGAGGGAAGGGGATAACACAAGCATTTTTCCCCCTAACGCGGCTACCCATTCATTCAGGATTAGAGTGAGATTAGGTTGCTGGCCAATTGACGCCCATAACACTCCGTCTGGGAATCTTTGCTGAATCTCTGAATCTTCCCACAAAATTCGAGCCGTATAGGTTTTTCCGACCCCCCCCATACCTGCCAACAAAATAGCGTTTGATAAGGACTGACTCCCCGCTTTTCTATGAGGGATCATTATTGATTTCTTGATTTCCTCATGAAGAGATACACGATTTACGTTAAATTGGTGGTTGATAAGGGGAGCTCCCCACAGCCAGATTACTGGACCCTCTTTTTTTGTTTCCCAGAATAACGGATCATGACTGGTGTCTTGATTCGGTAATGGGCTTCCCAGGGCCTGGATATGGTCATCGACTTCTCCTAATGCCTGCTTAAGTTCCGATAGTTCCTGGTCCAGGTGTTGAATCCCCATTCCAAGCAGCCTGCGCAGTGCCAGATTATCATTCCTCATCGAACCATACTTCACTTCAAGTTCTTTAAGGATTGTGATAACTCCTTGGTTAACATGAGATTTAATACTGGTCAGTTGTTCTTTTTGTAATAATTCATAAGATTCAAATTGAGCAAGCAGGATTGCTCCAGTTTGTTCCTCGCTTTCTGATACTACTTGTTGTATTAGGCTTTGTTGTTTGTTTAATACTCGTGCTAATGCATGGCGGAATTGCCGATCATCCAATTTCCGGGTCAATTCAAGTTTTTCCAACCTTTCAAGAATTTCCTTGGAAGATTGATCGTTGTCACTCCAATTATTTATGGTTTTCCAAAATGTCTCGGGGCCAAACAAATTTACAAAACTCCATAAGAGTTTTGTAATCGGGACGGTAAAGCCAAAATAGGTAGCAAGCTCCTCTGGTGAATGGATTCCCATTGCAGCAATTGCTCCAACGATGAGTGCTGATAAAGCCAGCTGTCCGGATCGTTTCCCTGCTGATGCGACAAATTTCCCTAGTCCAACAATTTTTTCTTCCATGTTTGTTCCTCTTCCCAACTCATTTTATGAAGACGCATGATGACTAAGTCAATTTAGCGGAGCCAACAATTTTATGAGCTTTTGTTGGATTCAGTAATAACACCAGAGCCTATTTGATTAGTGTAACATTTTTCTTGCTTTGTTATATTGAATATTTTCATGCTCGAGGATAGATAAATAACCATTAGAAAAAATCTTTCTTATTACCCCGACATGTTTTTTTGTATTTATGCACACGAAGAAAGGAGACTAGACCAGCAATAGGTCATTGAGAATTACTTTCAGGAGGCAATTATTGGTTAAAAAGAGCTCTTTGTGCACTGTTACAATAAATTGTGTTGTGTATCTATTAAGAGATAGCTACCAACCTATAGCTGTATTTTAAAATAAATATCCAATAATGGGCAGTATCAGTACCGCGGATGGTTACCGAAATATATATTAGGAGTATATATGGGCAAAGGTATCAAAAACGAAAATCACAAAAAACAAAGCCCCCATTGGCGTTATTTACACCGAAAGTACCAAGAATTCTTGTCAGCACAAATTATCGAGGATAAGGTGCTTGTAGATTGGACTATTGCAGATGGAGTAGATGCTCAAGACTTATTGTCCAGAGGGCTCTTTGATGATTTAGGATACAGACACGGAAATGCTTATCTTTCTATACGGTATCAATCCCTTCTTGCAACAAGCCAATTGGATGTTGCAAAGAAATACATTAGTATCATGGGGGAAGAATACGATCCAATTCTTTGGTCCTTTTATTCCGAAAACAACACTAAAAAAAACAAAGAAGCTTGTATCCAGGTTTCAGAACAGCTCAATGCATGATTTGATCTTACCGGCTATCTATTGGAAAGTGCTGTTTAATGATGAGAAACAGACACGTAAGTGCCTTGAGAGAACTGAAGGAATAGCGAATAGTACTCACCTGTGGATAGATTTAGCAAGGACATGGAAAGTTCTTTTGTTTGAGGACGACAGAGCTCGTGTGTGCTTGGGCCAAGCTAAAGCTCGTGCAAAGGATTTCTTTGATTGGAATAGTTTAGCTCACGCCCGGTACTGTCTTTTTGAAGACGATATACAGTCCCTGCAGTATTTGCAGAACGCCCAAAATCTTGTTGATGATTGTAGTGCCTTTGTCCGGCTTGCTGAAAGCCGGATAGGCTTATTTGATGATAGCGGGAGAGCTCGGGAAAGCTTGGAGCTGTCAGAGCAAACTGCTAAATACATTTATCATTATCTAGACATAGCAGAAAGTTGGAAGAAACTCTTTCAGGAAGAAGGAAAATCGCGCCAGTGTCTTGTAGATGCTGAGCTTCTCGCTAAGGATATCTCTGACTGGCAGGATTTGGCAGAGAGTTGGCAGAACCTGTTTGGTGACAACGATAAAGCTATTGCCTGTTTGTACGAAGCAAGTGAAAAGCAACACTACAACTCAGAATATTGTTCTCTCGCAGAAAACTGGAAGACAATAATAGGAGATGACCAAAAAACCCTTGAATACCTCAAGAAGGCAGAAGAAAATGCCAAGTCGAGTTTTGATTGGAGTCATATCTCCTGGCATTGGCCGGATTATTTTAGCGATTATCGCCGTGCATCACGATGTCTTGATGAAGCAGAATCCTGTGCAGAAGGAAGCCCTGATTGGCGGAGACTCGGTGGTTTTTGGGCTGATCTTGGGATGAATAAGAAGGCGAAAAATTGCTTACTGCGAGCAGAATGCGACACGAAAGAAGCAGATGATTGGCTTTCTCTTGGAGAAGCATGGATGAATTCTCTAAATAATCACAGGAGAGCGCGTAGATGCTTAAGAATAGCTAGAAGACAAGCTGATAGCAGCGAAGACTATTGTTATGTTGCAGTAAATTGGCATAAATTGTTTAGCGACATAAAAGCAACACAAAAATTATTAAAGCAAGCAGAAAGGTGCGCAGTCTCTGTAAGTGACTGGCTGTTTATTGGAGAGCTGTGGAGAGATCTGCTATTTGACATTCGAAAAGCAACCGGTTGTTTGGTAACTGCAGAAAGCATTACTGAAAACACCACGGAGTGGTTAGACGTGGCCAATCATTGGGCAAGGATATCTGGTGATCAGCATAATTTGACGCGTTGTCTTGAAAACGCTTCTCGAGTCGCCATAACAAGTTCTGATTTTCTCGGGCTAGCTTCAATATTGAAATTTGATAATAGAGACAATGACAGAGCGGCACGCTATCTCGAAATAGCCTCGGAGAAAGCAGAAACAAGCTTTGAATTCAGGAAATTGGCCAACGCGTGGGTAAACTTATTTGATGATTATAAATCAGCTAGACTTTACCTGCTGAATTCTATGAATGTGACAGCAGGAAGTGATACCTGGGAAGCATTGGCAGAATCCTGGGTGAATCTTTTTGATGAAAAAGAAAGAGCCGAGACTTGTCTTCAGAAAGCTGAAGACTTCGCGGAAGATAGTTCAGACTGGGTTACTGTGGCTTATAACTGGATAGAATTGTTTGATAACAAAGATAAAGCTCTCAAGTCTCTAGAACAAGCTGAAGAAACAGCGAACGATAGCATGGATTGGGCCTGGTTAGCAGATGGGTGGCAAGAACTTTTTGGGAACGACAAAAAGGCCCGAGCCAGCTTAGAAGAAGCGGAAAAGAAAGCTGAGCATGAATACGAAAGAGAATGGATCGCTTATAGGTGGAAAGAATTATTTGGAGATTATCAGAAAGCCAGGAAAAGTAAAGTTGCACAATAGGGAATGTTGGCTTGCTTATGAATTGCTGGTTGTTAGGAGGTAGTTTACTTAATGAAATCGCAGATAATGAAACCTGCGCCCAAATTGATTAAGTAAGTTGGCCAATATTTGCCGGTCAACCCCAAAGCTCCAACTGGTGCTCATGGCCCCTTTGGTCAATCGCCAAGTAACCCAATTCCTGTTAATGGACCTATAGGGGAATCTGTGAACATCTTGCGCCTTGGAGGAAAAGGGGATAAGTCTTTTTAGTATCAAAGGCTTGGATCATTTGAGTCGAAAGAATTTTCTCAGAGAATTGATATGTATGAACTTCTCTCTACAGATGGATAAGACTGGCTGATTCTTTATTTTTCTATGCGTCATACATGTCGTTCTACAAAGAGTCCAGATGGATATCGCCTCGTTAGTTGGAAACGACATAAAAAACCTTTTAGAATTACAGCAAAGTTAGGAGCGTTTGGTACAGCTACTGGCCCACATAAAGATTTCCCGCATTGTTTGCCAAGATTAGTCAGATCAAATCATGACCTTCTCCAAGTAGGTCCTCCTGTACCTAGGCGATATGATTTAGATGAGTTATACAATGATTTAATTTTAATTAACTGGGCGTAATAATGTTTCTCGCAATTTACCCATACGCCCTTAATAATAATTCGTATGGAGGAAAAATGAAAAAGATGGAATTTCCAGGTGGACCAATGTCGAAGAGAGAATTACAAATATTTTTCATTGCAGATTGTTCTGGTTCCATGAATGAGGATGGCAAGATGCAGTCTTTAAACAATGCCATAAAATGCGCTATCCCTGCGATGCAAGACGAAGCTAAACAGAACTCAAATGCTAATGTCTATGTTAGAGCTATTGAGTTCTCTAGTGGAGCCCAGTGGCTCATTCCTCAAAAAACCAATATCCAGGATTTCAAATGGACTGATCTTACTGCAGAAGGCGATGCCGACATAGGGGAAGCATTTAACCTGGTTTCAGACATGCTAGACGAGTCTAACATGCCGAGAAGAATGTATCCCCCTGTTTTGATCTTGGTCACCGACGGTCATCCCACTGATGATTATGAAAGCGCCCTTGCTAAATTACAGTCACAACCATGGGGGATAAAGGCAGCGAGAATGGGAATAGCGATAGGCAAGGATGCCAATATTGACGTTCTGGAAAAATTTGTTGATAATCCTGAGATACCAGTCTTAAATGCAAATAACTCAGAACAACTTACGGTATATTTAGAGTGGTCTGGTACATTAGCACTTATTGCTTCTTCTCCCCCAAGCAAGCCAAGCAAAGCTGGCTCAAAAGAAGGCAAGAGCAATGTTTATATTCCAGCACTACCCTATGCAAGAGATCTGGACGCAGAGGATGATTGGCCGGGTCTCGAAGATGATAGGTTTGATGTAGAAGATATTTGGTGAACAAAAGTGAAGACCTAATAAATGGAAAGTAGCCGGGAAAAACAATGGCCAAATAATGCAGGGAGCTTAGCCTGCTTTTCTTGATCGCTGTTGTTGCTTTCCTTTTGGGGTCATCAAGACCAAACGCTCAATTCCTCAATGAAATGATAATGGTTGCTCTCGTTGATATATATGGCAAGGAACAATGCTTAATCTTATAATATATATTGTAAGGTGCCAGTAGAATAAGTTAACTATTCATTCTAATAATTATGAATGGAGGAAAAATGGAGAAAATGGAGAAAAAGGAATTACCAGGTGGACCAGTTTCAAAGAGAGAATTACACATATTTTTCATTGCAGATTGTTCTGGATCCATGAGCGAGGATGGTAAGATACAGTCTTTAAACAATGCCGTAAAGAACGCTATCCCTGCGATGCAAGACGAAGCTGAACAGAACTCAAATGCTACTGTCTATGTTAGAGCAATTAAGTTCTCTAATGGAGCCCAGTGGCATATTCCTCAAAAAACCAATGTTCAGGATTTCAAATGGACCGATCTTGCAGCAGAAGGTGTTACCGATATGGGGAAAGCACTTGACATGGTTTCAGGCCAACTAGACGTATCTAGCATGCCGGAAAAAATGTATCCCCCAGTTCTAATCTTGGTCACCGATGGCCATCCGACTGATGATTATGAAAGCGCTCTTGCTGATTTGATGTCACATCCGTGGGGGGAAAAGGCAGTGAGAATAGGAATAGCGATAGGCAAGGATGCCAATATTGATGTTCTGGAAGAATTTATTGATAATTCTGAGATACCAGTTTTAAGGGCAAATAACCCAGAACAACTTGCGCTATATATAAAATGGTCTACTACGGCAATAGTACAAGCTGCTTCTGCTCCCCCGTCCAAGGCGAAAAAAGAGGGCACGCAAGGAAGCAAGGGTAACGTTGATATTCCAACTCCGCCCTCTGCAAGTGATGTGGATGCAGAAGATGTTTGGTAAACAAAAGCAGGGACCCATTAGTATAAAATGGAAAGCGGCCGGAGAAAGCGTACGCGGCGCAAAGCACGTTAGCTCGAACACGCTTAATCAAGACGCCCTGAGAATATGGCCAGAGGATGGAGCCGGTCCACCTTTGATTCTAGCTGTTGCTGATGGCCACGGAGAAATCAGTCATTTCCGGAGCAATATTGGATCTCAGTTAGCCGTTGATGCTGCCATTGAAGAAAGCTTATCTTTTATTAAACAACTAGAAGATAACAAAACAACGATAAGGGAATTAATGAAAGATGCTCAAAACAATCTCCCAAGAAATATCTGGCGAAATTGGAGAGATAAAGTATCAGAACACATAATAGCGTCTCCAACTCCTCAGACAGAGTATATCGCGGTAGAGATGGAAAAAGGAATTGAAAAGAAGAGAGAAATCGCTTTAAATCCAATAATAGCCTACGGAACTACACTGTTAATAGGGATAATTACCAGAGAGTTCTTGGTTAGTGTTCAACTTGGCGATGGTGCAATAATCTTTGTGAACGAAGAAGGAGAAGTGGATTCCCTTGAAAAGACATCTTCACGCGAAATAGGAGACGAAACGAATTCGTTGTGTCAATCCGATGCATGGCGAAGATTTAATGTAAATTTCATGGTACTAAAGGATAGTTTCCCTGCTCTTGTCTTGCTCGCCACAGATGGATATACAAAATCTTACCCAGGGAGTGAACAAGACTTCTTTGCGGTTGGATCTGATTATCTTGAGTTCATAAGAGAGCGAGGCTTAGAAGAAGTATCGAAACAACTAGAGGGCTTCCTTAATCAAACTACGTCCCAGGGCAGCGGTGATGATATTACTTTGGTGCTGGCATGCAGCCAGAATTAAATTGTGAAGAATTAGATAAAGCTCTTTTTCGAAAAAAGGCAAAATGGTAATGACACACAACAACAAAGAAAAAACCATTAATGAAACAAGTTTTCCGAACGTAAGGATTATTTTTGCCCGTTGTAATGATCTTCATCACGGCTTTGGTATAAGAGTGGAGGAAAAGGAGTTATCAAATTGGTGCTGTGATTGGACCTTCCCTCTTACAAAGCAGCACGCCCGAAGAGAAAAATACCACGAGACAATAATTCAAGGAAATATATTTGTCGACACCCAGTATCCTGGATGTCCGCATTGCGGATCAAAAAGCATATACAAATGTGGTAATTGTGGAAAGATTGCATGCTGGAACTCTGAAGATTTAACAGTCGTGTGTCCATGGTGTAATAGAAAGGCAAATATGGGAGATCAAACCATTGTGTCACTAGAGGTGGGACAGAATTATTAATCTCCCTGAGGTAATAATCGAGCATTAAAGAAGCTATAAGTTCTTGTCTATTTAAAAACCTCAACTCAATGCCTGAATGAAACCGGAGGATGTATATGAGTACGCTATTTAAGAAAGGAATGATAGTAGATTGCCCAGATACGAACAGTTCTTATTCAATTCAAAAATTTTTGGGTGATGGCACACAAGGCGAGGTTTATCAAGCAAACGCAGATAAGGAAAAAGTTGCCCTCAAGTGGTACTTTCCACACTATGTTAGAGAAGACCCAACTCTCAAGGTTAGGCTGAAACACCTCATTAATATGGGAGCTCCAAGCAATCAATTTATATGGCCACTGGGGTTAACCTCGGCTAATGAAGTGAAAGGTTTTGGCTATCTTATGGAACTGGGAGACCCCAGGTATAGGAAAGTAGGGGAATGGGTAGATAGGAAAATTCAACCCAGCTTTTATACTCTTGCAAAAACGGGGTTGAATTTAGTAAACGCGTTTTCAGAACTTCATGCAAAGGGATTGTGTTACCGGGATATATCCTTCAATAACATAACCTTTGATCCAAAGACTGGAGATATAAAGGTATTTGATAATGACAATGTTGACGTTGATGGTAGAGAAGGAGCAATTGCTGGAACCCCTAAGTTTATGGCTCCAGAGATTGTGAGGGGCGAAGCAGCTCCATCACAGCAGACTGATTTGCACTCATTAGCCGTATTGTTGTTCTACTTATTTGTGCTTCATCATCCGCTGGATGGGGAGAAAGAAGCAAAGATCCATTCTCTTGACCGTCCTGCGATGAATATGTTATATGGTGATGAACCAGTATTTATTTTTGACCCGAACGACAAAAGCAATCGTCCCGTAAAAGGTGACTATCAAAAAAACGCAAACATTTTTTGGCCATTGTACCCCGTTTTTTTTCAGGATGTATTTACAAAAGCTTTTACTAGTGGTTTACACGATCCTATGAACGGTCGTGCGAGAAGTGTTGAATGGCGACAAGCCCTCGTAAACTTAATGGACGCTATATTTTATTGTAAGTGTGGGGCCGAAAATTTCTATTCTCTGAGTCGAATGAAACAAACAGGAGGAAGCCCGGGAAGATGCTGGTCGTGTAATGAAGAGCTTCATTTACCCCCAAGGTTAAAAATTGACAATGTGGTTATCATGTTAAATTTCGACACAAAATTATATCTGCATCATGTTGAAGAGCATGCATATGACTTTTCCAGGCCATTGGCAGAGGTTGTAAAGCACCCGAAAAATCCAGGCATTTGGGGTTTAAAGAATTTGTCTTCTGGTATATGGAACATAACGAAAGAAAATGGTAATCAATCCGTTGTTGAGCCGGGCCGTAGTATAACAATTGATAATGGTACTGCAATAAACTTTGGACCAAAAACTGGAGTTATGCGCGCCTAGTTTTCATATATCAATATTTGTCCCGCATAGGGATTAAAGGATTATTTATGGTAGACATGCTTTTGCCAATACTTATTGGTTTAGCGGTTGGCTCAATACTTTATTTGGGACTAGGGAGACTGGGCAGGAAAAGCGAAACAGAAAAAAAGACACTTGCTATTGCGGCATATTCTATTGGCGGAGTAATCACGTGGTGGCTATATACCCATCCAGACGAAATTGCAAGAGTGGGAGAAGAAATATTTTCTAAAGGCCTACTTATTTTATTTGCTTTTTTGAGTACGGTTCTCGTTGTGTGGAAGATTCGATCTCGTTTTTTTTAATCTTTTTGAGAAGGTCGTTACATTTCATATTCAAAACCTGTATTTTCTCTCTAACTAAGCTTGGAAAGTTAGCTACAGATGGGCATTGTTATCACCGAACAACTACCGATTTCCCTGGAAAAGAAAGAAATTCATTCGCACTTTGCCCTTTTTTGAATCAAGCTTGCCTATTGTTATCTGGCGTGTTGGCGAAGACGCTTATGGGCCACATACTCAAAAGAAATGGGTATGTTATGAAAGCTGAAAAAATCCTTGGGCGGGCCAGTGATTGTCTGGTGCTGATTTTGCGTAGCCCAAGAGAGGTATCACTAGGGCTGTTCCTAGTATCTTTTCTGCCTCCTGTATGTACTAATCCTAACGCTACTTTTGGATCAGTTTTTTTTTGGCAAGCCATTTCCAAATAATTCTTGCTCTTGTTCTCCTTCGTGATCGGGAATCCTTCCTTCTTGGAATTGGGAAAGGAGCTCCATTTCAGCGCCTGGGCTTGTTAACGTCTCTTTTATATATCTTTCCCCTTCAACCTCTCCCAGGTAAGAATAGACAACCTTTTTAATTGAAGTTCGGTGTTGATATTTATTGTTAATTCCTACAATCTTAGGTGTTATCCTCATGAACCTCATTCTGTAATCAATATAATAATAAATCAATTTAACAAAGCCTTTTTTGCTTACTGTTCCTATTGGTAGCACTAACTTCTCTGGATAATCGGGATCTCTCAGAATGGATAATGCCATTTGATGATCACCAGGGCTTGGTGTTGTGTGTGTCCTCGGGTGTTTATGCCAGGTTCCGATATAATCGATATTGAATTCACCAGACAAGACGTCAATAAACCCTTGTTGAAATTCCACATCTAATCCATACATCGCTGAGCGCATCTGGGCTTCTGGACCGGTTGGAGTTGCGTGTGTTATAACAATGTGCGAATCTATTTCCTCTCTTCCGAGAAGTATGCCACCAGTTTCATAGCCTACATCACTCCGCATGATTTGATCAATAATAAATTTGTGAGCGGCGCTATTGATTATGATGTTGGGAGTAGACGAATTAATCATATATTTAGCTCAAATATTTGTTCTGTGTTTGCCTTCTCTAGAGATGATTGTAAAGAATGTAGCAAAGAAAGCGCTAATTGAACAGCTCCGTATCTTCATCTATATCTTTCATAATGTTATCCTTTTCGCTCTCTATTAATAGTCTTTCGTCTCTGTCCATGTATATACTATTGTGTGTTGGACAATCTTCTCTAACAGAAATATTCACTCTTCTGCAATCAAACGGACCTGTAAAAATCCATTCTCTTTGATTTCCCCAAAGTATGAAATTATGTCCAATGTCTTTCAGTTTACTATCTGTATTCCGGAGCAATGTTAGCAATGCAAATTTTGCCTGAATTAATACAATAAAGTGTAAGTCTA
>Ga0255433_1008_pt1 | contig 18622 bp, 20 predicted proteins | sample ANMaggSSYBR02H12_FD_182672 | JGI IMG/M metagenome (GOLD analysis project Ga0255433, IMG submission 182672) | Sediment cell enrichment communities from methane seep in Santa Monica Basin, California, United Staets - ANME aggregate JGI... | ecosystem: Environmental > Aquatic > Marine > Cold seeps >...
ATACTATTTTCACATTTAAACAATAACAATGATAATTATTGCCATTTTGTCATTTTTCACCATCGTTGTACCAGCCTCATTACAATAGTTAGTATTAAATCATAAATCTATTTTGATTTATCCTGTTCTCTAAGAGATGGCCCATCCATAAAAATCTGATATGAGCTATGAGAAAGTCTGTTAAGGGAAGAATTGTTCAGAATAGGATCAGGAAAGAGAGCCTGCCATTCTTCCGGAGAACGGGCGCTGGTAACGATGTTTATTTTCTTCCTGTGCCAGCTTAAGTATTGATCTCATAGAATTGTCCTGTCTATTTATTCTCTCTTACAGCTATTCTTCCATATTAAACCTTATTATGTCCTTACAATCTGGGATATGGCTGCCTTTTTATTAGGGGCTGCATAAATGAAAAATATTTGTATAAAAATTTGACATTTTCAAACATATCTAGTAAATTAACATAATACATTAATGTTTATATATGTTAACGCACTAATATGGTAGACTTTTTATATTAGTAAAAATTTATGGTAAGAATATTTAGATAAAATAAAAAGTCAGGCTATTAAAGAAAAGATTGCGGTCTCAACAGTTAAGCAACAAAATGTTTAGTCAGATATTTAAAGAGGGAAGTATCATAAGAGACTTTATACCAAAATATATAAAGATTTCCGAGGAGATCAAGGAGAAAATCCAATCCGGTGTCATTAAACACGGAGAAAAGATATATTCGGAAAAAGACATAATGTTAAAGTATGGCGTGTCTTCCACTACAGCAAGAAAAGCCTTAGATATGCTGAGAAGGGAAAACATAATAGAGAGCATCCAGGGCAAAGGCTCTTTTGTGCTTAAGACTGAAATTTTAAGAAGTTTAAAAAAAGTTATTAGCTTTACGGAAAACGTAAAACTACAATCAATGACACCATCGTCAAAGCTGATTACGAAAACCATATTAGAGGATTATACGGAATACCATAAAAAGTTAAATCTTAAAGATGGAGAAAAGATATTAAAAGTAAAAAGGGTAAGACATGGTAATGACATACCGCTGCTTATAGATACCAGATACATAAATCTCAAATATTTTCCTGATATAGAGAATCAGGACTTAAGCGGATCCATATATGAAATATATGAGTCTTATGATATAAAAATAGTTCACTCCAAGCAGATACTGCGAATGGGCTTTCTAGATGAAGTTGATGCTAAATTACTAAATCTAAAAAAATTTGATCCGGTTATATGCATAGAAGGAACCCTATATTCAGAAGACTATTCCAATATTGAATACGAAGAAGATCTATGGAATGGAACAATTTTTAGCTTTTATGTGGAAGCATCATTATAAAAAATGATGATTTATTATTATTTTTTTATTTGAATATAAACAATATATTAATAGGTAGGTAAGCATTAAGGAGGTGAGTAAGATGCTTTTTGGAATTAACCTACAAAATATTTGTAATATCTAATAAAGTAAGGAGACGAAATGAAAAAGGTAGGAATAATACTAGTGGTTTTGCTGGCTGCAATTTCAATGACCGCCATGGGCATTAGTTGTACAGCAGCAGATGAGAGTGTAACGGTAGAAGCGACCGAAGAAGCTGCTGAAACTACAGACGAAGCAACAGATGCAACAGAAGAGACAGTTGAAGTAGTAGCTGCCAAAGAATTGAAGATTGTGCACATTCCAAAAGTTGTGCATCCATGGTTTGATATTGTTCAGATAGGTGCAGAGAATATGGCAGCAATACTTTCAGAAGAAACTAACACTAAAATATCTGTTGAATACATTGCTCCAGCTACAGCAGATGTCGCAGAGCAGAATGCAATAATACAGCAAGCTGCAGCAAAAGGAATTACAGGTATTTTTATCGATCCACTTGATCAGCAGGGCAACAAACAGGTTTTAGATGAAGTCAGGGATCTGGGAATTCTGGTAACTTTATATGACTGCAGTCCTTTTGCGGATTATACATCAGTTGCAGCTACAGCACTGGATATGGCAGTATTTGAATTAGAAAGACTTATGGGTCTTATTAATGAAGAAGGTAAAGTTGCCGTAATGCAGGGCTTTCCGACCGCTCCAAGCCATAAACAACGATATGATTGGTTAATTGAAGAACTAAAGAATTATCCTAATGTCGAAGTTGTTGATGGTGGAGTAGACAATGATGATATGGAAACAGCAAGACAGCAAGCAGCTGCAACTATTGCAGCCCATCCTGACTTAGTTGGATATCTTGGTTGTGATGCAGCATTTCCTGTAGGAGTTGCACAGGCTATTAAAGAAGCTGGTAAAGTAGGCGAGATCCAGGTTGTCGGTATAGGTGAAATGGTTTCAATATTGGATTATGTTAAAGAAGGCGTGCTTGAATCAACAGTATATATAGCACCAGATATGCAGGGTGCATATTCTGTATTGCTTCATTATATGCATAGCCTGGGATTATATGAGCAGGGCGTTCAGGTTCCAAAGATGATTGATATAGGTTGTTCTTATATAGACCAATCAAATGTTGATGATTATCTTGCAAAATTTGAATAAACCAATGATATAGATATAATTGTTCTTGAAGCTGGGATGTCTGAAAGCAGGTGTCCCAGCTTCAGAGGAATAGTGTATAATAAGTGTTAAAAATAATTGTGATTGTTTAAACCATTTAAATTTTATTTATTATTGAGACTAAAAATATAAAATTATTTATAATTTAAAAAATAATCTTGTTTCTATGTTTGTCCCCGATAAGTAAATTAGTAAATCTACAAAGAAAGATTTAAAAGATGAGCGACCAAAAAGTATTAGTGCTTACAAATATTACTAAAGTATACCCCGGGGTTGTTGCGCTGAAAAATATTGATATCAGCTTTGAACGTGGGAGAGTACATTGTATTATGGGCGAAAATGGTGCCGGCAAAAGCACAGTGGCCAGAATATTAACTGGTTTGCGCATGCCAGATGAGGGTACGGTTTTTATTGATGGTAAGGATGCAATTAAAGACAGGAGAGGTTTCTTAAAAGTTGCCTATGTTCCTCAGGAATTAGATCTTTTCAGGCATATGACTGTTGCTGAGAATCTTTTTATGCCATTCTCAAAAACGGGGTCAAGAGGTATTTTTGTCAGTAGTAGAAAATTAAATAAAAGAGCAATGCCTTATTTGGAAAAATTTAATATTACTGCAAAACCCGGTGATTTGATTGAAGGTATGTCAGTATCTGAACAGCAGTTATTACAAATTGCACGTGCTACAGTTAATGAGTATTTTGAAGTAATCATGTTGGATGAGCCTACGACAAGCTTAGGCCTAAAGGAAGTAGAACGCTTATTAAAAGTTATTAGGAAGTTAAAAGAAGACAATAAAGCGGTTATTTTTATCTCACACAAAATTGAAGAAATTTTTGAAATAGGAGATGAAATAACGGTATTAAGTAATGGTCTTAAAGTTGGCCATTCTGAAATTAAGAATATTACTATTCCAGAAGTTATGAAGCTGATGACCGGTCGGGATATAGATTTGAGCATGACCTATTATCCTGAAAAAGTATCAGACGAAGTGTTTTTGGAAGTCAAAAATTTATCAGGAGAGGGATTTTCAAACATTTCTTTTAATTTAAACAAAGGTGAAATATTAGGTTTTGCAGGGTTAATTGGTGCAGGGCGGTCGGAACTTCTGCAGACTGTTTATGGATATCTTGCTTCCTGGGAAGGAAGTGTAAAAATTTTTGGAGAATCCATAAAATTGGGAAAGATAAGTAACTCGGTTAAGAAGGGTATGGTATATCTTCCAGAGGAAAGAAGAAGCCAGGGAATTTTCCCGCTACTGTCTGTTAAAGAAAATTTGACAATGCCTTTATTAAAAAAAATATTGGGTGAGATGACTTTTGCAATAAAAAAAGAAGAAAAGTTGGCAAATAAAATCGTAAAAGATTATGATATAAGGACACCTTCGCTCAGCAAAGAAATCCAATTTTTAAGCGGAGGCAATCAACAAAAAGTCATTATTGGGCGTTCTATGCACGGAAAGCCTAAAATAATTATTTTTGATGAACCCACAAAAGGTATTGATGTAGGGGCAAAAATTGAGATTTATAAAATCATGAAGCAGCTTGCTGATAAAGGCGTAGGTATTATTATGATTTCTTCTGAGATTGAGGAAATAATGAAATGTGCTAATCGAATCATAACACTTTATCGAGGTAAAAAAGTTGGTGAATTTGAAACCAGTAAAATTAAAACTGGAGAAATTATTCATTCGATATTAGGTTTGAACAATAATTAAACATAAATAAGAGGAGGCTATTCACGATGGGACAACAAGTCTCAAAAGTTAAAACAGTTTTTAATACTGCTCTAAAAAATAAGTTGACTAATATTTTTTTGGTACTATTATTTATGATAGTGATTGCATCCATTTTTTCTCCTTATTTTTTAACTGCATACAATATCAGAGTAATACTACGTGAGGCAGCATTTATAGGTATTGTAGCCCTGGGACAGGCGTGCCTGCTTATAATTGGTGAAATAGATCTTTCAGTAGGTGCCGTAGCAGCCTTATCAGGGGTTATTGGCGGGATATTTATGGTTAGAACTTCATTAGATCCATATATGATTTTTGTCCTTTGTCTTATCCTCGGTGCTTTTTTTAGGATTTTTGAATGGAATGCTTGTTACAGGCTTAAAGTTAAACTCACTTGTAGTAACAATCGGTATGGTCGGTATTTTTAAAGGTGTAAATCTTGTAATCACTAAAGGACAGGCAGTATTAAATATTCCAGAGGCGATATATTTTCTGGGGCAGGGAAGCATATTTAACATACCGATGCCGGTTATTATTATGTTGGCGGTGTTTATAATCATTGTATTTATTGTAAAATTTACCCGTCTTGGACGTTATATGTATGCAATTGGAAACAATAGGGAAACAGCTGAGATACTGGGGCTCCCGGTCCAATCAGTCAGGGTAGTTGTATTTTCATTGGCCGGCATGCTTTCTGCAATGGCAGGACTTATAATGGTTGCAAGGATCGGTACTGCCCAACCCAGTATTGGCTCTGATTGGGCGCTTAACTCGATTGCTGCAGGTGTTATCGGCGGTATTTCGCTGGTAGGCGGCATTGGTAATCCGATAGGAGCTCTTATAGGTGTCGGTATTATCATGGTAATCCAAAATATAATAGTTCTTTTTGGGGTATCACCATATATGCAGAGTGCTGTAAGCGGCATAGTTGTAGTGGCAGCAATTTCGTTTGACTCCATTTCAAATATGATATCATCAAGAAGAAAGAGATTAACAAAACTTGATTAATAAAAATTTTATTAATTATTTTCTGGATGTTGAAGCTATATTATATTAAAAGACTTTCTAATTCCAGGTTCTATGATGTCTATTTAGGACTATTTATATAAAAGAAAAGACAGTAAGTTGTTACTGATTAAAAACATTAACACAACAGAAAAGTAGCAATGGAAAAAGAAAAAGCACAGAAAGCGTATGATCTGGCATACAAATATGAGAATGAAATAAGAACATGTGGCCAATGCACAATGAGAGCCCTTCTAGATGTCTATGGAATTAATAATAATGATATTTTTAGAGCATTAGCTGGCTTTGGTGCAGGTGTTGCCAAAGAAGGCGATGGTATGTGCGGAGGATATGTTGCTGGTACTATTTTTTTAGGGCTTGAATTCGGAAGAGATATTTCAGACATTGGAGTAGACCCCAAAGACCCCAGAGGTTCAAAAAAGAATAATTTTCTAATACCATTAATTAAAAAATTAAGAAATAAATTTGTAAATGAGTATAGTGGGATCATATGTCATCAAATACATAGAAAATTATTTGGCAGACCTTATTATTTGGCAGACATAGATGAAGCAAAAAAATTTGATTTGGCAGGAGGCCACGAATGGGGATGCACAGCTGTCTGTGGAAATGCGGCAAAATGGACAGTTGAAATACTTGATGAGGCAAAGAAACATAAAAAATAGATATTATTTAAAGTTCCTATAATTCTATTAACAAATTATCCCCTGTATGAATATGGGGAATAGTTTTAATTTATAGATTTTTAATCAATTGCATACTTTAAATACCTGAATTTAATAAACCTTAATATTTTAGAGTAAATATTTTTTTGGTAATTCAGCCCCCACAACAGATTTGAATGATGGGTGCCTGACCATTTGATAAACATTTATTCTGAAATCAGGGAGCACGGAAAGCATTATATACAGATCTCTTGGTTTAATATCATAATCTTCTACCACCCAATCCATTAGATTGACTATTGCGCTTTGTATGGCATCTTCCATTGGGCTATCAGCAAATAACTGGATTATTGAGTCTTCCTTTTCAATCCGTGCATAAGGGATGGTCTTATTTCTAATTATTTTACAGGATGCTGTTACTTCCGATCTAGTCTCATCTGCAGTCCATGTTAATTCGGTATCACCCTGGCTTGCATGGACATCCCCGAAGAATAAAAGTGCTCCATCATGATAGCAGTTTAAAAACAATTTACTTCCTTCTTTAATATCACGGCAATCCCAATTACCACAACAAGGGAATTGCCCTGTCATGCTTGATAGTATCTCAAACTCCGGGCAAACTCCTATAGTACCAATAAAAGGTGCCAACTCATAAGATAATTTTTCATTAAAAACACCAGTACCGTCCCTGGTGGTACCACTTTTGCCAGGTAAATGTTTTATTATTTTTGTATAGGGCTCACTTAATTCCGGCCATCTAAACGAATCTCGCAATAGTCCGCTTCCAGGCTTAGTAGTAGAGATCCCGTAGTCATTTGGTTCTATTTTTTTAATATCAACTTCTAATAGATCCCCCTTTTTTATATTCTTTATATAAACAGGTCCTGTTAATGGATTATTTTTTACCGGAACTGTTTTGCTAAATGGTTCCAGGTTTTCGGGTAATGGCAGATCTTTCTCTGTTTTTATTAAGCCTGAAAGATTGTCTTCTGTTAAAAGTGTAAAACTTTCCCCTTCAGAAACAGTGATTATTGGTTGTTTGTTGTAGTCGAAAACATAGCTTAAGTTTTTTTTATTAATATTTATCATTTGTCATTATTTTTAAAAAAGTAATATAAAAAATATTTTTATTAGCTATTATAATACTATAACCGACTTTCCGTACCCTTTCGGATAAAAATATTATATTTTTAATTTCTTTGACTTGCAATCTTTTTTACTTACTTCTTTTCAGTTCCTTCCTGCAATATAGAATATATTTATTTCTCCCAAACCTCAAATTGTTCTTACCTTAAAGTGAGATATGAAAAAAATAGGGTAGCACGCATGGTAAAAACATGGTAAAAAAACATGGTAAAAAAATCCTTGACAATGGTAAAAGTTAAGTATAATATTATCAATAAATTGTGTTAACGCACTAACTTACTACAGCATTCTTATTTTGGTAAAAAAGTAACAGAATTGAAAGCATATATATTTAAACAGGGAGTTGGTTATGTCTTATGATATAGATTTAATGGTAAGGGTCTCACACTTATATTATAAATGTGGATTAAAACAAGAGAGCGTTGCCAGAGAACTCAATATATCAAAATACAAGGTAACGAGAATTCTAAAAAGAGCTTTAAGTAGCGGTGTTGTACAGATTAAAATTAATGAGCCTGCAGTAGATTCTTTTAAATTTGAGAATGATTTTGAGAAAAACTTTAATTCAAAAGGCTGTTTTATAGGAAGTAAGAGCTAAGCCCAGAAAGGGCTATTATTTTTTGCAAAATTAAATTGCAATATTCGTTTAGTGATTATTTAATAATAAACCAGGAATATTTTTAAATGAAAAGAGTAAATATGTCTGAACTATCAAAAGAAGAAATAAAGAGTCTTATTGAAAAATCATACAAAGCCAGGTCTGATGTACTTAAGATGATGAAGAAAGGGGAAGGTCACATAGGTGGAGCCTTCTCAGCACTGGATATACTTACAGTTCTTTATAATAAAATACTCAGACATGATCCTAAAAAACCAAAATGGGAAGACCGTGACCGATTTATACTCTCTGCCGGACACAAGGTCATGGGTCTTTATGCTACACTGGCAGCCCAGGGCTATTTTAATGAAGAGATATTATGGACATATAACACTTTAAATACCCGGGTGCCCATGCACCCCGATGAAAAGGTACTTCCGGGTATAGAATTTCCAACCGGGTCTCTGGGACACGGACTGGCGGTAGCTAATGGTATTGCACTTTCTGCCAGATTGGATAAAAAGAATTTTAAAGTCTTTGTGGTATTAGGCGACGGTGAGTGTGCTGAAGGCTCAGTATGGGAAGCAGCTATGTCAGCCGGACATCATAAAGTGGAAAACCTTACTGTTATAGTAGACAGAAACGGTTTTCAAGTAAACGGTGCAACAGAGGATATAATGGACACATCGTCCTTTGAAGATAAATTTACAGCCTTTGGGTGGGAAGTAGCTACCATAGACGGTCATGATATGGCAGAGATCTATGAAGCCCTGTCAAAGTCACCATTAAGAAAGGGAAGGCCCTCGGCTATTATAGCTGATACTATAAAGTGTAAAGGACTTACATTTGGAGAAGACAGATTCGAATTCCATCACTGGCATTGTCCATCTGAAGAGATAGATAATGCTATAGGTGTCATAAACAAGCAGAAGGAAATAGAACATGCAAAGATCAAATAAAATATATGATGATCCCCGAAAAGTAGTGGCAGCTGCCCTGGTTGAAGTTGGCGATAAGAACTCTGATGCAGTATTTATATCATGCGACTCATCAGCGGGAGCTTCGGGAGGTCCCTTTAATAAAAAGTTTCCAGAAAGGCATTTTGAATTCGGTATAGCAGAAGCAGGTTCCATGGGACAGGCAGCAGGACTTTCCATCTCGGGGAAAGTACCATTTATAACTGCTTATATGCCCTTTATAACTTATAGGTGCTTTGAGCAAATAAGAGATGATGTGGCAAAGACTAATCTAAATGTAAATATCATGGGAAATAACTGTGGTTTATCAGTAGGTACACTGGGTCCCACCCATGTTGTTTTAGAAGATGTAGCCGTAATGCGCTCCATCCCCAATATGACTATACTGTCCCCTGCAGATGGCCCTCAGTACCATTCTGCCATTTTAGCTGCAGCTAAAATAGAAGGACCTGTGTTCCTCCGCATACACAGGCAGAAGACACCCAGAATATATAATGAGGGTTGTGAGCTAGAACCAGGTAAAGCCGATATATTAAAAGAAGGAAAGAATGTAACCTTAATTTCCACATCATCCCTGGTATCGAACACCCTTGAAGCTGCAGATATATTGAAAGATCAGGGAATAGATGCAGAAGTAATAAACGCTTACAGCTTAAAACCCATAGATAAAGATACTATGCTTGGTTCTGCTTCAAAGACAAAGAGAGTGATAACCATAGAGGAACATACCGTGGTGGGAGGTTTGGGTGGCATAGTGGCAGAACTTTTAGCAAAGGAGTGTATGGCAAGGCTTGATATGATAGGAATTGAGGATCATTTTGCAATAGTGGGAGATTATGGGGAACTTATTGACTTTTACGGGTTTTCTCCCGAAAAATTGGCAAAAAGAGTAAGAAAATTATTAACTTGCTAAATAAAGGAGATGTTAAATGAAGATAGCCATAGGGTGCGACGAGATAGCAATTGAGCTAAAAAATAGTCTTATTGAAGTAATAGAGGAAAAGAGTACAGAGTATAAAGATTTTGGTGTTTACAATAGAACTCCAATAGATTATCCGGATAAAGCTGCCGAAGTTACAGAAGCTGTCCAGTCAGGAAATTTTGATAGAGGAATTCTTATTTGCGGTACGGGCATAGGTATGGCTATAGCAGCAAATAAATTCAAAGGGGTAAGGGCTGCATGTTGTCATGATATATATTCAACTCAGAGATCAATATTATCTAATGATTGCCAGATAATTACTATGGGATCACTTATAATAGGAAAGAATAAAGCACAGGAACTTTTAAAGATTTGGCTTGATATTGAGCAAACTGGTGGAACAGTAAAAAAAGTAAAAAAAATAGAAGAGTTGGAGAAATAGAAACTTACTTAATATGATTATATAATATTTGCAATAAATAATTTGATTAAAAAAGTCAAGGGATTTCAAGGTGCTGCAACTATTGTAGTACACACATTTCTGAAGATTCTATAGTCTGTTGTAAATGTGAGAATATATTATCTAAGTATCATGGGTCCATCTATAAATCCCTTGTCGATAATTATGTTTTTAATCTTTTTTTTCCCAATATTGGCCATAAAACCCTCAACCAGATTTTTTAAAAGTCCGGCTCTAAAATGTAGCCAGGTGGAAGGGGTCCGGGGGATTTCACCTGTCCTTATACTTTCATTCGTTCTTGTGTCAATTCAGGATTTTCTATCTTTGATTATTTCCCGTATAAACTAACCTATATATTTGAACAATAACTCCATAGTTAATTTGTCTATATATTGCTATATTCGAATATTATGATAGTAAAAAATACAATCATGTCAATTGTTTTCTGTAAAGAATTCAGGTTATTTTCCGCTATTTCCCTGTATGCTTGCTCGTTTTTGCATGCGAATGACAAAAACTCTACTGGAATGATTTATTATGGATCTATGGAAATCTATTAATTTTTTAAATACAATCTGATTTTGCACTGCTCAAGGGGTACCATTTTCTTTAGTATAATAAATAATTATATCTATATTGTAGATATTTATATAAAAGTATAGCTAATTAAATAAAAGTTTAATATAATAATGAAAAAATGATTTATAATTATAATAATAAATATATCAATGAAAAAGATAGTTTTTTTTAATACAAAGGGCGGCACAGGCAAAACCACGGTATGTTATAATTATGGCTGGTATCTTGCAGAAAAGAAGAACAAAAAAGTACTTTTTATAGATCTTGATCCGCAGATAAATCTGGTGCAGTCTTTTGGTCTTGGCAACAAGAACAGCAAAGGGAATAATCTGGATAAGCTCATAACTGATTATGTTAGGAATAAAAAGACTATATTTAATAATTATATTATCAAAGTAAATAAGAGAATAGACCTTCTTCCATCTTCAAATAATATATCTCTGATTGAAGAATATCTCACAGATATGATTCTAAAAAAATCAAAAGAAATCGGCGGGATCAATAAATCAAATCAAAGAAATATTATTATCAAAAATCTTTTTGAAAAAACCATAGATAGATTAGATTATGACTTTGTACTAATAGATTCCCAGCCAAATTATTCACTGCTTTCTTCAGCATCACTTATATATGCAAAGAATATTATAGTGATTGCAAGGCCGGACCTTTTTTCATTTTTGGACATAGATTATCTAAAAAAGATAATTAGCAATCTTAATAAGAAATATTATACGAATATAAAAGTAAATTCAATATTGATAAATGCTTTTGAAAAAAGAAAAAAGACTTCAAAAGAAGGAGTAGCAAATCTTATTGATATATATGGCGGAGAATTTGATATTCTGCGAAATAAATTAAGATACTTGTCCGCATTCCAGACATCTATTTCTGAAAATAATAAACCGGTATTTATATCACATCCAGAGTCTGAAGCTACTAAAAATATTATAAAGACTTTTGGTGAACTTGACGATAATGTTGATAAGATCTATAGCATATAATTTTATTTAATAAAGAGAAAGGAAAATAGAGATGGCTTATTCAAATGAAGATAGTTATCCAAGCGAGAATGCACGTACATTGATGACGATTGCCGGCAGTTCCGCTAAAATCGAGGGAAACTTTACAATTTCAGAATCAATTGAAGTGGACTGTGAAGTAAAAGGATCAATGACAATTAACGGGCAGATCACGATTCAGAAGGACGGCTTTGTGGCAGCAGATATCAAAACAGAAGACGCAGAAATAATCGGTAAATACGAAGGTTCAATGGAAGCAACCGGCAAGATTGTAATAAAGGAAACCGGAATTGTCAATGGGAGCATAAAGACTGATTCTCTAATAATCAACGAGGGCGGTATTTTCAGCGGTGATGTGAAAAGAATGAGCAGCGATACTGATAGGAACACTAATAGCGATCAGGCAGAATCAGAAGAAGATAGTATTCCGGGAATGGACGAAGAAACGGAAGATTATAACAGTACCGACGAAGATGATGATGGGCTGAGCCTGGAATAGTCAAAATAAATAATTCTTGAAAATAATTATTCTGGAGGGGTTCGGAGTATTGGAAATTTCTGCAGATATATATTATTTGATAAGTGCTGATATTGCATTCAGCAGAGATCAGTGATTCAAGAATTCTACATAAATATAGATAGGAAGATATTTAATGCATTGTTCTAGAAGGACATTTTAATAATAGTTTATTGAAATTAATCTGATTATCATATATCTTTTAATCAGTATAAATATATAATTCTAATAAGATAAATATCTATGAAAAAGTGTCCAGAATGTCTTGCTATTAATGAAGACTCTAGCGTATTCTGTAATAAATGCGGACAAAAACTAAGGACTGTCAGAAGTAATAGCTTCAGGAATTTTATAATAAGCATTATTTCCATTATGTCTATTATTGTCATCGGAGCAATCATCTATTTTGTATTGGCTAATTTTGCACAGATCGATTTTTCATCTTTTTTAAATAAAGGACAGGAGTCAGCAGATGCAGAGAATAGCGGTACAGCCATACTCAGTAAAGAAGAACTCAGTGCGGATCAGACCAGAGTAATCTCATTGTTTGGTTATCCAGATCAGTTTATGATAATCTTTGATGAAAGCTATGAGAATAAAAGAATAGATACGTGGATATATTTTGATATGGAAGCCCTGTTTATATTTGAAAATGGGACCTATGATAGTTCAGAACAGTATTATGGAGGGAAAAGCCAGGAATCGGAATATGAAGTATTACCGCAGGACTTTATGTATGCTATGACCCCGCTTGAGGTAGAAACACTTATTGGCTATGATGGAACCGAAAGCATTGACGAAAGTACCGGCCTGAATATCCTGACCTTTGGCGGAGGAGAGATCATCTGTATATTTAATCCAGACAATGAATTAATAATTGCCTCTAAACAAAATAAATTATCAGATGAAACATAAAATAATCAACATAAGAATCATTAAATATTAACCTGAGGTTATAATATCCTTAAATTTTTTTATAAATACTTAAGAAATGAAAAAGGCGGTATCGTCCTTGGCGTACTGGCCATAACAGGTATTATTTCTCTGGGGGTTGCCATGTTTGCTTTTGGCGACAAAACAGTAGAATATAAAAAGAAGAAAGTTGATATTGGACTTTACGGAGATGATAATGCTCCACTAAATACATCCGAGGTACTGGAAAAGGACAAAAAGGCTCTTCTTGGGCTTATTGTAGACGGGGGCAAGGTTGTTGTGGGTGCTGGCGATGATACTGCTCTTCTTATAATTCCTCAAGAATTAGGAGTATTTGATGTAAAAAAGAAAAATACTGAGGGAAATAGTAAAATAAAGACCAATCTGGAAAAGAATGGCCTGGCCTCAGATCCGCTTACGGTAGATATATCAAAAATCATAAAAGCAAAAATTGAAAATAATTCAACTCCCGACACCAGCTCCCAGGAAATAGACGCTATGATGATCAAAATAATGGAGGGCATAGAGGAAGAGGAAAAGCTTTTTGACAGTACCGGGGATGACTCAGATGATGCTGCTGAAGTTGAAGCCATGATAGATATGGTTTTCGAGATAGAGCAGATCCTCGAAACCAATAATAAGCTGGCGGACCAAAAAATAATTGATATAAAAAACAATCTCAACAGGGCCGAATCTGAAAAAAAATATCTCGAAGGAATAGTAAAAGCCTATGAAGATGCAGAAAAGGACGGTGGCTTCCTTGGCAGCACTCAGGGCATTATAGATATAAAAACAAGGCTGGAGGAAGCCAAAGAAACAATCAATGGCCTCAAAGAGGAGCTGGAACTGCACGAGAATGATATAGTAGAAGTTGCTGACGAAGAAGTGATAGAGAACCAGGATATTGAAGATACTTCAATTGATGAAGGCATACAGGATGCCCTGACTGATGAAATAATTTTAAATGGGACAATGAATTTTCCGGATGTATCCGGTCAAAAAATGACAATGATAGTAAATCCTGGGACAGGTTCAGTCACAGCAGTACTTTATATGAAGATCAATAATGATGGATTAAAGTTAGAGTTTAATGTTCCCTTCTTTGGAACCATTGATCCAGAAACCCTGGTGATCAATGCAGTAAGCAGCGGCGGAGATGAAGATAAAAGATTAACCGGAACATTGAGCGCGGATGGCAATAGTGCCAGTGGAACTGGAGATGATGGTATGGTCTGGAGTGTCTCAAGATAGATTCATAAATATATAATGAAATAAAACAGACTTAAGGACAATAGATATTTATTCCGTTTTGTGCCTTAAATAATGAGGAATGATTATGAAGATGAAAAAAAAGAATATAATAATAGCAGTTATTTTCATTATAGTATGTTTTATGGCGGTCTCCTGCCAGATCACTGGCTTACTTCCTGTATCTTCTGAAACAGAAGATGGGTCGGCCGAGTCAGATAAGCCGGATGAGTCTAATGAAAATAAGGCGGCTGAAAGCAAAGAAGAGAATGAAGAAGTAATCGTTGATGATGAAGCTGAAGAGGAAATATCAGATGAAGAAACTGAGAAAAATATAGAAATAGCCAATGAGGACGAGGAAGCTGAAGAAGAAATATCTGGTGAAGAAAATAGCGAGGAGATAGACTCTATATCTGATGAGGAAATACTGGAAGGCACACTTCTTGCTTTTTTTGATGCTGTGATCATTGATGATGAATATAGCTATTTTAGCAGCGGAACGATCGCCATGGTCGGTTCTGAAGAAGAGTATAAAAATGGGGATAAAAGCGATATCTATTTTATAATAAAGGAAAGCCATTCAAGCTGGGAAAATATTGAGTTTGAAAGTATTATTGTAGCCAATGATAAAGCAGTGGTCGAAATCATTGCTGATAGAATGGCTGAGGGGACAAAATATATAGATGATAAAGTAGGATTTGATTTTGTCAAAGAAAATGGACAATGGAAAATAGATTTTTCCTTTTAAGCTATCGCATCAAATAAAACCGATCAATAATATAAGCATAATTGACCGGGATCGATATGTCTGCAGAGTCTGTCCTTGAAAGTTTACCAGGAGCCTGTTAAGAAAACTGGGACCTGAGCGTGCAGACTGAAATTTTTGAACAAATCAGGACATAAATAAGAAGAGATATTATAAGAGGGACCAGGAGATGGAAAATTTTTCACTTTTAATAAAGCCTGCATCAGCGGACTGCAATATGAATTGCCGCTACTGTTTTTATCTGGAAAGATCATCGCTTTATCCTGATAAAAAGATCCACAGGATGTCCGGGGAGACGCTTGAAAAGCTTATATCATCATATATGAAAACGCAGCAGCCGTGTTATGCCTTTGGATGGCAGGGCGGAGAACCGACTCTGATGGGAGTGGATTTTTTTAAAAATGCTGTAAAACTGCAGCAGCAATACGGCAGAGCCGGGAGTACAGTGTCTAATGGATTGCAGACTAATAATACATTAATCGATGAGGAGTTTGCAGAGCATCTTGCGAAGTACCAGTATTTACTCGGCGTAAGTCTGGATGGACCCCGGCACATACATGATCATTATAGGAGATTTTCCGGAGGACAGGGCTCCTTTGAAAAAGTGATAAAAGGTATAGAAATACTCAGAAAGAACAATGTCCAATTTAATATCCTCGTGCTTATAAATGATTATAATTTTAATAAGGCCGGAGAGATATATAGATTTCTTATAGATAATGGTTTTTACCATCATCAATATATACCCTGTGTAGAATTTGATAGTGAAGGGGAGCTTGAACCATTTTCTATAAATGGAGAGCAATGGGGGATCTTTTTAACCGAATTATTCAAGCAGTGGTATCCCGGGGATATATACAAAGTCTCAATAAGGCTATTTGATTCTATACTGCAATATCTTGTCAATGGAAGACCGACAATATGCCATATGGAAGATAATTGTAATAATTATTTTGTAATAGAATACAATGGAGATGTATATCCATGTGATTTCTTTGTCAGGAAAGAATTATTGCTTGGTAATATAAATAATCATTCCTGGGAGGAAATGCTGGACTCAGATATATACAGGGAATTTGGCAAAGCAAAATCTGATTATAGTTTTTTATGCAATTCCTGCCAGTACAGGCAGATATGCCAGGGGGATTGCCTCAAGCACCGCCATTACTTACCGGAAGGTCCATCCAGATTGAGTACTCTCTGCTCCGGATGGAAGATGTTTTATGGAAGGACCCTGTCTATCTTTAAGGATATTGCAGCTACAATAGAGAGATAGTCGGTCCTGATTATGATCATTTCTTTTTTCGGGAAGAAGAAGTCCCGGTCTTAGCCGGCTTTTTGCCGGCACCCTTCTTTTTGGCTTTTTTCTCCGCAATTGTCTTTTTGCTGCCAGGTTTTTTGGCTGGCGGCTTATCCGGTTTTGGCTTTTTCTCCGCTAATCGATCAGTTTCTTTCTTATTATCTGCCGGTCTTTTCTTTCCGACTATTTCATTTAAGATCATTTTTGCAGCATCAAGATCGGCGGTATATTTTACGGTATCTGTCTGAGAAGCAAATCTCTTTCCCCTTTTATATCCTGTGGTTTCAAAAGCAAGCTTCTTAAAAACATTTATTTCCCGGGAATAGGATGATGGCAGCTCCCTTAAAAGAGCAAGGGCAGCAGCATGCCAATTTTTAAAAGCAAAGTGTTTGCTATCCAGATTGGAGATCCTTCCGATCCCTTTTATTTTTATGTCTAATCCCTTCAGGATTTCCTTAAGTTCCATTATATGCCGCCTTTATTATTATAATATTTTATACATCCATATAATGCGATTCGTGCTTATGCCAATATCTGCCGGGATGAATAAATTTCCGCCATCTTATCTTCATTATATGAAAAGCAAGTTTAAATAATTGTACCAGAGCATTGCCTTTCCCGGGTACTGCAAGATGCATGCCATCTATCCTTATATCAAGCCAATTGACTATAGCCGAAGTATCATGCAGCTCATGATTGCCCGGAATCTGGAAATTTCTCAGGAGGTCCAGTCTCTTTAAATCTTTATTGCCATAATATATTTCGCTCCATACGCACATTTTAGCAGGATTTACTTCGCATTTATCATCCTGTGTGCCGCCGCAGGGACCATTCCGCAGGGTCTTTGGACATCTCATCGGACAGACAAAGCCAGTTGTGCTTAATATGCATTGTCCGCATGATCTGCAGTCAAATAAACATTTTTTCAGATTTTCTTCAAACCAGTATAGCGGTCTATAGACTCCGAGAAGATGAAAAAACTTTTTAGGTTTTGGTTAAAATTTCTTAATTTCTGTATATTTATTCATTAAATCGCCTTTCAAATATTAGATATTAGTTTGCTATTTCACGCTTTTAATAATAGGTGCAACATGCTTTTCCCAGCCAAGGGCCTGGATATGGATGCCTGCGCAATAAGGCTTTACTTTTTCAATCAGGTCTATTGCGAGCTCTTTACATGTCTCTACTTTATTATCAGTATTTTTCATTTTATCTATAATAGGATCAGGGACAAATACTCCGGCCACGAATTTATTCATAAAATTCGCCATCCTGTCTGATTTTAAAAGAATTATTCCTGCCAGTATCGGGACCGTTATTTTTTCTTTTTCCATTCTGTCCATGAATTTTTTAAATACTTCAGCGTCAAATATAGCCTGGGTCTGAATGAATTGGGCTCCCTGATCTATTTTATTTTTTAGCTTCGTGATCTGCATCTCATAGGCTGCTTCCGTATCTGCTCCGGGGTTCACAACGGCGCCCTTAAAAAATGAAGGTTTTGCTGTAAGCTCTTTCCCTGCAAGATCAAAACCATCTTCAAGACTTCTCATGGCCCATAGCAATTGTACTGAGTCAATATCAAATACCGGCGCGGCATGCGGATGATCACCGAGAGTAGTATGGTCGCCTGTCAGCGCAAGGACATTTCTGATTCCCATTACATGCGCGCTGATTAATTCTGATTGGATCGAAAGTCTGTTCCTATCTCTGCAGGTGATCTGCAATATGGGATCCAGGCCCATATTTTTTAGGATACTGCATGTAGTAAGAGAGCCAAGCCTCATTACTGAGCTCTGAAGGTCTGTAACATTGATACCATCGGCGATGTCTCTTAGAAAAGTCACTGCTTCCTTTATTTCCTCATCCTCTGCCCCTTTTGGCGGGCCTATCTCACATGTGTATACAAACTTTCCCTGCTGCAATGATTTCTCAAAGCCAGCTTTCTTAGATTCTTCTTTCGTAGCTGCCATTATTTCTCCCGGTTTTTTGCCAGCGGCATATTCCCTCTGGCTATATATTATTAGTTCCTAAAAAATAATAAAATAAATCTGCTTCATTTTAACAAAATAAAAACTAAATTCAATTAAAGAGCGGGATTATAAAAAGAATATTTAAGTATTTCAGATGGGAAGCCCTGTGATATTCTTAATTAAGAAGCAGGGAATTA
>Ga0255433_1005_pt2 | contig 18528 bp, 18 predicted proteins | sample ANMaggSSYBR02H12_FD_182672 | JGI IMG/M metagenome (GOLD analysis project Ga0255433, IMG submission 182672) | Sediment cell enrichment communities from methane seep in Santa Monica Basin, California, United Staets - ANME aggregate JGI... | ecosystem: Environmental > Aquatic > Marine > Cold seeps >...
ATTTCCAACCAGGCCAGGCCATTACCTGCGTCTTCAGCCTTGACCTCGTCGAAGCACTCCTGAGGATCAGTGATCGGTTCTTCGTGTGCCAGGTGTGCCATCCATCCGGTGCCGGTGTACTCCCAGTACATGTCAATCTCACCAGCAAGTAATGCTTCGCGATTGACAGCGGTGCCGCCCAGTCCTACCTGATCATCTACTTCATAACCAGCATCTTCCAAGGCAAGCACAGCGATATAACCCAGGATGAACTGCTCGCTGAAGTCCTTGGAACCAACGACAACCAAACCCTTTTCTTCTTCTGGTACTTCAACAGGTGCAGGCGCGCAAGCCCCAAGCAACAGGGAGATAACTACAAGTACTGCAAATATTAAACTAATTTGTTTCTTCATGAGGTTCTCCTCTTTATCTCGATGTTAATCTAATTAACAATGGTTCAGTCAGCTCTGATATCTCCTCAGTTCATTCCCGGTTGACTGGAAAGCGCAGCAACAAAATGCACTAAATCCACCTTCCTGGACTGCCCGCCTACATAGGCGGCTTAATAATCGACGGTAATTCAGTTTCTAACTACCGAATCCGGGCAAATTGAGCAGATACTGATTAATCATTTCTTTTATAACCACCTCCTCACACTTATTTACCACAACTCATCAATAATTATGCACTCGCTGTAGGAACTACCAGCCTGTCTTGAATCTTTCCCAGGATAAAATCTACCAGGATAGCCATAATGGCAGTTAAAATGGCTCCAACCAGGATTAAGCTATCCCTCATTAGCGGGATGCCAGCGATGATGAATGTCCCCAATCCACCGGCGCCGATGAACGCGCCCAGTGCTGCCGTGCCAACATTGATCACAGCCGCGGTGCGCATACCGGCAAACATGACAGGGAATGATAGCGGTAACTCAATCTGCAGCAGTATTTGGCGGCTGGTCATGCCCATTCCTGTGGCTGCTTCAATGACGTTGGGGTCTACTTCCTCGATCCCGATAGCTGTGTTGCGTACAATGGGCAGAAGAGCATACAGCCAGAGGGCAAATACGGCTGTTTTAAAACCAATGCCAAGGATGCCCATAAAGACAGCCAGGATGGCAATACTGGGCACCGACTGACCGACATTGGCCACTCCCAGGATTAGCCCAGAGAAATCGCGGAATCCCTGACGAGTTATCAAGATACCAGCAGGTACTGCAACCGCGATGGCTAAAGATGTAGAGACTAGGATAAGGCGCAAGTGCTCTGTGATGGCATCCCCTACGCGTTTGAAACCGATCTCGTAGCTGCCCAACATGTTTGCTTCCATGCTCCCCGGTTCGATGGTGAGCAGCAGTCGGTTATAGACAAGTACCGATACAATTATCATAAGAACCGGGATCACTGTCCAACTCATCATATCCTTGATAGTGATCCGGCGAAGTCGCTGCCAAAAATTGGTATCTTCTTTCATTGGCTATACCTCCTCTCCCTCAGCAACAGCATTACTCTCAATGACAGACTCGTGAATCATTTTAGTATCGATCAATCCTCGCACACGGTTCTGTCCATCCACTACGCAGACGTTGGCATAGTCAACCACCAACATTTCCGATAAAGCATCTTTCAGGTTGGTAGTCAATTGGATAGAGGTGGCAGCTGGTTCCAAATATTCCTCCACCCAGCCGGTCTTGCCCTTTAAATCTTTAACCCGGACATACCCTTTCAACGTTTGTGCAGCGTCAACTACGTAAGCAAACCTGATTTTTTTCTCTGTCATGAAACCCACAGCCTGTTTCACATCCTGGGTGGCCTGAAGAAGCGGTGGACGCGAGTTCATTACTTCTTCCACCCGAACCAGATTGAGCCTCTTGAGTGCCCGGTCAGCTCCTACAAAATCTTCCACGAACTCATTGGCTGGATAGGCCAGGATATTGGCCGGCGAATCGTACTGTTCAAGCAATCCACCCACGTTGAGTATGCAGATCTTGTCTCCCATCTTGATGGCTTCGTCTATATCGTGAGTAACAAAAAGGATCGTCTTTTTGATCTCTTGCTGCAAGCGTAGAAATTCATTCTGCAGTATGTTGCGGTTGATGGGGTCTATTGCTCCAAAAGGCTCATCCATCAACATCACCGGCGGATCAGTGGCCATACCTCGCGCCACACCGATGCGCTGCCGCTGTCCGCCCGATAACTCGTGGGGATAACGCTCCAGAAAATCGACGGGCATGTTCATCATTGTGACTAACTCTTCCGCCCGGTGGCGGATGCGCGCTTCATCCCAATCCAATAATTGAGGAACCGTACCAATATTTTCCAAAATGGTTCGATGGGGAAAAAGCCCTATCTGCTGGATGATGTATCCAATGCTGCGCCGTAACTGGATGGGGTCCATTTCGAGCACGTTGCTCATCTCATCCCGCTCATCCAGCACGTGGATAGCCCCGTCGGTTGCATCGATTAATCGATTGACCAGCTTCATAGCTGTGGTCTTGCCGCAACCGGAAGGCCCGACAATGGTGCATATCTCTCCGGTGGGGACTGTGAATGATAGATTGTCTACCGCGGGAGACGACATTCCGGGGTAAATCTTGGTTACATTCTCGAACTTGATCATTATTGTTCTCCTTCACTTAACTTCTTATCAGGCTGCCTCTCTCCTGCCTTTCAATCCCTCAGGAGTCAACCGGTCTTGAAGCCAACCCAGGAAATAGTCCACTGCCAGGGCCAGGATGGCCACTAAAATCGCTCCAGCATAATACCGCTTCTCCTGTGCTCGATAGATACCCTCGAAGATATACCTGCCCAGGGTATCGTTGCCAATATAAGCCGCAATAGATGCGATTCCGATTAGCATAACTATCGACACGCGAACACCAGTCATGATGACCGGTACCGCCATTGGCAGCTTGACTTTGAGCAGAAGCTGCCCCTCTGTCATGCCCATGCCCCGTCCAGCCTCAATGATCTCCGGCATCACTGCTTTTATACCAGTGTAGGTATTACGCAGGATTGGCAGTTGGGCATACAAGATAAGGGCAAAGGCAGCATTAAAAGGCCCAATTCCCAACGGTTTGATCATGGCACCAAACAACGCTACACTGGGTATGGTTAAGATAATACCGGCGACGTAGAGGGTCAGATCGCTAGCCACCTCTCCAGCCAAGAATAGTGCATACAGAATGACAATGAACACTGCTATGATCATCCCTACTGCAGCCGGCTTAGCAATGATCGCGGCCACGATTTCAAGCAGGGGTCCAAAATAGAGATTGTCTATCCTTTTAAGCGAACGGCTCCAGTCTTTCGCCGTACTCATAATCTGGTCAGCCATTCCTTCCCCCAATAATCCCGATGATGCAGCCCAGAGCAGCAAGAATAAAACCAGCGGAATCAAGATAGAAAGGTGGGAAAGTTTCGGCTTCCGGGCAGGCCAGGTAATAAATACACCTATCGTTACACCAAGCACTATCGCGATAGAGACGGAGAAAGCGACCAGCCAGAGATGACCCATCAATAATTCTTGCGCTGTTCCCTTGGTCCACTGCTCGGCGATAAAGAACCATTGAGTAGTGATGACATTTTCCTCGCCAACAATGAACATGGAAGCTACCCTGAATATTCCCCAGGCGAGGAATGGCGCGCCGAGGGTGTAAAAAACCGCACTGGATTTCATCTCGTGTGCCGCTTGCAAAGCAAACAACAGCAATAGAAACCCATAGAGAGCCAACAGAATAACAACGACACCTACTACTCCTACGGGACTTAGGGGATCAAGAACAGCAGTTAACGTCAACCCCAATTTTTCACCTACAAACAGAAAAGCAGTTATGATCATACCCAGGGGTACAATGACAAGAGACAACAAATAACTCTGTTGTGAAAAGCTGCCTATTCCACCAAACCCCCTGGCGATAAAAAATATAAGCAGGCTGAGAATGAAAAAGTCGGTCTCGGCGAAAAAGATCATCCGCATTAACTCAACCAAAGCAGCCTCTGTCCCCATCCCTGTTACCAGGGCAGCCGGCTTGATAGCCAAAGCCCAAAGACCGAGTACCAACCCTAAGAGACCCACCCCCAATACTGTCTTTAGCGGGTCAGCCCGAGTTTTCTGAGCGCGAAATGCGTCTAGATTAGGCTCGGTCAGGATGGACATCCATCCATTCAACATTTCGCGCCAGAATCCGTTTTGTCTTTGTGTTCGTGCTAGATCTGTCGCCATAGTTCCTCCTTTTTTCGAGATGCTCAGAAGCTACTTACTCATGAAATTTGATTATCAAGTCTCCAGAATTCCCCTTCTTCCTCAATAACACTCTCCAGAATTGCCTCTCGGGTAGCTTTAACCTCAATGATTATTGCCTGTCGGGCGATAGCAACATCACGAGTTTGCAATGCATCAATGACGAGCGAGTGTCTACTTTCCAGCGTCTCACCGTCTCGGCATAGAATCATAAAACGGAGCAGCCGATCGTGTAAGCAACCCAACGTCTCCACCAGTTCATAGTTACCCGATGCCTCAGCAATCAGGTAGTGGAAGGTCCGGTTCTCGCTCATGTAACGGATGTATGTTTCATCGTCTTCGTCAGTGTAGCCAGCATGAACGTGTTTGAGCTGTTCTAGCTGCCTATCGGTGATCCGGACCACGGCTCGTTCGATACAAGCTACTTCTAGTATTTCGCGCAGTTCGAGCATATCGCGCAATTGTTTGAGGGTGATGTGGGTGACAAAATATCCAGAGCGGGGCTTGATCGTTACCAGCCCTTCCTGGTTGAGCATCTGGAGTGCATCGCGCACCGGCGTAATGCTAGTGCCGTAGCGTAGGGCAAGCTTATCCAGGTCTAACCTTTCACCTGGTTTGCGATGTCCAACACCAATGGAACGCCGAAGGTTATTGTAGATCAGACTCTTTGAGGTACCATTTGATTCCGAACGAGGCATGAACGCAACTCCATTAATGGCAAACAAATGTACGATAGCTATACTGCGGGGGAATTATTAACTGTAATAGTATCATAATATATCAGTTCTAAGTATAGATATATTAGATATTCACTCTGATTTTCGCCTAGTTTCCTCAAAACCGTCCTATTTAGCGTTCGACTCCCCTAGAAAACCATCTCAGTTTTTCCTCCTTTAGAGAATAAACCTAAGCGGTTTTTGGCTATATTGATAACTATTCCCTGCTATCTGATCCATTCTTCCTTTGATTTCACCAAGGTTGCACCAGGAAGCCAATTGAACCATCCCAATGAACCAATGGGTGCGATTTTCGAGGACCTTGCGTTTCAAATAATTTCTTTCTCAATTGACTTACTCTCAAATTAATAACCCTGTTTGCAATATAGGCGTGGGTTAACGAGGAGGTCCAAATATTGGATAAAAGCCCTTGGCCTGAAGACTATTAACAGCAAAACCCTACCGAATGGTAGGGTTTAGCATATGTGACTTAGTAGGCGATCACTCGCCTCGAACCTATACGTTTCTTTTAGATATTGTCTACGATATTTTGGAAAATATTGCCAATGGCTGGGCCAAGAAGGGATAGAATAACGATCACTACGACTGCAACTAATACAAGAATTAGAGCATACTCTACGAGACCTTGTCCTTTTTCTTTCGGTGCGAATAACATGGTTTTTACCTCCTATCTATTTGAATTTCAATTAAGGTGTATGCATACCTTTCATGTTAATACATATCATAATGAACAACACCTCAAATTGCAATACGTTTTCCCAACAATTATGCAAAGTCTTTCTGGCTCTCAGCTGGCAAAAATAGCGAAACTCCTCCTGGGCCCCCTACCTAATACTTTATCCAACTAAGTTCACTTTACATAATCTTTACCCGGCGGTCACATCTACACCAGGTAAAGTCCAGAGAGATCGGAAAACATTCCACCTATTTGACTGTTGGCTAAGATCATATTAGGCTAGTTTTAGACCATTCTAACTCGAGAAGGAAATCCCAAGCCCAACATCGGAGCTTATCAGGCCAAAACACAATTTTCCGAGCTTATCAAAAAGGTGATGAAAGGTAAACGCATTACGATCACACGATACGGACACTCCACTTCATATACATTCACATACAATTTATTTGCACCCAAGAGCCTGCACAAGCGCAGCGGGAAGAAAAACGGTGGGCAAAGAACGTAACATGGCAGGTCACAGGATCTGATTGGCTATCTCATATCCCAATCACCGGTTTGTTTTCATAACTTCTATAAATGGACTTTTTGCCTAAATATAGGTTTCAATCTCGCTCCCAAAAGTCAAAGAAATTTCGAGCAGAAAAGGGTTAGAAGAAATGCTCAAATTCAAGAATTTTTTCAGCAGGCTTTAGCGTCCTGCAGCCTTTTCACAAAGAATTTCCGCCTGATTATCGTACATCACATAGCAAACATCTCGCGTAGGGTTAGCTGCCACTACTGTTGAAGTCCAGGGGAAAGGTCCCTGCAAAACAAGAGAAGGATATGTTCTTTTCATAGATTCTTGATACCAATCGTAATGCAGCAAGTCTGTGGCTAGCAGGACCAAATCGGCCCGTTCATCAAGAGCGAAATGAAAATACCACAAAGAAAAAGTAGCTTGATCTCCCTCGGTAAAAACAATTGCGTTCTCCGGCGCTAAAGCAAAAACTTCTTTTACAAAATTCCCGGCACGGGCATCTTGGGACGCATCAACATTTTCCCAGTTACCAATAACCACAACAACTAAATTTAAAATTAAGAAAGACAAAAAGAACACTTGCAAAAATACTTTGTGTTTTTTTAGATACCTAATACTAAACCCCACGCAAATCCCGATCCAAATCGAAAATGAGATAATGGCAGGGATAAAGTAAATATATGAATCCGAAGATTGATAAATAAGGGATGTAATCCAGAATACCACTCCAATCCAGATTGTTAAAATATATAACTTTGAGGTTTTGTAGAACATGACCAGTCCTAAAAATTCCCAGAATAATTCCCACCAAACCAAATTGCTGCAAGATTAAAGACCCGCTTGCTTCTATCCGCGGCCATAGAGGAGCGAGCGTATTTTGCTAGGGCCTACCGGAAAAGAAGAGCGAGAGTTTCAACAATTAGTCGTTAGAGACAATAACTATTCATCCCTTGCAAATGGAACTGATTTTTTCATCATCGACATTGAATATGCTTATCCAAAAGACTTGGTCGCGGTAGAATGGCGCTCAGAGGGGCCGAAAAAGAAGTATCCCGAGAAATACTTACCTAATCTCTTCATTATTGAAATGAAATACGGAGACAAATCTCTCAAGGGCAAATCAGGGTTAAAAGATCATCAAAGGCAATTTCATCATTTACTCTCAAATGAACCTTATCTGGAACAATCCAAACAAGAAATGATCCATTTATTTGACCAGAAAAGAGAGCTTGGATTAATCCCTTACCTGGCAAAATCAGAAAATAAAAATGCTGTTACCAAATTCGACGATGAAATTCAACTTGCGTTTTTAATTGCCAATCATGATCCCGCTAGAGAACTATTCATTAAAGAAATGGAATTACTAGAAAGCCTTGAGGTGAATTTTATTGTTTCCAATTTTATGGGATATGGAATCTGCCATCAGTCCGTCTATAGCTATGCGCAGTTTCAGCAGCGATTTATGAGACAGATTCATGAAGTTTAAAATCCATCGCGGAACCCAAGAAATAGACGGCTCGTGCGTAGAGATCTGGACCGATACAACCCGCATCGTGGTCGATTTTGGGATGCCCTTGGTTAATCCAGATCGAACGAAGTTTAACTCCCGGGAAATCAAACATAAATCTGGGCAGGATTTAATATCTGAAGGGATCCTGCCAGATATTCAAAGTTTTTATAATGGAAGACAAATCTAAGCATTTTTTGGCTATATCGCCAACAAATCCCCGCTATCGGATCTTTTCTCCCGTTAATTGCACCGAGATTGCACCAGGACGTGAATAAAATCCAAAAACGACTCGATTTCTTTTCGATACTAATTACAAGACAGAGAGCTTGTATTTATCAAATACAAGTGTTATAACTTGTATATGAAATTGGTTTTTCAGGAGGTCTAATGTGATAGAAAACAAAATATATGCGGTTGTGACAGGAGATATTGTCGGATCGTCTAAACTAAATATGAATGGGCAACCCAATGTTTCTAGTGTCATTCAGTCTGCCGCCGCGAGAATATCTGCCCAATATCAATCCTCTGTCCACGGAGACATCGACATTTTTCGCGGAGACAGCTGGCAAATGGTAATTACAAAACCGGAATACTCTCTTAGGATTGGTTTGTTACTTCGCTCATTGCTGCTTTCTACACCAGGATTCAAGCAATTGGATACAAGATTTTCTATTGGCTTTGGATCAATCGATTACCTCCCAGAAAACAATATATCTACTGGAAATGGAGAGGCGTTCCTGCTATCAGGAACGGGACTGGAACGCTGCAAGAAACCAATCCGAATGTGTCTCAATTTTCCACAAGGATTTCGCTCATCTACTACCCGGGCGCTGAATATCATTATTCGGTTGATCGACCTGCATGTACAACACTGGACAAATAAACAAGCCGAAGCAGCCTCTGGTGTACTGATTGGATTGACTCAGCGGGAGATTGCCAATAATTGGGTCAAGGAACCGGTCACCCAACAGGCTATATCCCAGCACTTAGAAGGAGCCGGCTGGACTCAAATCAATGACAGTTTGGAGTATTTCGAATCCATACTGCCAACACTTTTCTAACCTAACAAGATCCACAAGCCTATAGACTTGTAAGGGCAATAAACAAGTACAAAGCCTTGTATCAGAGAAAGAGGAAATGATGAACGTTCAGTTTGTCCCTATTTTATTACCATTGCTATTTGCTCATCTCCTGACAGATTTTCTCATCCAGTCTGATTCAGATGTCCGTCAAAAGGACAAACCGCTGGTACTAATCAAACACGGTTTAACGGTAGGAATAATCAGCTACTTAGCTTTGGGTATTATAAACGCCTGGGATATTGTCTTAGGAGTTATGATCAGTCACACCTTTCTAGATGCTTGGAAAATAAGAACAAATAAAGGAACTAATCTCTCTCGGTTCGTTACTGATCAGGGAGCTCATATTCTCATTTTGATCCTTTTTTCATACGCTGCTTCTGGATTTAAATATCATGCTGCTACCAGCCTCTGGACAATATTTTTCGGCAAAGGATTTCTTCAAGCAATCACACTGGTTTCAGGTGGGATTTTATCAATACTTGTTGGAAGCTTTATAGTTGAGTACACATTTGAATCATTTGATTTTAAAGAAAAGAAACAAGCAAAATCTAATCCTCCAGAAAAAACCACAACGGATAATTACAAGAATTCTGGTATTGAAGATGGAGGGAAAATAATTGGTTATCTGGAACGAAGTTTGATTTTCCTCTTTATTCTCGCTGGATATCCTGCTGGTATCGGCTTTTTAATTGCAGCCAAATCAGTCTTCCGTTTTGGGGAATTAACTGACCCTTCTCGCCGCCAGCAAGCAGAATACATTATTATCGGTACCCTTCTTAGTATACTTTTTGGCACTTCTATTTCCTTTCTTACCGTCGAAATTTTACGATTAATCAAACTGATGTAACTTTTGTCTTAAACGAAAACTTGTGTAGCTTTCATCATACATTCGTCAATACCTGCAGAGGAGGATTGACATTTCAAAAGGATCATGCTGGCTGCCAGGATTTACTGGATGTAGTAAAGAGGATCAAACCAGCCATCCACATCTTTGGGCATATACATGAGGATTACGGAATCAACGCAATAGACGGTACTACTTTCATCAATGCCAGCAGCTGTGATCAGCTGTATCAGCCTGTGAAACCGCCGTTGATCCATTAATTTGAAGTGCAAGATGAGGTTTGAGTATGGAAATAACGTGTTACAAGGTATATACATTAGCAGTACATCTCAACCAAAGGAATTAGTAATATGGCAAAAACAACTACAATTTCAGCCAGAATTGACCCGAATATAAAGAAACGGGCTGAACAGGTTTTTAGAGAACTGGGATTAACTTCTTCTCAGGCAATAACACTGTTCTATAAGCAGGTAGAACTTCAACAAGGTTTACCCTTCATTGTGAAAATTCCAAATGACCTTACTGCGGAAACCTTGGAATCTGCCAGGTCTCGGAGCAACACAGAAAGTTTCAACACCGTAGAAGATCTCTTTGACGACCTGGGAATCCAATGAGTGCGATCCTCCGGGCTTCACAATTCAAGAAAGATGTCAAACAAATGGGAAAGCGCGGGAAAATATTTGCAGAATTCAAAGGGATAATCAGGAAACTAACAGAGGGGGAAACTCTAGAAACCAAATATCGGGATCATGTATTATCTGGTCAATATAAAAGAACCCGCGAGTGTCATATTGAGCCGGATTGGCTGCTTATCTACGAGTTGACCGATAGCAAACTTGTCCTTGTCCGTACTGGAACCCATTCAGACTTGTTTAAGTAGTAACAATAAAAATTCCCAACCATCTTTTCTTTTCTTCTTTCAATTGCACCGGGGTTGCACCAGAACTGCACCAACCAAACTGGATTGGCGGCTCGATTTCTTTCATTTTCTTGCTATTTTTTGCTGGGAAAATAATCAAAAAAATAAGGGTATTAACACCTATCAGCGAAAATCAGACGTCGCTGTTAACATGTTTCTTGTTAGGGTAAAGTAGTTATGTCCTATTCTGGCAATGTTAAAATTTCCTAATGGAGGAGGATAGGACATGACACAGAATAGGATCATAGAAATGGCAGCTTCCAGATAAAGCGATGTGAAATATTGAAGATAGCAGAAAAAAAGAAGGTCACGCAACAAGCAGGAACTCGCCAAATAGAGGTGAGTGAACGGCACTTCCGACGCTTGCTGCGAAGGTACAGGCTTGATGAGCCAGCAGGGATCATTTCGGGACATAGCAACAAGCCCAGCAATAATTAGATGCCCCCTCTCCGGACAATCATTCCTTGATATTAATGATTTCAATTGTTTTTTTCAGCAGAAAGTTGTTGAGTGTATCACAGGACCCATTATTCCTGAATTCGCTGAATTCATCCCAATCTTTAAAATTTTTACCCGTAATTCTTGAACATTCAAAATACTCGAACTCTTTGATGAAATTCTTGACTAGAATTTTTGCCATGCTGAAAAACTCAGAATCCATCGCTTTGTATATATTTTTCAATTTTTCGGGTTCTGTGTTTTTTGGATCCAAAGCATACTTGAGACCCAGTGACATGAGTGCCCCTGAGAGCGCACCACATCCGCCGCCGGATAATCCCGTACCGCCATCTAAAGCGACAGATATCCTCTCCAGTTCCTCGTTACCAACCCTAGTTTTTTGCCTGATATCCCTAAGTATTTTTTGAGCGCAATGCTCGGCGGTTTTAACCGTTTCTTTTTTTGTGTTTGGTTCATGCTCAGTCAATTCGTTCTTTATTTTCTCCGCAGAATCATATTTTTCTACAAAATATTCCATGCTTTCGCCAGCCCGAGCGACACATCCTTTGACTTTTTGTGGATTGAGCAGCCCAAGCACAGTAATTCGTTGATAATTAAGTTCTGTTCTTTCACGGCATAGCGATGTGTTAAAACGATTTTCAAACCAAGAGACATCCGCTCTGATCTCGTCTAAGAGTTGAATTTCATCTTCAAGCGTCCACTGCCCTGACAACTCCTTGTCCCTAATCATGGCGGAACTAACTGCCCCGCCAATCACAACGCCACAGGTTGAACCATTATTTAAGATACCGCCAGCAAGACCGGTTAATGCCATAATCAAGTCGTCGTTGTGCATCTTTTGCATGACTTGTAATGGAATTAGTTGTGATTTCGCACAGTTAAAGGTGGTAAACAGAAGCTTTTTCGATTGTTTGTTGTAAGCGCCGGGGTTCAAAATGTCTCTTTTTTTTGCATAGAATTCAACTTGTTTTTGAGTGGGCGTATTTTTAATAAAACGACACCAACATATTTTAAGTGACCCCGGTACATTGCCTTCTTTTAAAAAGCCACCCGGAGATATAAATGCCCATTATTTCTTTTTATATGTTGATATAGTCACACCATTAAATGCCGCTCTGTTATCTTTGACAAGATCAAACTTATCTGTTTTTACCAAACTTTCTAAGCCGTCATTTTCTATATATCCTTTGAAATTTTGATAATGTTCTCCGCCTGCTATTCGTTCAATTAAATCTATGCCCATTCTGCCAAATTTTGTTGTTTTTTCATCAAAAGCATAGTCAACGATAAGAATGATTCCGTCTTCCTTGATAAGTAGAGTAGGGACAGGTCGTCATACCTTGGATTTCTCTAAGGCGATCTACCCATCCCTCTCTCCGAACCGGACGTGCGGCTTTCATCGCATCCGGCTCTCCATGTAATCATACTGAGAAGAAGTATTTCAGCCACTTTAGAATGTTTTCAGTGAGCGTAACTCACTGTGTTTTTCTTGGTGGCATTTCTGACAAAGAGCTGTTAGGTTATCTAGATTTTCCGCCATAGGCGTTCCTACCTTGACACGCACATGATGTACATGCAAGTTAGATTTCTTACCGCACACAGTACATCTGTATTTATCCCGCTTGAGGATTTTGCGACGGGTTGCTTCCCATCCTGCCCCATAACCACTGGGGATGGCGGGATACATTTCCTTTAGCAGGTCCTCGGCAGGATTCTCTTTCGAGAGTTTCATCAGCTTTTCAATCTCACCGGGTAGGTAAGGATTGAGTTGCGAGTGGAATCTTACGTATTTGATGGGGATTAGATCCAGGCTACAGATCAAATCTGCAACTTTTCCTGGTTCAATCCAGACACCAAATTGCCTTTGCCCGTATTTCCTGTCACCGCGATAGTTACTAAACTTTCGCGGTATGAAGTACTTAAGGTAACCCCGTCTCCCATTGTTCTTTCTACCAGGAGCTTTCATAAGCTTGCGGGATAGGCGTAAGTTTTCCCACCAGATGTAGTGAGCCGCATTCCTTAGCGCTCTCTTAGAGCTGAACCATCTATAGTAGTAACCCCAACCTCGTACCAGGCTATTGACATAGTTGATGGCTTGAGGTGAGACTCCATACTTATGAATGGCTACTTTCAGGCGCTTCTTGTAGGAGCGCTTGAACTCTTTGAGCTTGTCTTTGGAAGGTTGTGCGAATACCCTTTCACCAAATCTCCGGATATTGAATCCTAAGAAATCATATCCGTTTTGGATATGCGTAATAAGAGTCTTTTCACTCGATAGTTCAAGACCCATATCGCGCAAGAATATCGTCACATCATCCTTGATGGCGGCAGCATCTACCTCTGAGGAGCATGCGATAACGAAGTCATCAGCATACCTGACTATAAATTTCTTTGGTCGTTTCGATCTTTGATACCACGAGTGGTTATCATACATCTCAGCGATGTATTGATCTAGCTCATTGAGAAATATATTTGCCAGCAGAGGAGATATGATGCCTCCTTGAGGTGTTCCCTGTTTGGGGTAGGTGGTCTCGCCAGTCTCGTAATCGATAAATCCTGCTCTTAGCATTTTCGAAATGAGCCGTATAACACGTTCATCCCGGATCACTTTCCGCAGGATTCTCAATAATTTGACATGGTCGATTTCATCAAAGCAAGCTTTGATGTCACCTTCAACAGCCCAATCAAACTTATGCCGACCATGGAGACTCCATAATCGACTGACCGCATGATGGGTGGATCTGTGTCGGCGAAATCCATAACTATGATTGTAGAACTTGGCCTCATAAATGGGGTCAAGAATCAACCGTAGCATTTCTTGGATCGTTCGATCTTTGATCGTAGGTATCCCTAAAGGGCGCATCTTGCCATTTGCTTTTGGAATGTAAACCCGTCTGACGGGTTGCGGTTGTACTCTTTTGGATCTGATTTCAGAGATAATCTCTTCCACCAAATTCAATCTAGATTTGAGCGATTCGTAGTCGCTCCAACTCTTGCCATCAACGCCAGCTGTTGAAGCGCCCGTATTATTCAATACGTTAGTTAGCGCTATCCGAGCTAGCCTCCTTGTTCGCATCAATCCGAAGATCTTTGAGAACGTTTCTTGATGGGTACTTCTTATTGCGAGTTTAGTTTGGATTCGTTTGAGCCACGCATCATCTGCGTGTCTTGTTGTGAAATGTAACATAGCCAACCACCTCCCTATAAAAGGAGGCCAAAACCAAATCTTCTCAGATTACACTGCATCCCTTCGCCCTGTGGACGGCTTTCCCGTCCTCCGTGGACAGGTCGCAAAACGTATCTTTTGAATACGCTATTCACCTATCGACTACTATGGATGCTCCGAGCTTCTCTCATCACGTCAACGTCAGCTGTCCAATCCAGGCGACCCTGGATGGATGAGAAAAGTTCCCAAGTTCATATATACACGTCTTTACACCATACACTTAGGCTCCTACTTTCCGCCGGATATTTCTTAGAACCACTACTCAGTAGGCTCTAAGTCGACTGTCAAGAATGACAGTTCGATCGGATTTGCAACAAACAGGCGCATCCGACTTCTATCGTCCAACCGTATCATCCATGATTTCAGTTGGGTGAAGCTGACGACGGTTCAGACGTAGGTTCGTCTATTTCCTAGCCATATGTAGGTAACGAGAATAGCCCGGCCTCTTGGGAGTATGGATCTCCCTCACCGGTACATTCCAGATGGACTCCACAAGTAAATCTTGCTCTCGATTTACCCATGCCATCTTGTTCTATCTTTTCGCTAGACTGAGGTGCTAGCTAACTGGCATTGCAGCCAGTGGAATCGTGTATATACGCTTCTTGGCGTACGTCTATGAGCCTCTTCTACCAATTTTTCTTGAGTTTTTCTATCTTTTTCGTGAATAGCGAAACTGATAAGGACAATATCAAATATTGCATCATCAAAATTTGTTTTTGTAGCATCCGTATTATAAATTTCTATCGGATGTCCACCCTTTTGGGCTACTTTCAACATCGCTTTTGAAATATCAAGACAATGAAGATTTTTAAACCCGTTTTTTGACAACAATTTAAGTTGATTTCCCGTACCGCAACACAAATCTAAAATTGACTTATCTTTATATTGCAAAAGCTCCTTCATCACTGCTAATCTTATGGGATTAATAGCTAAGAAAAGAACAGGATCATATATAGTTGCTGAAAATTTATTGTCTTCTTTCATAATCAAATTCTCCATCGTTTGGTGAAAAAATGATCGCTACAACCAGAATATGCTTGATCGCCAAAACGGTTGAATATGCATTGCCGAAGCTGAACAGTCCCTCAAAAGCTGGGGAACGATTAGCTTGCAGCAAGCCGGTAGACATGACCTGCCCTGTTACATATACTAGACAATATGTACTGAAAAAGGGTAGAACAGAGATAGGGATCACCATTCACCGCTCTGTGTCTACCCTTCGGTACAGAGCCTGAGATTTAGGACCATGACCTGCCTGCGCCGCGAGCGCTTTTTGGGGACTGTCCCTCAGGCTTTACCAGCACAATTGTCAAAAACGTGTTGCACCGCGAGTGCCCTAACAGGAGAACAACCCGCTGGTGGTACCGTCGTAGACCTCCAACTAAAACCAGGAGGTTATAATGAAATTATATATCGGAATTGATTGGAGTCAAAGCAAACACGACATTTGCTTTGTCAACACGAAGGGGGCGATTCAATCACAACTTGTCATTCCGCATTCTCAAACGGGTTTCTGGGAATTTGAACAACGCCGAAAGAGGTTAGGCGTTCCAGCTAAAGATTGCCTGGTGGGCCTTGAAACTTCACATTCGATCCTGGTCGATTTCTTGTGGGATCGAGGGTATGCAAACCTCTTTGTGCTCCCACCAACATTGGTCAAAGGCTCACGTACGCGGATGCGCAGCAGCGCGGCTAAAGATGATCCTGGTGATGCCTATCTGATTGCTGACATCCTGCGTACCGATCACGGACGATTACAAGCCTGGCAACCGGACAGCGGTTTGACTCGGCAGATACGCACCAAGGTGCGTTTCATCTCTTTTCTCACCAGGAACATCGTGCGGATGACCAACCGGCAGCGTGCAGTCCTGCTGCGCTACTATCCAGTGGCAGCAGAGCTATTTAGCAGCCTGAGCACCCTGATTTCACAGCATTTCATCCTGGCATACCCGACTCCACAGGCTGCGGCGGCCCTAGATCTGGATTCTTTCAGGAAGTTTGCAAGGCAGCATAGATACACCCATAAGAGCAAACTGGCCAATATTCTGGCAAAGCTTGATCAGGACGATCCCCAAGCCGATATGGATATCATTGATGCTTGCCAGGATGAGGCGCAAGGACTGGCTCACGTCCTGCTGGACATGATCCGTCTGAAGCGAGACAATCTCAAACAACTACAAGAGCTGCTTGACCTGCATCCGGACCAAAACATCTTTGCATCTTTACCTGGAACCGGAGTTTATTTGCAAGCAGCATTGATAAGTAAGTTCGGAGATGATCGCGGGCGTTTTCCTGTACCGGGCCGGGTACAGGCAATTGCGGGTACCAGTCCGGTTACGATCCGCAGTGGCAAGAGCAAATATGTGCGTTTTCGAAAATCATGTGATTATGAATTTCGCCACATTGTTCAGCAATGGGCAAAACAATCCTTGCGTTCTTCAGTGTGGGCCAATGCGTATTACGCACGTGTTCGACCGAATTGCGACTCAGAAAGTCATGCTTTTCGCTGCGTAGCCAATCGCTGGCTAGCGATCCTCTGGCGACTATGGCAGGATCACAACCCCTATGATGAAATGCATCATCTCAAACAACGGGCATTGAGAAGTCAGCCTAGATAAGTATTCTTTGTTGGAGACTATGAGTGAATGGTGAATCCAATAATAGATATTCTTTTCAGATCAAATGATGTCTTTGATGCTGTGTCTTCAGTGTGTCATTTTTGCAAACGAGGTCTTGACAAAACGTGTCCCCAAAAACTAATCCAGAAGTAATGTTAGGATTAGTACATACAGGAGGCAGGAAAGATGGCGAAACGCATACGATATACACCGGAGCAGATCATAACCAAATTGCGCGAAGCTGAGATTTATCTCAGCCAGGGGAAAACTATAGGACAAGCTTGTAAAACACTGGAAATAAGCGATCAGACCTACTACCGCTGGCGCAGGGAATATGGGGGAATGGATGTCACCCAGGCCAGGAAACTCAAGAAAATGGAAAAAGAGAATACCCAGCTGAAGAAGCTGGTCGCGGATCTCTCCTTGGATAATGCCATTCTCAAGGAGGTGCTGGGAAAAAAGTGATCTCACCCGACAGGAAGCGCAAAACTGTCAAACAGGCTGTTCAAGCACTGGACGTGTCTGAACGCAGAGCCTGTCGGGTGGTGGGGCAGCCCAGATCAACGCAGCGATATCACAAACGCCCAGCTGATGATGAGCAGTTCCTGACCTCAAGGATCATTGAGCTGGCCAGTAAATACGGCCGCTACGGATATCGGCGAGTAACAGCTCTCTTGAGAAATGATGGCTGGATTGTCAATCACAAGCGCGTGGAACGAATCTGGCGGAGGGAAGGCTTGAAAGTCCCTCAGAAACAACCCAAAAGAGGTCGCTTGTGGCTCAACGATGGTTCTGTGGTCCGGCTGAAACCTCTCTTTCCCCAACACGTTTGGAGTTATGATTTTATGCAGGCCCGCACCCACAACGGGGTTCCCTTCCGGATCCCGAATGTACTTGATGAGTATACGAGGGAATGTCTGGCATCGAGGGTGGGCAGAAGGTTTACTCATCAAGACGTACTATCAGTCCTAACAGAGCTATTTATTCAGCGAGGTGTACCTGTCCACATCCGATCGGACAATGGGGCAGAGTTCACCGCCAAACGAGTGCGCAGCTGGCTGTCAAAGCTGCAGATCAAGCCGCTCTTCATTGAGCCGGGCAGCCCCTGGGAGAATGGCTATATTGAGTCGTTCAATGGGAAAATGAGGGACGAGCTGCTGAATGGAGAGATCTTTTACACATTGAAGGAAGCAAGAATCATAATTGAAATGTGGTGGAAGGAATACAACACGATTAGACCTCACAGCGCATTGGGATATCAACCGCCAGTGCCCGAAGCAATCTTGATTCCCTCTACCCAATATTATCAACCTGCACTAACATAGAGAGTGGTACAACTAATGGGGGCACGTCATTATGTATAGCTGCACTGTAGTCATCTGACGGCTTAATATCTTCAAGGTCAAGCCACACTTTTAAATCAGCAGCTTCTAAATCGTCATGGATTTTTTTAGCAAGATTGTTATCCTTGCTTGTATGGCTAAGGAAAATTTGGGACATATATTAGGTCTAAGGCAAGTTTTACGGGATCCAATAACGAATGGTTTGAGAAATAAGATCAAGGGATCCAAAAATAGATTTTACATGTTTCTTCATATACATAGTATTTTTTTTGCTGTTGTCACCTGTGGTTTTTGTCATATTTGATTACATTATAATTTAGAAATAGATCCCCCTCCCCTTTTAATCATGTTCTAACAAGGGAATACAGCAGTTGTT
>Ga0255433_1009_pt1 | contig 17771 bp, 14 predicted proteins | sample ANMaggSSYBR02H12_FD_182672 | JGI IMG/M metagenome (GOLD analysis project Ga0255433, IMG submission 182672) | Sediment cell enrichment communities from methane seep in Santa Monica Basin, California, United Staets - ANME aggregate JGI... | ecosystem: Environmental > Aquatic > Marine > Cold seeps >...
CGCACCTTATATTAATCAACTTTCTATATAATTATAACAATTATAAGAAAAGAGGGAAAAGGTATGGGCAAACAACCAGAAGAGATCGAAGAGCTAGCTATTGCAGATAAAGAACATAAATATGCACGTTATGCAGATGTAGATAAAGAGCAACTTGAAAAAGATATAGATGCTATAAAAGAGACGATGGATCCGGTAGGTGAAGAGGATTTTCAACATCTTTTAAAACTTGAACGTTGGGGTAGAATGTTCACTTTTTCAGGCTATGGGCTGATTGCTGTATTGAGCCTTGTTGAACTTCTTGTTGGAGGGTTAAGTGGGTTTGTTTTCTGGCCTATAGCGGTAGTGGCAGCACTTCTTATTAGTACAGGAAATGTAGCAAGATGGGCAGATGTCACACACCCTGTACTGCATGGAGCGTATGATAAAGTACCGAATATCCCGGAAAAATATATGAAAAAAGTATTCGCAAAAGGTGCAAGACGTTACATAGATTGGCTTGATTGGATCAAACCTCAGGCTTGGGAATATGAGCATAACATCATGCACCACTACCATTTGGGTGAGACTGAAGATCCAGATAATGTAGAGAAGAACCTTCAATGGCTTATCCAGTCAAAAACACCAATGTTTCTTCGTTATGTTATAGTCTATGCTTTTGCAGGTATGTGGAAATTCCTTTATTATGCACCAAATACACTTAGAATTTTGGAAAATAAAAAAAATAGAGATCAGCAAAAATTAGAGGTGACAGATTTTGAACTGGATCCTCGCAAAAAGAATGGATTGGAGCTTTGGATGGAGTACCTTCTACCTTACGCTGTTATCAAATTTGTTCTGTTCCCAGCACTTTTCTTGCCGCTTGGAGTAGAAGCTGTATTCAATGCTTTCATCATCATAGTGATTGCTGAATTTTTTGCCAACTTGCACTCATTTTTGGTCATCGTTCCAAATCACTCAGCTGAAGATATCTATATGTTCAATGAACCACATAAGAGTACGGGAGAGTTTTATCTTAGACAGATCATGGGCTCTGTAAACTATAATACAGGTTCTGACTTTAAAGATTTTGCTCATGGTTTCCTAAACTACCAAATAGAGCATCACCTTTTCCCAAATATGCCGCACAGTTACTACCAGAAGATGCAGCCTATTGTCAAAGAGATCTGTAAAAAACATAATCTTGAGTATAGACAAGAGTCTGTGTTTAAAAGAATTGGCATGAGTATTGACCTTATGGTAGGGAAAACAAAACTGCTTAGAGTGGATGGTATCTAAATCGAAAACATAAAACTGTAGGGGATGAACCCTGCAGTATGATATAATCACAAATGATAAATGACAAACGCACAAAGCGTATAGACGAAAGTCTCTCCCGCAAACAACCCGCACTTCAAATCATGCTTGACAATGTGCACAACTCACAAAATCTCTCAGCCATCATTCGTTCATGTGATGCAGTAGGTGTGCTTGATATCTACTACAGTACTAAAGAAAACGAAAGCCTTCGCATACATAAAACCATCACACAGGGTGCACACAGATGGACACATCGTTATCGTATGAATGATGCACACAAAGTTGCATTTTTAAAAGAAAAAAAAGCTCAAGGTTTTCAAGTTGTAGTGACACACCTTGAAGAACGTGCCGTTTCATTTAGAGAGATTGACTATACTAAACCTACACTGCTTGTCATGGGAAATGAAAAAGAGGGTGTTTCACCTGAAGTGATTGAGATGGCAGATGAAGTCATTATCATCCCTATGCAAGGGATGGTACAAAGCCTCAATGTCTCAGTAGCCACAGCACTCATACTCTATGAAGCACAAAGACAACTTGAAAATGCAGGGAGATATAATACACCTGTACTAAGCCTAGAGAAAGCAGAAGAGATAAAAGCTGCATGGGTGTACCGTGATACTGTAACACGAAGAAGCAAAGGGCAGATACCTTTAGAGTTTAAAGAGGAGATCATAGACCCAAATACGTAAATAGAAAAAAGCACTAGCCACAATCATCGCACTCATGGGCTTCGAGTAAAATTATCGCTGAACCTACAGGTGCAACTCAAATTTTGCTCAAACCCCATAAGCACGAGTATAGTAACTCTTGCAAATTTTCTATTTACGGATTTGGGTCGAACCCTCTGAATATGACCAAGAAAACAATATGCTATAATTAAAAAAAAGTCTCGCTAACATAGATACACTTACCCAGAGAGGAGGTAGATATGAAAGAGATCGAACGTAAATATTTACTGAACAGATCTATTCTGGAATTCTTGGATAAAACTTCTACAACCCATAAAAAAATAACCCAATTTTATATAAAAGCAACAGCCAACAAAAGTTTGCGTTTTCGAAAATATGGGAGTCAGTACTATAAATGTATTAAGCATGGTACAGGGGGTGTTCGGGAGGAGATCGAAGAAGAGGTTTCTCGAAAAGTTTATAAAAAAAGTCTTAAAAAGCGCATCGGCAGGAGTATTAAAAAAATACGTTATCTCTTTAAACTGGACAGTTATGAATATAGTGTTGATGTTTATAAAAAACCGTTTGTAGATCTTTATGTCATGGAGGTTGAGTTTGAGAGTATAGCAGAGTATGAAAATTTTGTATTGCCCTCTACACTCAAAACTTATGTTGAAAAAGAGGTAACAGAAGACGAAGCATATAAAAACAAGAACTTAGCGCTTTTTGGTCTGCCGTATAAAGAGAGTGAAGCTAAAGAGAATGGCAGTGTTGATGCCTTGATGCACGTTTTTGAAAGACTGTTGTATGATATCTACCTTTATCGTGAAAAGATGCTTAAAGATGGGGATGATGAAGATCTGCATCAGTTTCGGATCGCATGCAGAAGATCGGTTGTTCTGATGGGAGAGTTTACACTTCTTTATGAGGGAGAAAGACTTTTAGAGCATAGAACGGGACTTAAAAATCTTATAAACATCAGTAATACCAAGAGGGATATGGATGTCTTGAAAAGCGAGCTTTCCAATATAGACGGAGAGACTTACTATCAAGATGCATTAGATGTTTTGAAAGAGTATGTGGAAAATATCCTACAAATAGAACATGACTCAATCATAGACTATTTTAAAAGTGAAGCATGCACAAATGTTTTAATGGCGTGGAAAAACTATATTACAGATGCTAACAGAACAAATATATCTATCTATGGGCGATACCCTATAGATTCACTCTCGAAGTATGTGATCTTTCAACGGTTTTTAAAGATCAAAAAGCGGATCAAAGTACTTGATCCCAAACATGATGCAAGTGAAACGTTACACAAGTTACGAATCGAATACAAAAAAATGCGTTATCTGCTGGAGACTTTTGGATACTTGTATGAAAAAAAAGAGATCAAAAAACTACTTAAGGAGATGAAAAAACTTCAAAATGTCTTGGGGCTCTTTCATGACAGTCATCAGCAAAAAATGATCTTTGAATCACTGTTGGAAATAGAAGAGAATGAAAGAGTACGATCTTTCATTAAAGAGATACTTCTCTCCGGTTTGAAAGCATATCAGGAAAAAGAGATTTTTAAAATTCAACAACTATTAAATAGATTTTTGAAAAAAGAGGAAGCGTACAGGAAGATCTTTACCTGATTCTTTTAGCTTATGTACTATTCCGGTGTATTATAAGATCGATCTCCGGCATCTCCCAAGCCAGGATAGATAAACATATTCCCATTAAGTTTTTCATCCACCTGTGCAATGTACATTTCGATATCCGGGTGTTTTTGCTCCAGGACGGCAATTCCTTCCGGAGATCCGATAATATTGAGTGAGATGATCTTTTTAGGTGATTTAGCTTTGATGACAGCTATCGCATCACACAATGACCCACCCGTAGCCACCATAGGATCAACGATGATCACGGTTTTACTTTCACATGAGGGTATTCGGTCATAGTAAATAACACTCTGATGGGTCTTTTCATCACGCTTTATCGCTAAAAAACCGGAAGATGCTTTGGGAAAAAGTGCAGTGACAGACTCGATCATCGGCAGTCCTGCACGTAAAATGGTAACAAAAAGCAGATCTTCCTCTTTAATGAAGTCAAATGAGTTTTTACCTTGCCATGTATCGATCTCACACTGTTGAAGTGGTTCGGAGACGAGGGCCTCATAGGCAAGCAAGCGTGCAAGTTCATGCACGATATGGCGAAAACGTAATGCATTGTTTTGGTTTCTCGTAAGTGGTTTAGTAAGGTTTTTGCAACGGGATTGGATAATTCATGGGTCATAAAGCACCTCTCTTATTAAGATTTTTTATTATAACTAAAATATTGAAACAATTTGAAATCCAAGTAAGATAAGATTGAGAATGATCGCTATGATGGGGATAATACGTGGGTAGGTTCTGATGCCATCTGGATGAGGGTCTTTATGTTTTATGATAAGCAGTGAAATGTTGACAAGTGTAAAGACGATGAAGATCAGAAAGCTGCTGGACTGTGCCAAGGTTAGTAATGGAAAGGCTGTTGCAAGGATAAAGACAACTAAACCAGTAAAGATAGTGGCGTTAATAGGTGTGCTGGTTTTGGGATGGACAGTGCTAAGGAAATTTGGTAACCAGCTTTGCCTGCTCATGCCATAAAGGATACGTGAGACCATAATGATCTGTATGAGGGCACCATTGATTACAGCAAACAGGGCAATGGTACTTAGAATCGTCGCTTTGGAATGGGTAGCAGTTTCATAGACTTTTGCCAGTGGTGCAGAGGAGTGAGCCAGTTCATCTACGGGAACCACTGAGATAGTGACTACAGCAATAATTATATAAAAGAGTGTTGCAATGATGAGGGTAGTGATGATGGCTTTGGGCATGGTTTGTGTAGGGTCCTTGACCTCTTCAGCGATGTTGACCATGTCTTCAAAACCGAGAAAGGCATAAAAAGCCAAAAAAGCACCCAGTACGATGGAATTGAGCAGAGAGATATCCATGGGTGGGATGAAGGTTCTGAGGGTTTCACTGTCCAGAGAAACATGGTCTACACCTACATAGATCACCATACATAGACCAAAAGTCTCTATGAGCGTCAGTAGTGCAGTGATCATGACCGATTGGGAGATACCCCATACTGCAATGGCACTCAGAAGGACTACAAGTATAAGGATAGTGACTATTTCGGGGCTTTGTATGAAGGTACTCAGATAGCCGTGAAATCCATGTAGGATCGTAGCGGCGGAGAGTGAAGCAGAGAGGGCGATGGTGAGTCCTACGACTGTAGAGAGAACAGGGCTGTTAAATCCAGCATTGATATAGACTGCTACACCAGCACTCAGAGGATACCTGGCACTGAGTTCAGCATAGCTTAGAGCCGTAAAGAGTACGACGATACAGGCAAGTAGAAAAGAGAGAGGAATGTAAACTCCGGCTATCCCTGCCATTTTACCTATGAGTACATAAATACCTGCACCAAATATATTGCCCAATCCATAAAAAACGAGCATAGGTAAAGTAATATTACGTTTCAATTGAGGCTGGTGTCTGATATCCATCTTTGCTCTTTGGAATTTGTTTTTTAATAATATAGCATAATCTATAAAATATGGGTAAAATTATAGTAAGGTATTTATGCCTATTAACAGATAAAGGTTAGATAATGCCAAGAAAAAAAGCCAAAGAGAGTATAAAAGTATATAAATCAAAAATTAGCTTTGATGATATCGTCGGGCATAAACAGATCAAAAAACGTCTTAAAGCGATCATTAAGATCGTAAAGAATCCAAAAAAACTTGAACGCTTTGATACGCCTGTTCCCAAAGGTTTGCTTATCTATGGTCCTGTCAGTGTAGGTAAGAGTATGCTTGCAAAAGCGTTTGCCAAAGAGGCAGGGATGTCATATTATGAGATATCCGGCTCTAAACTTTTTGAACTTGCTCATATCAAAGAGGTGTATAAGACAGCTTCACAACATGCACCCTGTGTCGTGATCCTTGAAGATATAGATATCAAAGGGATCATGCAGGGTGCAATCACTAATGTTTCATTTTCAGATATTGCCAAAGTATTGGAGTCTACTGAGGCCATGGTATTTACCATAGCTACAGCTGAGAGCCTTGATGCAGTCGATCCAGTCTTGACCTCGCCACAAAAGCTTGATTTTTTACTGGAGGTTTCCAAGCTTGATAAAGATGCAAGAAGGTTTTTCATAGAAAAGATCATGGAAAAACCTCATGACCCGAAGATCAATATAGAACGTATCGTACGTTACATTACGGGTATGAGTGCATTGGAATTAGAGAGACTTGGTCGTATGGCTGCACTTCATGTTGTTGAACAGGAAAAAGAAGAGATCACAGAAGAGATACTGATAGAACAGATCAACATCATTAAGTATGGACATAAGATTGAAAAACAGATGGTGAAAAATCTTGAAGAGGAACTCAAAATGACAGCCTATCATGAAGCATCACATGCTGTCCTTTCCTCCCTTCTTTTGCCACATATCAAGATAGAGCAGGTGACTATAGCCCCTAGAAGTAAAATGCTTGGTTTTGTCTCTTATAATGCTGAAGATGAGTTATCTAATGTTACGAAAGAGGAGTTATTTAATGATGTCTGTGTATTGCTTGCCGGGCGTGTTGCAAAGATCAAAAAAGCGGGGAGTGAACATATGGACAGTGGTGCGGTCAATGATCTCTCACAAGCCTCACTACAAGTCTACGCAGCTATCACAAACCTCGGTATGGACAAAGAGTTAGGATTTATCAATATTGACTCTATCGCTGTATTAGATAACTATTTTTTAAGTCAGCAGATCGAAAAAAGATTTTTACACTGGATGGATGTAGCAAAAAAACATACAGATAAACTAGTAGAGGAGCACTGGGGTATTATAGAAGCATTAGCTCTTAAACTGATAGAACAAGAGATCGTTGAGAGTGATGAACTTTCCCGGATCATCGGTGAGAAAAAGATTTCACATAAGATTCCGGATACCCTATAAGGAGAAAATGATGAAACAGAAAATAGCACTCTTACTACTGGTTTTAAGTGTTTCACTTTTTGGAGATACTACGGAGAGCCATTATGATAAAGCCAGAAAAGAGATGGTGAAGATTATTGAAGAAGAGGTAGATGATACGGAGTGGTATACAGGAAAGTCAACGCTGGCAAAAGCAACGAAAAATGCGATGGAAAGTGTAAAAAGGCATGAATTCGTACCGCTTCTCAGCCGTTTGAACGCCTACGAGAACAGACCGCTCTCCATCGGTTACAGCCAGACGATATCACAGCCCTATATCGTCGCCATTATGACCGATCTGCTTGATTTGAAACACTCGGATAGGGTGTTGGAGATTGGAACAGGTTCCGCTTATCAGGCCGCTGTGCTCTCAAAGATCGTTAAAGAGGTCTATACCATAGAGGTGATCGATGAACTCGGTGTTGCTGCCGCAAAGAGACTTGAAAAACTTGGATATAAAAATATAAATACACGCATAGGCGACGGATATTACGGCTGGAAAGAATATGCGCCCTATGATGCCATCATAGTGACTGCCGCCGCCGGCAACATTCCTCCTCCGCTTCTTAAACAGCTAAAACCCGGAGGGAAAATGATAATACCTGTCAAAAGCTATTTTCATGTGCAGCATCTCATCCTGGTATCCAAAGATGAAAGGGGCACTGTCAGCACCCGTCAGATCATGCCCGTGATATTTGTACCGCTTACCGGAAAGCATTGATACTATGAAGCGCACGCCGTATCTCTCTATCGCCCTGATCTCTGCTTCGGCGCTTTCCTATGAGATACTGCTGATGAAATTGTTTTCTATCATACAGTGGCACCATTTTGCTTATATGATCATTAGTCTTGCACTGCTTGGATACGGGGCAAGCGGTACATTCCTGGCACTTTTCCGTGAGCGGCTGCAGCCATATTTTCCCTACGCTTATCTCGGCAATATTATACTTTTCGGTCTCTCGTCAATTTTCTGTTTTATCGCTGCCCAGCAGATACCTTTTAATCCGCTGGAGATCTTATGGGAGATGAAGCAGCTCTTTTGGATGTTCGGGCTCTATCTGCTTCTGACACTTCCTTTCTTTTTTGCGGCTAATGCGATCGGTCTGGCATTTATCTACGATAAAACAGCGATCTCCGGAGTGTATGCGGCAGATCTACTCGGTGCAGGTCTCGGCAGTCTTGGTATCCTTTCACTTTTATACCTCTTCTTTCCGGCCTCCATTTTGCAGTTCATCGCTTTGGCAGCAATTATTGCAGCGCTCATCGGTTTCAAAGAACTGTCACTCAAACCAAACACGGGAGCAGTGCTGCTTTTTGTACTATCGTTTTTAGCCGTTGTGCTCTTGGGAAGAGTAAACACGCTGAATATCAACGAATATAAAGATTTGAGCCAGACCCTCCGAATACCAGGAACACAGATTGTAGAAGAGCGCTCTTCACCGCTTGGGATGCTCTCTGTTGTGCAGAGCCCGGATGTTCCTTTTCGCCACGTTCCGGGACTGAGCATGGCTTCTGAAGTCGAACCTCCGCAGCAGCTTGGTGTCTTTACGAACGGCGACGGGATGAGTGCCATTACAAAATATCCTGACAATATAGATAAACTTGGCTATCTCGATTATCAGACTTCCGCACTTGCTTACCATCTTGGCAATCCTGACAGGGTACTGATCCTCGGTGCCGGTGGAGGCTCAGAGATACTCCAGGCACTTTACCATAAGACAAAAGCAATCGATACCGTCGAGATCGACCCGCAGATGGTCGATCTTGTCGGAAATAAATATGCCGGATTTGCAGGCAATATCTATGCCATGGAGAATGTCACGGTCCATACGGCAGAGGCGAGAGGTTTTGTCGCGTCATCCGCACAGAAGTATGACCTGATCCAGATGGCGATGGTGGACTCGTTCGGAGCTTCATCAGCAGGGCTTCAGTCCTTGAGCGAAAACTATCTCTATACGGTTGAAGCCCTTGGGCTCTATCTTCGCCATCTCAAACCTGAGGGTTACCTCTCTGTCACGCGGTGGCTGAAGCTTCCGCCAAGAGATACGCTTAAACTCTTTGCAACTGCAATCACTGCACTGGAGAAAAACGGTGTAGAAACACCGCAAAAACATCTTGTCCTGATCCGGGGATTGCAGACAAGTACACTCATCATTAAAAATGGTGTTTTCAGCTCTGCTGAGATTGAAAAGCTCAGTCGTTTCTGCGATGAACGTTTTTTTGACATAGCCTATTACGACGGTCTCGCAAAATCCGGAGCGAACCGCTACAACATTCTTGATAGACCCTATTTCTTTCAGGGAACGCAAGCCCTTTTGGAAAACCGGGAGCAGTATTTCAGGGATTACAAATTTGACATCAGACCCTCATCTGATGACAGACCCTATTTTTACCATTTCTTCAAGTGGGAGACGCTTGGAGAGATATTTGCGTTGCGTGGAACCGGAGGGCTACATCTTTTGGAATGGGGATATCTGGTACTAGTTGCATCACTTTTGCAGGCAGTCGTTGCCAGTATTGTATTGATACTTTTACCGCTTATACGGTATAGAAAATCTGAAAAAAGAAGGATAGTAACAAGCAAGAAGAGGGTGCTTGTCTACTTTTTTGCTTTGGGTCTGGGTTTTCTTTTTTTAGAGATCTATTTCATCCAACGTTTTATCCTCTTTTTGAGCCATCCGCTCTATACTGTCGCTGTTGTGTTAAGCACATTTTTGATCTTTGCAGGGCTGGGCAGCCGTTATTCCAAACGCCTTGCTGCACTAAAGGGGTATAGCAGAAGTGCACGTTACGGGATCGTTGGTATTTTTGTTATCGGTCTCTTTTATGTTTTGACGCTCGATCATATTTTTGCCTTTCTACTGACACAAACAGATTCCATAAAGATAGCTGCTTCTGTGTTACTCATTGCCCCTTTAGCCTTTATGATGGGGATGCCTTTTCCTATGGGGCTCTCTGAACTGGGCAGCCACTCTGAGTCTTTGATCCCCTGGGCATGGGGTGTCAACGGATGTGCTTCTGTCATCTCTGCCGTTGCTGCAACGCTTGTTGCGATCCATTTTGGATTTACCGTCGTGATGGTGATGGCGCTGCTTTTTTATCTGGCAGCCTACCTCTCGTTCCCAGTTCAAATAAAGGCCTAAAGCCGTAACTTATTTGAAATAGGATTACACATCACTAGGAAATCGCTAAGAATAGACAAACTTACATTTAATCTTTGTGATATTTAGTTAGTGCTGTAATAAGCCTGTTCTTAGACAAAAATAGATTGTTTATTTATGCTATAATTTAATCAACATCAACTTTGAAATGATACAAAGGATAAAAGATGAAAACATTTATTCAATCAATTGTGGTAACTTTTCTTGTAGTTGTTATTCTTTTATCATTGCCATATCTTTTGCAAAACAGAGAGTTTAAAATATATAGTGATGAGGAGTTAAGAGAAGTAGCATTAGGGCGAGGAATGTTGCCGGTTCCTAAAACTTATGAGGAACTTTTAAAAGTTGTAGATAATCCACAAAACCCAATGAGTGTAAAAAAAATTGCATTAGGAAAAGAGCTTTATTTTGACTCTATTCTTTCAAGAAATAAAGATATCAGCTGTGTAACCTGTCATATGTTCAAAAAAGACGATAAAAATGTACTTCTTGACACTCTTTTATCCGATAATGATAGAACAAATTGTGTTGCTTGTCACTTAGGTGATCAAAGTGGCACAGATAGGCTTTCAACTGCGGTTGGACATAATGGCAGAGAAAATCCGTTTCATCTAAATACACCGACAATTTTAAATTCATCTTTAGCAAAATTCTTAACTTGGGATGGAGAGGTCAAAAGTGTAGAAGAAGAAGTAGGTATTTCAATACAAGCTTCTTTCGAGATGAATATGACACCAAAAGACGTAGAACAAAGATTAAAAGAGAATCACAACTATGTAACAAAATTTAATGATGCCTTTAAAGATGAACTTGAAAGTGGCGAAGAAGCAGTTAGTTTCAAAAATACACAAAAAGCAATCGGTGCTTATGTGCGAACGCTTCTAACAAGAGGGGACTATGATAGATTTTTGGAAGGGGATAATGATGCAATTAATGCTGAAGCGAAAAGAGGTCTGGCAAATTTTATAAATTTTGGATGCAAAGGGTGTCATACCGGCATGAGTGTTGGAGGTCAGGTTATTAAAAAATTCCCATTAAAAGATTTTATCAGCATTGAGAATTTAGGTCTTAATTTTCCTTTTATACCAACTGACAAAAGCTTTCCCTTTGAAAATATTGGTGGATTTTTTGGTCAGGAAAATACTCAAAATTTCAGGGTTCCAATTTTAAGAAATGTTACCAAAACTTCACCATACTTTCATAACGGTGCTGTAGCAAAAATAAGAGAGGCTGTAGATATTATGGCCAAACATCAGGCCGGTCTTAATCTTACATATACCCAAATAGATGAGATAGTAGCATTTTTAAAAACACTTGAGGGTGATATTGTTGATTACTCTACTGACAAATAGAATTAAAAAGGAGTATTTATGAAAACAATGTATATAAAAATATTTATAATTTTAATGTTTGCAACAGGACTATTGCAATGGAGTATATTTGATATAAAATGGGAATATTTTGTAACTATACAGGCTATTCATATAATAGGCTCTGTTGTAGTATCTATTTTTTTAATTATTCCGTTTGTAAATAAACATACATATAAATACTTGGTTATTGAAAGAATAAACAGCAAAAGTGGATGGTTGCTGGGGTTTACTCTTTTATTAAGCACCATTAGTGGTTTTTATCTATTTTTAGTTGGCAATCGTGGTGGAGATATATTAGGGATTTATTCTTTTAATATCCATCTATATGGCTCATTTTTTCTAATATTCTTTTTCCTATATCATGTAAAAAAACAAAATACAAGCCCCAATATGCCTGTGATCATATTTGCGTCTATTTTAAGTACTCTTTACCCTACTGTGTCTTATAGTGATGTTGGTAAGTTGACCTTGATGAAACTTGAAAATAATGTAAGTAAATATCACAATGAAGAGTGGACAAATTCGGTCAAATGCAAAACATGTCATAGCGATATTTTCGATCAATGGGCAGATTCAAATCATAAAAATTTAGTAGCATCAAATCCTTATTATATGGTTATGGAAGGTATCGCAGCCGAAGTTGAAGGGGAAGAATTTAGGAAATGGTGTATGGGGTGTCATAATCCAAGTGCTCTTACAACAGGGCTTGAAAAGACAGGTCATGCTATGGAGGGTAATTTTTTAGCTAACGAGCTTTTTGAAAAAGGAGCAAAAACTCTAGTAGATGAGTTAAAAACTTATGGTAATTCAAGACTTGAAGAGGGTGTCTCCTGTGTAGCTTGCCATAGAATTACAGAAGCTAAAAGCAAAGGAAACGGATCGTATACTTTAGATCTAACAAATCGCAAAAAATATGTTTTTGAAGATAGCAAATCAAATTTAACGCAATGGTTAAGTGAAAAATTTATCAATTCCAAACCAAATGTCCATAAAAAAAGTTACTCAAATCCACTCTATAAAAAAAGTAGCTACTGTGCTTCTTGTCATGATGAAACTTCCCCTACAACAGGAACGAAGATAGTATCAACTTTTAAAGAGTGGGAAAAATCATCATTCAATAATCCAAATGATCCCAAAGAGCATAAAACTTGTATAGATTGCCATATGACATACTTAAAAGAGGGTGAATTCTCTCCACTCAAAGGTAGGTCAACAGATGGTGGAAAAATTAAAAAAGATATAAAAGTTCACTATTTTTCAGGTTCAAATCATTTTTTATCCGGCCTTAAAAGCAAAGAACATGAAAATCAAATATTACAACTGCTTAGAACTTCAGCTGAGCTTGATGTAGAGATTAAAAATGATCAAGTTCATGTCGGAGTTAAAAATGTAGGAGCTGGACATCATTTACCAACAGGCGTAGCAGATTTTAGAGAGTTATGGCTTGAAATTACAGTAAAAGATAGAGATTCAAATATTGTATTTGAAAGCGGAAAACTTAAAGATGATGGAAATTTAGGTGAAGATGCAAGACCTTTTATGAAAGTGTTTGGTGATAAAGATGGGAAACCTGTAGGACTACTGTTTTGGAAGTATGAAAAACTTTTAAGTGATACAAGAATTCCAGCAGGCAAGAGAAGAGTAGAGAGTTACAATATACAAGAGAGTGAAAAATTAAAGTATCCTCTAACAGCAGTTGTAAAACTAAATTTTAGAATTTATCCTCAATGGGTTACAGACGCTGTCAAAAAAATGTATCCGCAACTTCCGGATCCACCTGTTGTTGAATTAGAAAAAATAATAAAAAAGTTTCCAAAAAAATGAGAAAGGTATTATTTATTTTAAACCCGGCCATTAGTTTGCAGCAGGGCACTTTAAGGATAATTTTAATAGTAATACTGTAAATTTGTTTCTAAAGCATATAGGATCTAAAGGATGAACATGATAGCAAAATTATTATCTGTACAAATTGGCAAAATAGTGACAAGCGGGGATGAACAAAGCAAAGAGTTTCTTACCAGACCATACACTACCGCCTCATACAAAAACCCCGTCAATGAAAAAGTTGAAGTGACAAAAAATGGAATTGTCGGAGATTTTGTAGCCGATACCGTGCATCATGGTGGAGCAGACAAGGCAGTATTTGCAAACAGCTTCCTCAACTATAAAGACTGGCAGGAGTTTTTAACAGTAGACAGTCTGCCTTTTGGCGCGCTGGCTGAAAACCTCACTTTCGACCGTATAGATGAGAGAGATGTCTGCATTGGTGATGTGCATAAAATAGGATCGGTCATTATGGAGGTTTCTCAGCCCAGAAAGCCTTGCTGGAAAATTTCAAGACGGTGGGGCAATAAAAATTTTACAAAAGAGATTTTTGATACAGGAAAAACCGGCTGGTATTACAGAGTACTGCAAGAGGGAGTGTTTCAAAAAGGGGATGCGGTAGAGCGTATAAGCAGACCGGATATCGCTGTCACCATTCAGGAGGCTAACGATGCGTTTAAAGCTCCGGACAGTCATAAACAAACAGTGGAGAAACTCCTGTCTTTGGATTTTTTAGCAGAGGCATGGAGCAGCGGATTGAAAAAAAGGGTGACAAACAAAGGCGGTGAGTTGAGCTATATGAAAATCGACTAAAAAGCATTTGTCCCCTGATCGTCCAGGTGTCCATAATAGATATAGCTACCAAATATAGGGAATAATCAAATGAATATAAAAGAGCACGATACGCTTACCAAAAATCTTCTGATATCTTTGGGAGCAGATGAGAAGACAGAGCTTATCCAGACCCATATCTCTACGATTATATTGAGTGGTGATCTAGTATATAAGCTGAAAAAACCGGTAGATTTTGGTTTTTTGGACTACTCGACACTGGATAAACGGCACAAAAACTGTCTTGAAGAGGTACGCATCAATGAAGGTTTTGCACCAAAACTCTATCTGGGTGTTATACCAATAACCGGTACGATCGAAAATCCCCGGATCGATGGTGAAGGCAGGGTGTTGGATTATGCTGTCAAAATGCGCCGGTTTGCCCAGAGTGATCAGCTTGACAATATAGTTGAACAAGAGGGTCTTGAAATTGAATCGATGGATAAGATAGCAAGGGTTATCGCCCGTTTTCATGGAGAGTCAGTCCCTGTCGATGCGGAAAGTGATTACGGGGAGCCACAGCGAGTGCTCTCGCCTATGCTAGAGAATTTTGATCTGCTTCAAAGGGTAGCAGCTGAACATGCATTCGATTCGGAACTGGCTTCTGTTATAGCATGGACTCATAAGCAGTTTGAGAAACTAAAACCACTGTTACAGCACCGTAAAAAAGAGGGGTTTGTCCGCGAGTGTCACGGGGATATGCACCTGCACAATATGGCACTGCATGAGGGTGAGCTGATTTTGTTTGATGCAATAGAGTTCAACACTTATCTAAACCATATCGACGTGATCAGCGATCTGGCATTTTTGCTGATGGACCTGGAGTATCGCGGCCTGGTCCGCCACAGCCGCAGGCTTTTGAACTATTACCTGGAGTTGACAGGCAATTATGAGGGAGTAGGCTTACTGGACTTTTATAAGACCTACCGTGCCATGGTCCGGGCCAAAGTGGCAGCACTGAGAGTAGCTCAGGAGATGGATCCGGATGAGCGTAGAGCGGTGATGGGTGAAATGATACACTATATCAATCTGGCACTGAGCTATACAGAGGAAAAAGAGGTGTTTATGGCCATTATGCACGGTTTTTCAGGGTCGGGGAAAAGTACCTGTGCATTAATGATGGTTGAAGAGTATGGGGCACTGCGCATCCGTTCGGATGTGGAGCGGATACGGATGTTTGAAAGAAGTGGCGGGGATGTTCTGGAAGAGGGAATATATACACCTGATGCTACCAAAGCAACGTATGAACGTCTTCTTGAATTGGCTATTTCTGCTAATGAAGGCGGCTATCCGGTCATTATTGATGCAACATTTTTGAAGCAGTGGCAGCGCCGGCTTTTTTTGGAACTCTCTTCTGAAATCGAGGTCCCTTTTTTGATATTTGATCTGCAGTGCGATACGAAAATAATGCGTAACAGGATCGAAGAACGCTCCGGTACCGGTATCGATATTTCTGAAGCGAACCTGGACGTGCTTGAGAAGCAGATGCAAACAGCCGAGCCGCTCTCAAATAAGGAGATGAAAATCTGCTTTGTGGTTGATTGCAGCAGTATGGAATCGATAAAAAGATCTATAAGCGCTCATCCTGCTTTATCACCACACTAACTAAATACCCAAAACTTTAAAAGAACGAGAAGAGGTAAGATGTGAGTGAAGAAATCTGCAGGACTAGCTGGTTAATTCAAAGATTTTTTTGCTTGCAGGTTGCCTCTTCTCGTTCTTCCCGAAGGGTGCAGTGCTTTCGCCCATACTCTGCGTTAGATTTTCTTGAATTCGCTAAGGCGAGTCCTTCTAAAATCTGCCTTGATTATGAACGAAATCACTGCATTAAAGATTGGGGTATTTAGTTAGTGTGGTGATAACTGATACATGATATTGCCTGCTGTAAATACATAAAATGTGCTTATCGGGAAGCCTGAGGAGCGGATTGCACCTGCACTCCAGGTATTACAGTTATTGAACAGATGAAACATCCCTTCTGCACGATAGAATCTGCTTGTTCCATAGAGACCGCTTCCCAGTTTGATGATCTGTTTTTTCTCGTCCAAAGCAAAACTGTTATCGATGAACTCGACCAGTCTGATAAAACCTGTTTTAGAGAGTTTTAACTGAACGACTTCATTGTTGGAAAAATATGCTACGGGATCTGTCTGGAGTGCAGCCACATGAAGAACCGAGTCGGTAGGCCAAAACAGTGCTCTAATACTCATCCAGAGTGTTTTTTCCCTCGTTTGATAATAGGTCTCATCTCCCCATCCTATCTCCAAATACCGGGCACTTTTAAAATCATCAAATGAATGAATATAAGGGTCTGCATCTTTTTTGGGTAATACAATCCCTGTGTGCAATCCATGATTGACGATGTATACTGTTTTATTATCGGTTCGATCCGGATCCGGTGGATAGAATTCGCTAACAGGTTTTGCGCAACCGCCCAATAGGGCGATAGAAAAGATTATCAGGCTTGTCAGTATGCCTTGCAGATAACAATTGCATTCCATAAGAGACCTTTGATCAATTATTAGACTTCTTTTAAAACTCTATTATACCTTTTTCAATATTATTTGTACTTTTTCATTATGCCAGGAGTCTGTTGGAGTGAACTATAAATGATGTTGGCTCTATTTTTTACCTGAGAGCACATATTTTTTTCCTGTCCAAAATTCATAAGGATTTATCAATTATTCAATCGATGCGGTATATAATGGAGTATCTGCTTACAAAAGGAGTGATGATGAATATTGGTGAACTTTGTAATCGTGAAACGAATATTGTCCTCAAAGATGAAAATATCGTAGAGGCAGCCAGGCTGATGCGTCGTTTTCATGTTGGTGACTTGATTGTCGTAACCAAAAGTGAAGATGGCAATACTCCAATCGGTATCGTGACCGATCGCGATATTGTTATGGAAGTAGTGGCTAACAATGCTGATCCCCAAACCGTTAAGGTTGTCGAAATCATGAGCCAAGAGCTGGTGACTGGCAGCGAAGAGGAGGGTATTTATGAGATTATTGAGCGTATGCGCATGCATGGCATCAGAAGATTACCGGTTGTTGATAAAGAGGGCTACCTTTCAGGTATTCTCTCCGTTGATGATATTTTGGAATTTTTAGGTGAAGAGGTTGATGCGTTGATAGGACTCTTTTACAAAGAACGGCGATCTGAAACCGATAAGATGGGATAGAAGTGAAAGAATATAGCAGGATTGGGTAAAGATGGAATTAGAGAGGTAGGGTATGTTGCCAAAACAGAGCTTTCGTATAAAAGTGAGTATCCTCTTTGGCATAACTCTTTTAGCAGTGCTCGGCATTGCCGAGGTAGCTGCAATTGTACAGGAGCAGGATTACCATCACTTTGCTGATCAGCGAATGGTTCTTGGTATCCCCAATTTTTGGAATGTGGTCTCAAATGTTCCCTTTCTCATTATCGGGGCAATGGGTATAAATGGAGTGATTCGAAAAGACCGGTTTACGCTGCTTCCAGAAATATTGCCTGTTTATCTGGCATTTTTTCTCGGTATCTTTCTGATCGGTATTGGTTCAGGGTATTATCACCTGTGGCCGTCAAATGAGACACTGGTTTTTGACAGGTTGGCAATGGCA
>Ga0255433_1010_pt1 | contig 17286 bp, 17 predicted proteins | sample ANMaggSSYBR02H12_FD_182672 | JGI IMG/M metagenome (GOLD analysis project Ga0255433, IMG submission 182672) | Sediment cell enrichment communities from methane seep in Santa Monica Basin, California, United Staets - ANME aggregate JGI... | ecosystem: Environmental > Aquatic > Marine > Cold seeps >...
GCGCTTCAGGTATGAATGTCAAGCCAAATCTCTCTTTAAGTTCACTCACCAATGCTTTATCAATAGGTAAGGAACCAAGCGGTGTCTCATAACTGTCATACTCTGAAATAGATGTACCTCTAAGGGCAACACGGTGACTCGGGCCGATCACTACGACACGCTTACTGTCAGTATTACCTAACAGTCTCAGTGCAAGATTGGCAGTAAAACCGCTATAGACATACCCTGCATGTGGAACGATGACTGCTCTTGGTTTGAGATGCAAGAGATCCTCATCTTTGATGTGCTCATCTTTGATGTGCTCATCAAGTATTTTATTGTAATGTTCAAACATTGCCTCAATCTCATTAGGATCAGCCGGATAGAATTGTCCGGCAACCGATGTTTCTCTTGTACTCATGACCATACTCCTTCAATTTCTCTATTACATTTAGGACAGTGTCCCTCTTTTAGCTTGTTGACCGTAATGCTGTAGCCTGTACGGTCTATGAGCAACTCTCCACACTCCGGACAGTGTGTATCGCCGTGCACCGGCACATTTCCAAGATAGATGTAGTGAAGCCCAGCTTCCTTACCTATCTTTTTGGCACGCTGCAGTGTTTCCAGTTTCGTTCTCTCGTGATCTAGCATTTTATAGTCCGGATGGAAAGCACTCAAATGCCAAGGCACATGTTTCCCAAGATCATTGGCAATGAACTCTGCCATCTCCTTCAAGTCTTTGTCACTGTCATTCTCACCTTCGATAAGCAGTGTGGTCACTTCGACCCATATTCCGGCAGCTACCATTCTTCTGAGTGTGTCTTTGACCTCTTCAAGTCCGCCTTTAAGCACCTTTTTGTAGTAGGCATCATCCCAGCTTTTAAGATCGATGTTGGCAGCATCTAGCCAACTTGCCATATCTTTGATGATTTCCGGTGACTCAAAACCATTACTGACAAAAATATTTTTAAGTCCTTTCTCTTTGGCGATCACACCGATATCTTTGGCATAAGGATAGAAGATCGTAGGTTCATTGTAGGTATAGGCGATTGACTCAGCACCCTGCTCAAGTGCTAACTCGACCATTTGCTCCGGACTCACCTCTATTGACTCGTCGATCCTCGTCTCCTGGGAGATCTCCCAGTTTTGACAGAAAGGACATTTGAAGTTGCACCCTACGGTCCCAAAGGAGAGTGCACTGCTGCCCGGCAGCAGATGGTATAGTGGTTTTTTCTCTACAGGATCAACATGCAGAGCGATGGGATGCCCATAGACAAGTGTCTTGAGTTCGCCATCTACATTTTTGTTGACACCACATATTCCTACTTGCCCCTCTTTCAGCTTACAAGAATGACGACATAGCAGACAAATAATTCTATCTTTACCCTCTTCTTCTCTATAATATTTCATATTTTCACGATAAGTCATAATGACTCCTTTTTTGAGTAACCCTTACAGTTGCTGACTCAACTTTGTTTAATCATATCATATAAGTGTAGAAAAGTCAAATTTATAAAAAGCGATGTATCAATAAATTTATCTGTATCCCTATAAGATCAAACTACTTTGCTTTTACACTCAAACATATATTTTAGATGCCATAAGTATATAAACAGTGATAGGTCGTGATGAGAGGGAGTTAAACATCTATTGAGTCTCCGCTGTAAAGAATTATACACTTGATACCCATTTTCTCAACTTTCTCTTTAAACATCTTGTCATCAGCCGGATTATATTTTTTGCTAAAAAATGCCGGACAGTTATAATGACAGGGGATGACCAGTTTTGGTTTCATGATGCTTATAGCTTGCAAAGCTTCTTTTTCATCCATAGTATTATGAACCGTTTTTCCGCCGATCGGTATCATCAAAACGTCAGGACTTTTTATGTTACTCCACTCTTTTTCATGAAGAAGGGTATCGCCAAGATTTACAATGCTTTTTCCATCAAGCTTGATCTCAAATCCAATCGCTCCCCAGCCAACTCTCTCTTCCGGTCCAGGATGCAGTGTTTTGGAAAATGGTCCAAACCTAAAGGTTAGTGAACCGTGGGTTGTTTTTATTCCGGTGACGGACATGTTGTCAAGCTCTATTGTTTCATCCACTGAAATGGTATGAAGCTTTTTTATCGATGTGGTAAATGCAACTCCTTTATCCCGAGGACCAAGTATGAGTACTTTACCTTCGATATCTCTCACCATCGTTTCATTGCAGATGATGGGAGCATTTGAAGCTTCAGCCACCCTGTCTGCATACCAATAGTGATCAATATCCCCATGCGTTACAAATATGTGGGTAATATCTTTCCATTCAGATTTCGGAATCAATGTGGTAAGTCTGAAATAATAAAAAAAACAAAGCACCCGGATCAATGGCAATTTTTTTATCACCTGACTCGATGAGAAATGTGTTATACAGATAATGTTTGATCTTCATCATATATCCTTTTTTAGTTTTGTGTCAAAAGCACTTCGTCTTCTATTGCCATTTGCCGCCAGTGTGCTGCCTGCTCTTTTCCTGGAACTCCAGCGTTCTCTCCTGATGCAAAAAGTGTTTCATAGTATTGATATTGATCTTTTGCTCCTGTCTCAGGATTAGCTGGATCAATAGAGCGAGATTTATAACGCTCAGTACGCACTTTTATCCCAAGCAGTTGTCTGCGAGCCATGATGGAGTCAATAAACTAAAACAGTAGTATTGCGGCCGGTGCTGTAAAACCTGTCGCATCGACTGACATACGGATAACAAGCCGTGAATCTTTGCCCTCCGGTACAAGCAATATGTCTGTGGCAAGCCGACTTGTGGCTCCGGCAAACTTTACCCTTTTAGACCACCACACAAGTTCTTTGCCCTCTTTTATATAGCGCAGATATCCTATGGCAGATGCATCTCCAAGCTGAGGCTTTGGGACCCATGAGATGATATGTTCTGCCGATCTTTTCCTGCCGTTATCAAGCCAGTCTATACTATACCACCCAGCCCCTCGTCCAAGCTGGGCAAGCCAAGGCCATACATCCATGGGATTTGTGTAAATTGTAACAGCACGTGTCATAACTGTACGCGTGGATGAACCACCTTTCAGATAGGCATCGCCGGCCATATCCATAGTACGCTCTTGCGGTGTTGATCCCCACTCTTTTCCACGGTGCAAAAATAGGAAAAATCCAATGAGAAGCAGAATGATAAAAATCAATATTGCAATAATCATTTTTTGTTCCTATGCTCCACCATGATAACTACATTTCCTTTTTTGTGTCCTTTTTCAACATACTTATACGCCTCGACGATTTGTTCTAGAGGAAATTCTCTATCTATCACTGCTTTGAATTTACCTTGTTCTATGAGACTTTTGATCAATAGTATACTTCCTCCGGTATCTGTAGGAGTTGGAAATATAGTTTTTTTGTTTCCGATCATTGGTTTAATAATTGGTGTTATAAGAGGTAAGAAAATATTTTGAGCCATATAGCCTAAGTCTGAAGAGATATAAATCCCTCTCGGTTCCAGTAGATGTTTGCATTTAAAAAATGAACTTTTGCCGACACAATCAAAAACAAAGTCATATTTTTGTTCATCTTTTGTAAAATCTTCTTTTGTATAATCGATTACTTTACCGGCTCCCAGTGATTTTACCAGTTCGATGTTTTTCGTGGCGCACACCGCAGTAACATTAACATCAAAATATTTTAGCAGTTGAACTGCCGCCGAACCAATAGCTCCTGTTGCTCCATTAACAAGAACATTTTGTCCTTTTTTAAGATCCACTTTATTGATAAAATTATACGCATAATGCGCACCTTCAAAACTACCTGCTGCCTGCTCATACGATAGATCGTCCGGCATTATGATGACGTTATCTTCTTTTATTGTCATAAATTCGGCATGTGCTCCTGAACCTTCATCATCAAATCCAAAAACTTTATCGCCCGCTTTTAGAGACGATACACTTTTACCAACCGATTCAACTTCTCCGGCAAATTCAGTTCCTGGAATCTGTTTTTTTGGTTTGAATAGTCCTGTACCTATTCGCATGAAAAAAGGTTTTGCTCTGATGGTTGCGCAGTCTGTTCTATTTACCGTAGTTGCATGTACTCTTATCAGTACTTCATTGTCTTTTTGAACAGGTTTTTCTACCTCTCTAAGCTGAAGCACATCCGGTGGTCCGTATCTGGTATATACAATCGCTTTCATGTAGACTCCTTCAAGTAACTATTGCATCGTAATGACTATTTTCCCTCTTGTACGTCCTTCAGCAAAGTAGCGCATAGCTTCGGGCACTTCACTTAACGGGTAGCGTCTATCTATGATGGACACCACTTTACCTGCTTCAAGCAGCTCTTTCATAAAATCCAAACCTTTATTTGCTTTATGCAGCATAAGCCCCATTTTTTTATCTGTTATCATGGAAATCAATGGTCCCAGAAACATAACCTGGTTAACAAGAGCCGTGGTACCGCCGACCATAGCATAAATTCCGCCGGGACTCAATGCACGCTTGTAGTCAAATATGGAGTGATACCCTTTGACATCAACAATCAGATCATAACATTCACCATTTTTAGTGAAATCTTCTTGTGTATAATCAATGACATGATCAGCACCAAGCGAGCACACCAAATCCATTTTACTCGTACTGCACACACCGGTCACTTCTGCTCCGAACAATTTGGCAAGCTGTACCGCAAATGTACCTACACCGCCTGAGGCACCATTGATTAAAACCTTTTTATCTGCGGTAACCTCTCCTTTATAGTTAAGTGCTTGCAGGGCAAGGAGTGCTGCCTGAGGAACGGCTGCTGCTTCCTCAGATGTCAAATTCTCCGGTTTTAGCATCAATGTATTTTCAGTGGCACACACATACTCGGCAAAACCGCCCCAGCGATATCCGGACAAATCCCCAAATACTTCGTCACCGATACGAAACCTTTTTACATTTTTACCAACGGTTTCAACCTTTCCGGCTATATCAACACCGAGTATATTGATCTTTTTAGGCCGTAAAAGCCCGAACATCACACGGTTTGCAAAGGGTGTTCCAGTAAGCAGCTCCCAGTCCCATGAGTTTACGGAAGCCGCATGGACTTTTACCAATACTTCATCATCCTTTGGAACAGGTTTTTCTACCTCTTCAAGATGAAGGAGATCCGCTGTTCCGTATTCGTTAAATAGTATCGCTTTCATAAAGGTTTTCCTCCTTCTTTTCCATACTACATACCTTCATTCTACATCAAAAATTATTTTTTTTCAATACAAGCGATTCCGATTCTGTTAATGCCCAAGGAACAAAAATCTACTCTCTACAATATATCACTTCAAGATAGATAATTGTTCACTGTTAGGTGGTAATAAAAGTATAATGAATTTAATTTCCACCTAACGGTGTAATAAACTTAGTTGTGAAACTTAAATTAGAGTATGCATTACACCTTGAAAAAATGTAACGAGACAACAAGAAAAGAGTTGACGGTGATATGATTCAATGTATTATGATTCAGGGATAGTTCCAGCATCCTCGGGTGTGAACTTCTGATGGCTACCATCACAATAAGGTGGACTTTTTGTATGTTTGCATGCACAGACCCACTTTTGTGTTGTAGCTTTTGATGTAAATGCAAGAGGGGTAAAAGAGGTGCCTTTATGACTTCCATCACAGAACGGCTGCGTTTTTGAACGCCCGCAGGCACAATACAGATACTCTTTTCCAGCTTCCAGAGAGGTTTTGACAGGACTATTATCCGCGATCATTGGCTTTTCCATAACAACTCCTTTTTTATAGAATCCTCTGAATAACTCTAGGTACTCATAATGGGTTTTGCAAATGTAAGATTTTACAAAAGGCTTTCAAGTCCTAGCCAAAGCTAAGACGAAGTAAGCATCTTGTGAAAGATTGCGTTTGTAAAGCCCACCCTGCGGGCCTCACTAGCTTTCGCCTATGCGTCGTTACTCTTTTTCGACTTAGCTACGGCTAGGACTTCAAAAGAGTACCTAGCCTAGACAAAAGCTAGAGATGTTATGAGTACCTAGAGTTATTCAGAGGGTTCTATTATAACAAAAATTAAATATATTATGTAGTTATTACTTCAGAGAAATTCTTTGTATAAAAAAGTTCAAAATCATCTTTTGATAATGGTTTTGAGAAGTAATAACCCTGGAAAATATCGCAGCCATTTTCCAATAAAAACTTAAATTGTTCTTCCATCTCGATACCTTCAGCTACAGTTTTCAAGTTAAATATTTTTGCCATAGAGAGGATCGTGGTGATCATCAGCTCATCAGATTCACGCTCACCCAAATGACTCACAAAAGAACGATCTATTTTTAATTCATCTATAGGCATTTCCCGTAAAGAACTTAGTGAAGAGTACCCTGTTCCAAAATCATCCATGGAAAAAGAGAAACCCAAATGCTTAAGTTTATTTATGATTAAAATAACTCTATACATATCTTCAATAAGAATCGTCTCTGTCACTTCAAAAATTATTTTCTTTCTTGTATCTTCATTGAGATACTTTTCAGATAATTGATTAACTTCATTTAAAAAAGAACTGTGTAAAAATTGTCTTACACTGATATTGATCGAAAACTGCTTTAATTCCAAACCCTTTTTATCCCATGATTGAAGTGTTTTAAAAGCCTCTGCAATAATATGATTGCCCAATTCAACAATCAGCCCTGTCTTCTCCGCAATCGCAATAAATTCACCCGGTGATACAGATCCAAACTCTGGACTATCCCAGCGAACAAGCACTTCACAACCTATTATCTTCTGCTCCCTGTCGAGCTGTGGCTGGTAACTCAATTTAATTTCATTATGTTCCAATGCAAAATAGAGTATACGTTCTATTTCAAGATGATATGCAACCTGTTTTGCTAACTCATCATTAAATAGTATGATTCCATCACGACCTTGTGCTTTTGCCTGATACATTGCAATATCTGCTTCTTTAATAAATTGTCTGGCTTGGGTTGATGCATTTCCTACACTATTAACACCGATACTTGCACTGATATATAGATGATGATGATCGATCACATATGGTTCCTTCATGATCTTCAACAACTCCTTAGAAAAAGTGTATGCAATGTCCTGACAATTCTCACTCTCATATAATTCATTACTTACTATTGTAAATTCGTCTCCTCCAAGACGAGCGATCATATGCGTATCTTCACAGTAGTCTTTAATACGTTTTGTAACTTTTTTAAGAACTTTATCTCCCAACTCATGACCGAGTGAGTCATTGATCGTTTTAAAATGATCAAGATCGATAAGCAATAGATAGGCACATTTTTTAGAAAATTGTACTCTCTTGATCACATGATCCATATAATTTACAAAATAACGACGATTATACAAACCTGTTAATGCATCATGTTGTGCCTGATAATAGTTCTTCTGGAGTAGGTTATAACTGTTATCTGATGAGTAGATCAATACCCCAAAAAAGATAAGAGAAAATACAGAAAGGACATCGCCATAAAATTCTCCTATCAACAGAAAATAGACCGTCAAAGGCAACATTAATATCAATAAAACCGGGAGAAAAAGTTTTCTATCTGAAAACAGCAGTGTTGAGGCTACTACAGATGCACCTATTTGGGTAAAAATTGCAATATAATGCAGTTTATTCTCTACTTCACCTGCATATAAAAGAAAAATAAGGGTCCATAATCCAAAGATAATATAGAAAAAGAGTGTAAGTTTTTGATACCAGGTTTTCAGTTCATCTACACCCATCTCTTCTAATTGAAAGTCTTTATAGATCTGCCATCCCCACAGTGATACCATGATGACCAAGCCATACCAGATCAATGCCGGCATGACTACGTCATTCATCCACCCCAGTGCAATGTATGCTAAACCAGGTATTAAGGTGAGACCTATTATCCATAAAATCTGTTTTTGTAAAAAACCATAAAAATTTTGTTTATTCATAACTGTTATTTTATAATTATTTTTTCAACATGAGATTAAAGTATAGATAAAATGTAAAATATCTATGCAAATATAACTCTCTTAAAGAAACAATAACCATTCATATATTCAATGCATGATATACATTTATTTATCATATGGCTTTGTTTTTTGCTATAATTTAGAAAAGGGTTTATATGAAATACTTACTCTCTCTATTCTTGATCACCCTCTCCTTACAAGCCAACGAAGCCCAAGCCATCATTAAAAAACTTGAAAAAAACCTGCGTGGTGACTATATGTATGCAACCATGAAAATGATAGTCACAAGTAAACGGGGTAAACGTACTGTGAAGATAGAGTCTTGGTCCAAAGGCAATAAAAAGAGTTTCATCAAAATCCTCTACCCTAAAAAAGACAAAGGCATCACTTTTTTAAAGATAGATAATCAAATGTGGCAGTATATCCCCAAGATAGAACGCACTATCAAGATCCCTGCATCCATGATGCTCCAAAGTTGGATGGGAAGTGACTTTACCAATGATGATATGGTCAAAGAGAGTTCATTAGAAGAGGATTACAAAGCTAAACTGCTTTCAAAAAAAGGAAATACTGCTACGCTTGAACTCATCCCCCATGAAGATGCAGCTGTAGTTTGGGGAAAGATAGTCATCGATGTAGATGTGAAAAATGCTGTACCTGTAAAAGAAATCTTCTATGATGACATGATGAAAAAAGTAAGAGTACTGACCTTCTCTAAAGTAGAAAGACATGGCTCACACATGGTGCCTATGGTCATGGAGCTTAAACCCCTTGATACAGACAAAAAGAGGAACAGTACAAAGGTCATCTATGATAAAGTAGACTTTGATGCAAAAATTGACTCTTCTTATTTCACTAAACATGCGTTGAAGCGTTATTCAAGGTAGTCACCACCCAGACCATATGTCTGAAATTTTAAAAGAACGAGAAGGAGTAAGATGTGAGTAAAAAAATATGCGGGACTAACCAGTTAATTCAAAGATTTTTTTGCTTGCAGATTGCTTCTTCTCGTTCTTCCCAAAGGGTGCAGTGCTTTCGTCCATACTCTGCGTTAAATTTTCTCGAATTAGCTATGGCTAGTCCTTCAGAAATCTGCCTTGATTATGGACAAAATCACTGCATTAAAAATTCAGACATATGGTCTGGGTGGTGACAAATGCTTTTCTCACTCGCTTTAAAAAACATCCTTAAAGCTAAAGGCAGAAGTATCATCACCCTGCTTTTGAGTACGCTTACCACCATACTTTTCATTATCTATGTTGCCTTTATGGATGGTTCCCATCATCAGTTCATTAAAAGTTCTGTTGAGATATATACAGGATATGCACATGTGAACCTCAAAGGCTATAGAGATGAAAGTGACTATGAAAATCTTATAGAAGATGCAGATAAAATTAATAAAATTCTCAAAAATGACAGTTCCATAAAAGAATATGCTTCAAGGTTTGAGACTTATGTACTTCTCTCAGGTGATAAAAAAGCAGTTGGATCTTTGCTCGCAGGCATCGTGCCCTCTCGTGAAAAAGCCTTGAGTAAGCTGCAAGATTCCCTCGTAAAAGGTGAGTATCTCAGTGATAATGACACCAATGCCATCTATCTGGGGTCTGATCTTGCTAAACGTCTGAAAGTAGATGTCGGCAGTGAGATAGCGATGGTCGGCTCTTCTATCGACTACTCTATTGCTGCTGATCTTTTTACTGTCAAAGGGATCTTCAAAACCGGCCTTTTCGAATTTGATTCACAATCGGCTTTTGTTAATAAATCCTACCTCGATACGGTCATGATGAGTGACAATATGGCAAGTTATTTTACTCTGAACTTTCATGACAATGACCGTATCGACAGAATGACTACAGCTCTACAGGCTTCACTCCCTTCAGAGTATGAAGCGGTCAACTGGAAAACACTTCTGTCCGCTCTGGTACAAGCAATGTTGGTTGACTCCCTCTTTGGGTACATCTCTATCTCTATCTTTTTTGTGGTGATCTTTTTTGTGATCATGATATTTTCTTATGTCAATATCTATACACGTGCCAGAGAGATAGGACTTTTACGAGCCTTGGGGCTGACTTCCAAAAATATCTTTGGAATGCTTTTCACTGAGATACTGATTTTGGCAACAATCAGTATAGTAGTAGGTACTATCATTGGGGCTTCTATTGCCTATTACTATGAACTGCATCCTATCGTCATATCCGGTATAGCTGAAACCTATAAAGAGTATGGAGTAGTCAGTGACGAAGTGCCTATGCACTTTGACCTTTTCACCATAGCATGGAATGCTCTGACAATCTTTATGCTTAATCTTGCAGCTATCATCTATCCGATCTCTAAGATCAACAGACTTACAGCAATGGAGGCGATGAGATATGTATAAGATAGCTAATCACCTTGCCTGGTTGAGCCTTTGGAGACGTAAAACACGTTCTTTGATGGTGATCATAATGATCGCTTTGAGTCTCGCTGGCCTGCTTGGACTTCAGGGGCTTTATGACGGCATGATCACTCATTTGATCAATACGACCATACGCAGTGACTCGGGAGAAATATCCCTTTATGCCAAAGAGTATCGTCTGAATAAAAGTCTCGATCATATACTCAGCTCAGTATCACAGATCGAAAAAAAACTGCTCACAGTTGAAGGCATAAAGTCCTACAGTGTACGTTTACAGCAAGAAGGACTCATCGCCACGGCACACAAATCGCTTGGGGCGACCCTCAAAGGTATCTCTTTGGAAAGGGAGCAAAACTTTGGTCAGTTTAATGCTTTCACCACCAAAGGAACATACAATTTTGGAGAGAAGAACAAAGGAGCTTTAATTGGTTCATCCCTGGCAAAAAAGCTCCATCTTGATATAGGTAGTCGTGTGGTCTTTACTGCTCAGGATGCAACAGGTGAGATCAACTCTATCTCATTTCGTATCTCCGGCATTCTCAAAACTGGTAATCCTGCTCTTGACGAAAACTCTGTCTTTGTATCTATGGGAAAGATCTCACAATTTCTAAACCTAAAAGAAAGTGCAACACAGATAGCATTGAGAGTTAATGAAGCAGATAATATAAAAAAGGTACAAAAAGAGCTGCAAATATTATTTCCAAATATAGATGTACTTCGTTGGGATGAACTATACCCTTTGTTGATACAAATGCGGGATATTATGGAGATATTCAACTTAGCCTCCTATGTGATCGTCTTTATCGTTGCGGCACTGGGGATCTTTGGGGTGATACTAGTTTCTGTTTTGGAGCGTATGCGTGAGTTCAGTATCATGCTTGCCATCGGTACACCTTATAACATGGTAAGAAATCAGATCATCATAGAAGCATCTTTATTAGGCTTTATTGGTTATATGGCAGGTGCTTTCCTAGGATGGATATCCCTTGTCTATATGTCAACAGCAGGTATCGATCTACGCTCTTTTGAAGCAGGATTGGAAATGTATGGATATAGTGCAATTATGTATGCCGATATGCATCTTTACTATTTCTTTCAAGCTTTTTTCGCCGTATTTTTTGCTACCCTACTCTCAGTGATCTGGCCTCTGCGCATACTTAAAAAGATAAAACCTATACAAGTCATACAAGGAAAGATGTTATGAAACTCATACATATTACTAAAACATTCTACCCAGGCAGTCCCAAAGAGGTCAAAGCACTGACAGACATTAACCTTACTTTTGAAAAGGGAGAGTTTACTACACTGAGCGGTGAGTCGGGTTCAGGTAAGACCACGCTTCTTAACATCATAGGTGGACTAGACTCTGCTACAAGCGGACAGATATTTTTAGATGATGAAGAGATATCTGCCTACAGTGAAGAGAAGATGGCAAAGCTTAGACTGCATGACATTGGTTTTATCTTCCAAGCATATAACCTCATACATGTGCTTACCGTACGTGAAAATATAGGGTTTATTATGAAACTGTTGAAGTTTGATGATAAACAGATAGAAACACGTGTTTTAGAGCTGGCTTCCATTTTGCAGATAGAAGACTTACTCCATAAACTTCCAGGTGAGATAAGCGGTGGACAACAGCAACGTGTGGCAGTAGCCAGAGCCGTTGCCTCACGTCCAAAACTTATACTTGCAGATGAACCCACAGCAAACCTTGATTCAAAAAATAGTGAACGACTTATGAAGATGCTGCGTATGCTGAATGAGAAAGAGCATGTCACTGTCATTTTCGCTTCACACGACAAATATGTGCTGGACCAGTCCAAACGTATCATCGTTCTGGATGATGGAGTTGTCATTGATGAAGGTTTATAAAATACTCTTATGGTTCTGTCTCACTTTGCCTCTTATAGCGGTCGAACATGATTTCACTATAGAGAACACCAATTATACTCTCTCTAAAATACCCTATCTCGGTAATAATAGAGTGATCTACAATTACAACCGATTACGATTGACTGACAAGATAAAAGAGGAAAATTGGTTTGTCCATATCATCGCAGATATAGATAACTATTATGGAGCAGATTATATCAATAGTGCTGAATATCAGTTTTTACGTTCCATCAAAGCCGATACCCCCTTTGATATAGAAACCAACGTAAAAGATTATGGAAACGGTGAAGTGTTCGGACGTATCCATCGTTTCAATGTCGGTTACGCAGATGAAAAGCACAATATTATTTTTGGTTTGCAAAAGATCAGCATGGGCGTAGGACGCATCTGGACACCTACAGACCTTTTTAACCCCAGAAACCCACTTGCCCTTGAACCTGACCAGATCTATGGAGCCTATGCCCTCTCCTATATCTATGCGCTGGGTGAACTGAGTGAAGTGATGGGTGTTGTTGCCAAACGTCATGATCACAGCTATAAATATGCAGGCAGGATCAAAGGAAATGTTGGATTTGCAGACATCGCACTTGATCTCTTTTCAAGCAATGATGCCCAAATGATAGCCTATGAGATAGAAGGCAATCTTTTTGACACGGGTATAGAGTGGCGAAGTGAAGGTGGTTACTTTAAAGATAAGCTTTTAGATAAAGAATTCTACCAAACCATACTGGGGTTGGATTATGGTTTTAAAAATGGTGTCACAGTAATGACAGAGTGGATACACTCCTCAAAAACCTACAGTTTCGATGAAATACTTAGTCATCAAGAGAGCACACTGAGCAACAACCGTTTCCTCTCCCCTGATTACCTTGGTGCCTCTGTGTATTATGACTTCAATCTACTTTTCAACGGTTCTTTAAGCATGATCTACAGTCCTGAAGACCAAAGTAGTTTCATAGCACCTGTCATAGAGTACAGCATCAGCGATGATGCTTCCATAGCCATAGGGGCCATGCTTTATACTGGCGATAAAGAGAGTGAGTTTGGAAACGTAGATAACAGCTATTATCTGCGTTTAAAAGCTACGTATTGATAATACCCAACATATAAGGAAGATGTACAAAGTGAAGCAGTTTGGAGATGAATATCATATACTTTATGCTATTATATATTATAAAATAACAAGGGTTCGAATAAGATATGGCTTTAAATGAAAAAAGTATCCTTAAGATCATTGCTGCGGGTCCCTTAGTTTTCATTCCCTTAGTCATTATTATTACTGCCTTGCTGGTTATCAACATCTACAATGACAGTCTTCAAAAAGCTATTTTTAAACTAGAAAGCAACTTGATACAAATAGAAAAGAAAGCTATTCAGTCAAGAGTGGACAGTATCGCTGATCTCGTTGTCTATCAAAAATCCATCGTCAAAGAGGATCTGACACTAAGAATAAAACAACGGGTTGAAAATGCGATCAATACTGCTGAGACCATCTATCAGCAGTATAAAGATACCAAATCACCTGATGAGATAAAAAACATCATTACCACAACACTCAGACCATTACAATGGAACAATGGCGAAAGTTATATCTGGATTGTTGACTATAACGGCTTTCTACAGTTGGGATCAGATAATATTCGTCATTTGGAAGGTACATCTATTCTTGACATTAAAGATGCTACAGGTCTGGAGATCATTAAAGAAGAGATAGCCTTATGTAAAAAAGATGGTGAGGGGTACCTATGGGATACATTTAGCAAACCAGGTGAAGATTTGAGTAAACAGTTTGAACAGTTTGCTTTTGTAAAAGCCTTAGGTCATTATGATTGGTATTTGGGAACAGCAGAATTTTTAGATACTGCCATCAAAAAAAGAGATGATAGGTTATTGAACAGTATTGAAAAAATTGGTGGAACATTAAGTAATTATATTTTTATCATTAATACCAAAGGAGATATGCTACTTAATCCCTCCAAGCCTGAATTAGTTGGTAAAAATATTTTTAAATTCAACACTCCGGTAGCACAAATTAATTTTCAAAAAATCAGGGATTCACTTCAAGATAAAGGTCAAGCGTTTCTATCTTATTTATGGATTAATCCAGAAACACAACAAGAAGAGACAAAATATACCTATGTCCATACTATTGCTGATAGTGACTGGGTTATTGGAAACGGATTCTATAGCTCTTCTATCAAAAGCATGGTGGCTAAACAAACTGCATTAATGCATGAAGACTATTACTCAAAATTCAAATATCTGATTTTTATTAGCCTTATCATTCTTATTTTTGGTTTGATCCTATCTTACTTTCTTTCCCGATATCTAAAAAACAGTTTTTTAACGTATCGGCACAAGATCAATAAAGCAACAAAAGATTTACAAAAGCTTAACATAAACCTTGAAGAGAAGATACAAGATCGGACCAAAGCGCTTGAAGAGATGACAAGTGAATTACAAATATTAGCCTATAATGATGCACTTACCGGACTACCTAACCGAGTACTATTAGCTGACCGATTAGAGCAAGCGATCGAAAAAGCAAAACGCCATAACACAGGATTGGCACTCTTTTTTATTGACTTGGACAAATTTAAAGAGATCAATGATTCTTTTGGACATGAAGTAGGAGATAGTGTCTTGAAAACAGTTGCAAAGAGTCTTGATAGTATTCTTCGTCAAGAAGATACTCTAGCCCGTTTAGGTGGTGATGAATTTACCATTATCATGGAAGGATTAACACGACCGGAAGATGCATTATTATTGGCAGAAAAAATTCTTGAAGTTCTGAAGGAACCTATTAAGATCGATGGTCATACACTCTACATCTCATGCAGTATAGGTATCTCTGTGTATAATAAAACTATAAAAGATGCTCATAATTTTTTAAAATATGCTGATACAGCTATGTATGCAGCAAAAGAAAAAGGATGTAACAATTTTCAGTTTTATTCATCGAAAATGACAGAATTGGCATATAAACATATGACTATGAAAACAAATTTACGACAGGCTATTAACAATGAAGAGTTCGTGATCCACTATCAACCTCAGATAGATGGACATAGCAATAAATTGGTAGGATTGGAAGCTTTGGTAAGATGGAAGCACCCCACTATGGGTTTATTGCTGCCTGTAGATTTTATTCCTTTAGCTGAAAAGACGGGTATGATCATTGAAATTGACCAGTGGGTAATAAAAACTGCTATGCATCAAGTTTCCTTATGGTACAAAGAGGGACTAATGCCAGGTGTGCTTGCGCTCAATATTTCAATACCACAGTTAGAAAATAATAATTTTCTCCAAAGACTCAAAGAATACATAAAGAGATATAGTTTTAAACCAGAGTGGTTGGAACTGGAAGTCACCGAAGGACAGATGATAAAAGAACCTGAAAGGGTCATTGAAAAACTAGATCAAATAAGTGATTTTGGCATAAATATTTCCATCGATGATTTTGGAACAGGATACTCTTCCTTGTCCCTCTTAAAACGTCTGCCGATCCATAGACTCAAAATTGATCGATCATTTGTCAAAGATGTTCCCCAGGATGCAGAAAGTGTCTCTATCATCAAAGCAATCATTGCACTTGCAAGAAGTCTCAATCTCGACCTTGTTGCTGAAGGAGTGGAGACTTCAGTACAGAGAGATTTTTTGATTGATAACGGTTGTGTCACTATCCAAGGGCATTATTATACTCACCCTGTACCAACGGAAGAGATGCAGATACTGCTCTCTAGAGAGATATGGTGATGGAGATACCTATCCATAAATACACCTAGTACAAAGATAATACCCATATAAAAAAATGTTTGCATCAAAGGTTACTTTTTTGCAACTTATCTCGAAGTTCTTGTAGTCTTTTCTGATACTCACCCATAACCCCTTCAATGATTCAAAACGTATACTTTATTCTACACCTGTACATATTATATATATTTAATTTAATATCAATGTTATAAAGATTTTATCTAATGACTTTCAAGCAATAGAAGTGTATAATCTAAAAAATGATCAGGGACTCTCTATGAAAATACGCGTCTATTACGAAGATACTGATGCAGGTGGTATCGTGTACCATACAAACTATATCAAATATTGTGAAAGAGCCCGTTCAGAAGTCTTTTTTCAAAGAGGTATGATACCTTCACTAGGTGACAGCAGTGGATTTGTAGTACGTGACATAAAAGCCAATTTTTTAGCTACCTCTACGCTAGGTGATACATTGGGAGTGACATCAAAGATCTTAACACTTAAAAGCTCATCTTTGGTGTTACTGCAAGAAGTATGGAAAGAAGACATGAAGGTATTTAGTATGGAGGTTGTTTTGGTGTATATCGACAAGGGGAAACCTTGCCGTATACCTGAAGTGTTTAAAGAGATATTTAACAATTTTTAAACTTTTTTAAGGCTTGATATCTCTAGCGCACAAAGAAGTTTTGTAGTACTTACTTTAGTGCTTCTTTTGCTACTGCTTTTGCAGCTTCTTTCTTAAGAGGGTTTGAACCTACAACTTTTTCTGCTGCTATGTCTAAGGCTTTATCTTCAAGTGAAGTTTCTTTTGTTGCACCTTTAGTTGCGCTATCAAGCAAACTACCTGCATCAGGTACTGAAGTTTTAGAACCCATTACACTACCAAGTACATCTGCTTTCATTTTATCTACAGGATCCTCTTTACCTACTACTTTATCTGCTACCTTATTGGCTACAGCTTTTTTCACAGCATCATCACCTGCTACATGTTTGATCACAGTAGTTCTAGCTTCACTTTTTGCTTTAGACATAGCTGCATCTTTCGCTACCTCTGTTACCACATCAGCAAAAAGTCCTGTTGCCACAATAACTGAAATTAATACGATTTTTTTCATTTTTTTTCCTTTGAATATTTATTTAGTTAGACGATAGTACGTCATCATTAACTTTAACGAATAACATCATAGATTTTATAACAAGAAAAAGTGTTATAAATGTGTGTAATATATTTTGAAAAATCAATAAAGATATTTAGTACCTCTTGTATATTATTTCAACAACTTTTCTATAACATCTTCAAGCGA
>Ga0255433_1011_pt1 | contig 16829 bp, 15 predicted proteins | sample ANMaggSSYBR02H12_FD_182672 | JGI IMG/M metagenome (GOLD analysis project Ga0255433, IMG submission 182672) | Sediment cell enrichment communities from methane seep in Santa Monica Basin, California, United Staets - ANME aggregate JGI... | ecosystem: Environmental > Aquatic > Marine > Cold seeps >...
GAGTCGTTGACCCAGAGTCTTCCTTTTGCATCTTTTAACTCTTCCTGTCTGTGTGCATCAAGGATAAAAGTGTTCATGAGTTCATAGTCAGCTTCATCAAAAAGTACTTTGGTTACAGCAAGTGCAAGTAGAGCATCTTGTAAAAAGGCTGCTTTAAATCGTACTTTAGAACTATCGAGTTTAAAGTATTCGGCTACAAATGCATTGGTATCATACTCTACGACATAGGCATTTGTCTTTGGAAGATTTAACCCTTTAGGTACAAGTGCAAGCTCACCCTCTTTCATAGTAAGTAGAGGTTTGAGCTTAGATGCTTCGTACTGTTCTGCTGTACCGTGCCAGTCTAGGTGGTCTGGTGTGATAGGAAGTAAAAGATAAATATCTGGTGAAGCTGTATGCGTATGGTGCAAAGCAAAAGAGCTACTTTCGAGTACCCAGATAGGTGCATTGGTATCTAGCTCTGCCAGTGGTGTGCCGATGTTTCCCCCACTGAGTGCTCCTCTTTTTTCCAGAAGGTGTGTAAGCATCTGGGTGGTGGTGGTTTTGCCGTTGGTTCCAGAGATCCAGATAGAAAAAGGCATCTCTTTAGCAAAGTAGTCATATTCACTCAAAAGATGTTTAGCACTTTTAATAAGAGGGTGGTTTGGTTTTAAACTGGGTGTAGTGACCTCTAAACTACTTGCTTCCGGATCAAAAAGATGTGAAGGGATGATTTGATTACCTTCGTTGTCAGTGTAGGCTTCTTTCACATTGTCATCAAAAAAAGTACAGCCTCCCCCCAGTTTTTTAGCGATAGCTTTTGTTGTGAGTCCGTATCCAAAAAGGGTAGGTTTGGTTTGTGTGTTATGCATAGATATTCTCTATCTAAATTTAAACGAAATCAACGCAAGAATGTTTGCGATAAAAGAGATCATCCAAAAACGCACGATGATCTTGTTTTCTGCCCATTTTTTGAGTTCAAAGTGATGATGTATGGGAGCCATAAGGAAGATGCGTTCTCCACGAAGTTTATAACTTCCTACCTGTAAGATAACAGAGACAGTTTCTATTACAAAGATAATACCTATGAGAACAAGCAGTACCTCACTTTTACCCAGTATCGCAAGATAAGCTAAAAAACCACCGATAGCAAGACTTCCTGTATCTCCCATGAAAATCTCAGCAGGGTAACAGTTGTACCAAAGGAAGCCTAAAAGTCCACCTGCCAGAGCAGTAGCTAAAATCATGACTTCACCTACACCTTTAATATTTGGAACAAGCAGATATTGACTAAAGATAGCATGTCCGGTAACATAGATGATAAGTCCAAGAGTGACAAGGGCAACAATAGAAGGGACGGTTGCAAGACCATCAAGACCATCTGTAAGATTGACAGCATTTGTGGTAGCTAAAAAAACCAAAATCCAAAAAGGGATGGCAAAATAACCAAGATCAAAAAGAGGTGTTTTAAGAAAAGGTACATAAAACTCTGTGGGGAATCCTGCATAAAGCAGCAAGCCGGTAGCTAAAGCAGCTGCGAGGACTTGAAGCCCCATTTTTCCTCGAGGTGTGAGCCCTTCCAGGTTATCACCCGAGAGGATCTTGCCTAAGTCATCTTTAAACCCGACGAGTCCAAATCCAATAAGTGTGATAAGTCCACCCCAAATATAAATATTGCTTAGATCCACTGTCAGCAGTGCAGCGATGAGTGTACCACCAATAAAGATGGCTCCTCCCATCGTAGGAGTGTGTCTTTTTCCTTCATGCGCAGAAACATATTTACTGATGGGTTGATTGGCTTTTTTAGAGATGGCCCACGCTAAATATTTCGGCATGATGAATAGAGTGAGTGTAAATGCAATAAAAAATGCAAATCCTGCACGTACAGAGATATATCCAAAAAGGTTGATATCTAAGAGTTGAGAGAGTTCATATAGCATAGGCAACTTTCATTAAATTTTTTTAATTAAAGAATTAAGAAAGTTTATTTTACTATTATTTCAATAAAATATAAGACTTACACTGCATTCTTGAGTTATTTCAGAATGACGAAAACAATAAGGCTAATAATGAGTATTCAAAAAACCATTTTAATCATCACTGACGGCATAGGCTGTAAACCAAATAGCGCATGTAATGCTTTTAAAGATGCAACAAAACCAACGTATGACAAACTCTTTGAGAATACTCCAAGAGCACTTATCTCTACCCATGGGCTTAGTGTCGGGTTACCTGAAGGGCAGATGGGGAACTCAGAAGTGGGGCATATGACCATAGGATCTGGTCGTATTTTATATCAAGATCTGGTTAAAATTTCTTTGGCATTTGAAGAGGGAAGTATAGAAGAAAATCAAGTTTTAAGTGAAACGCTGGAAAAAAGTGAGCGTGTTCATTTGGTAGGGTTGCTGAGTGACGGGGGTGTGCATTCACACATAGAGCATACCATTGGATTTGCTAAATTGGCAAAGTCCAGAGGGAAAAAAGTCTTCTTGCATTTGATCACCGATGGTAGAGATGTGAGTCCTACTTCTGCAAAAATCTATATAGAACAGATCCAAGAGATCTGTGATGAAGCTATATCTATCGCTACCATAGGTGGGCGTTTCTTTACGATGGATAGGGATAACCGTTGGGAGAGAGTGGAAAAAGGGTATCGTGCTATAGCAGAAGCAAAACCTAGTACTCCTCTTAGTCCAGAAGTATATGTTGATGAGAGTTATGCAAAAAATGAGACCGATGAGTTTATAGAACCTGTAGCATTTGATGGATATGAAGGTCTGCAAGAGGATGATGTTGTCATCATGACCAATTTTCGTTCAGACAGGGTAAGGGAAATTACAGCGGCATTGGGTGATGAGCATTTTGATGAGTTTAACTGCAGAGCCACACCACTTTACATCGCAACGATGACACAGTATGATGCAAGTTTCCCTTATCCTGTACTTTTCCCAAAAAAAGCACCTGAAAATACCTTGGCAGAAGTAATAAGCCGTGTAGGTTTGAAGCAACTTCATACTGCGGAGACGGAAAAGTATGCCCATGTCACTTTCTTTATGAATGGTGGGATAGAAGAACCTATGGTAGGTGAGAGTCGGGTACTCATCCCCAGTCCAGATGTGAAAACCTATGATATGAAGCCTGAAATGTCAGCACCCGAGGTAGGAGAAGCTGTACGAACAGCAATGAATGAGTCTTATGACTTCATTGTAGTGAATTTTGCCAATGGTGATATGGTAGGACATACAGGAAATTATGATGCTGCATGTGTTGCTGTGAATGCTGTGGACAGAGAGTTAGGCTTGATCATAGCCAAAGCAAAAGAGGATGGATATGCCATCGTCCTTACTTCTGACCATGGAAACTGTGAAGAGATGTGCGATGCGCAAGGACATATACTTACAAATCATACTGTAGGTGAGGTGTGGTGTTTTGTGCTAGCTGATGGTGTGACAAAAGTAAAAGAAGGATGTGGACTCAATAATGTTGCCCCTGCAGTCCTAAAACTGATGGGACTTGAAATCCCTGAAGAGATGGATGAACCACTGATTTAATCCGAATTAGCAAGAAAAAAGTGCTTGTTTGATCTTTTCAAATTCTTCATAGTCTTTAGGTGTGATCGTATCTGAATAGATGATATGATTCACTTGCTCAAGAAGATGCATTTTACTTAGTTTGTCGTCACATAAGGCAGCATTGATAATAGCAAGATGTTCATCAAGATCATACTCTTCTTGCATCGTTTGTTTTAAAAATGCTTTTGCTTCCTCGGGGTCACAATCAAAATCTGCTCCCATAAGTTGACAAAAAAGAGGAGCTTCCTTTTCTACATCTCTGTTATCCATTTTGATGATATGTGCAAGTAAAGTAGCTACTGATTTTTTAATTTTCTTTTCCATATCTGTCCTTTCTGCTATTGTACCATAAAAAAATGGTACAATTTTACAAATATTTTAAGGATGTAAAGATGAAATTTTCTGGAAGTAATGTACTTGTTACTGGCGCAAGTAGAGGGATCGGTGCAGAGATAGCAAAAAGATTAGCAGGTATGGGACTTAAAGTATGGGTCAATTACCGTAGCGGTGAAGCTGAAGCAAATGAAGTAAAAGCAGCCATAGAAGCAGAAGGTGGAAAAGCTGAAGTGATCGGGTTTGATGTGAGTAATGAAGAGGCATTTGTTGGGGCCATGAAACAGATAGTAGAGGCAGATGGTGAGCTTGCATATCTTGTAAACAATGCAGGGATCACTAAAGATAAACTTGCAATGCGTATGAAGACAGATGAGTTTATGGATGTGATCAACGCAAATCTAAAGTCAACTTTTATAGGATGTCGTGAAGCAGTGAAAGTCATGGGTAAAAAGCGTTTTGGCTCAGTAGTGAACATCGCTTCTATCGTAGGTGAAACGGGTAATGCAGGGCAAACGAACTACGCGGCAAGTAAAGGTGGTACGATAGCCATGACTAAAAGTTTTGCTATAGAAGCAGCGCCAAGAAACATCCGTTTTAACACGATTACTCCAGGCTTCATCGCTACGGAGATGACTGATGTACTCAAAGATGAGGTGAAAGATGCCTTTACAGCGAAGATACCATTGGCCAGATTTGGTGAGCCAAAAGAGGTAGCCGAAGCAGTAGCATTTTTGCTTTCTGATCACTCTTCTTACATTACAGGTGAAACACTTAAAGTGAATGGTGGGATGTTTATGTAATTTAGGAACCGATGCTTTATCGAAGTGTATGCCTATGGTGTAGCTTCGGCAAGCGTTTTGGCGAAGCTAAAGCATCACTTCCGAGAGTAAAAATATTTTTTAAATAAATACCACACTAACATAATAGTAGCAGCAACAAGAAACCCCATCATAAGTATGTCACTATATGCGATTAAAATCTCTTCAAAATTCTTAATTAAATAGAACCATATTATGATAGCGATAAGTGTACTGGAAAGTACAACAAGCAGGGTCACATGATGCCGAAAACCAATTAAAAATCCTACAAAACTCGCTACTACCGGTCCTGTCATTGCAAAAGGAGTGAGTACAAAGAAAAAAAGACCGACCACACCATAACGTTTAATGACTGGCTCATATTTATGGGCACTTTCTTTGGAGCGCTCAAGGAACTGATTGAGTGGTTTGTAAGAGATGAGGTAAAGCTTATTCCAAGAAAGAACAAAAAGCGGGTAGAGGATAAGTACCATAATGGATTCGATAAAAATGTTGAATGCAATAAGTAAAGTGGTATCCATTTGCGAAGCTATCCCTATAGAAAGCCCTGAGATTCTTCCGAAAATGATATTGGTAGCCGTAATACTGAGCATCACCTGAAGATAATTTGGGAAAAAAAGAGCAGAGAGTAGTAGGAGTATGAAAAAACAGCCCAATAGAGTAAGCCCTAAAATTAAGATTTGACCCTCTTTATGTTTGAAAAATGAATGTTTAGTTTTCAAATATTGACCTTCTATATAGCATATGAAATAAAATTATAACATGATAAATAATTTTGAGGTATAATTATTAAAAAATGTTCTCCCTTCAATAAGCTCAGGGAGCGAAAATATCGGTGGCTGAGCCTGTCGAAGTCATAAAAAAGGAAAAGTATTGGCACGTATACTTGTATTGGAAGATGATCAACTGTTTAATGAAACTTTAGAAGACTTTTTAGAAGAGGAAGGGTATACAATAGAGTGTGCACTTGATCCTTACTCTGCACTTGAACTAGCCTATAAACATGTTTTTGATCTCTACCTTTTTGATGTAAATCTTCCTTATGAAAATGGTTTTGATCTTTTGGAAAAGTTGCGCGGAAGTGGAGATATGACTCCTACGATCTTTTTGACCTCACGAGATGATAAAGCTTCGTTGACCCAAGGTTTTAGCATAGGGGCGGATGATTATATGAGGAAACCCATTGATCTTGATGAACTGTTGCTTCGTATGCAAGCTATACTGCGTCGTCAGATAAGAAAAGAGAGAGTAGAGATAGGTAAGTATAGCCTTGATGTAGTGGCCAAGATACTCTACTTTGAAGATGAAGCACTTGATGTGACGCAAAAAGCCATTGAACTTTTGGTTTTACTTGTGCAGGCGGATGGTGAAGTGGTGAGTAGTGATGAGATCAAAAATAGACTTTGGGCAGCAGGACAGAGTGCAAGTGACGGATCCCTAAGAGTGTATGTTACACAGCTTAAAAAGTATTTTCCCGACGCCATCTCCAATGTGCGTGGTATAGGTTATAGATGGATAACGGGTTAAAATGAAAAAAAAGATCTTACTTGCAGCACTAAGTTATCTATCAAGTGTTGCAGTTCTTTTAAGTTTTCTGTATTGGTTTTTGAAAAATGAGGGGTTTTCAGAGTCCAATTTTCTTATTGCCTGTGTTGCAGTGCTTGTCTTAGCTGCGGGATGGGGGTACATTATCTCTTCACACCTACTTGCACCCAAGGCAGAGCTTGATGCCAATCTTTCCCAACTTAGCTCAGAGATACTCCATGAACTTAATATCCCTCTGGCTACTATAAAAGCAAATACTACTTTGCTTAAAAAACGTACTGAAAATGAAAAATCTTTGCAACGTCTTAACCGTATAGAAGCTTCTTCCGTAAGGCTTGAAAGGCTTTATAAAGAGTTAGTTTATAGTATTAAAAAAGAGTTACATCCTATTGCTAAAGAGAGACTTTTGCTAGAGCCACTGTTGCGAGAACGTATAGAAACGCTTGAAGCATTTGGAAGAAACAGGTTTTCTTTGGATGTTGGGAAAAAGGTCATTGAGATAGATAAGATCGGTTTTGAAAAAATGATAGATAATCTGTTGATGAATGCCATGAAGTACTCTGCAAAAGAGTCACTTATAAAAGTGATACTTCAAGAAAACACATTAATGATCACAGATGAAGGGATAGGAATGGACGAGACACAATTGCTCAGGGTATATGAACGCTACTATCAGAGTGATCATCAACAGGAAGGTCAGGGGATAGGGCTGGCTTTGGTCAAAGCCTATTGTGACGAAGAAGGGATAGAGATACAGATCCACTCTGAAAAAGATGAAGGTACAAGCGTAAGTTTAAATTTAGAGAATGTTCACGTTTAATTCATTTTGGTATATTATCATGGTTACAGAGGGTAACTTTGAAGAGAGATATCTTCTATAAAAAACAAAGGATTATTTATGAAATTTAAAACTACATTATTAACATTGGGAACGATCGTTGCTTTTACTTCTTGGGTGCAGGCAGCTGAGACTGCTGAGGGACTTTATGATGCTAAATGTGCGATGTGCCATAGTAAAACAAGACCTACAGATATGTCCAAAGTAGTTGCACCTGCTCTTATGGGTGTAATGAGACACATTAAGATGGCTTACCCCAACAAAGATGAGGCAGTGAAGTTTATGGTTGATTATATACTGGACCCTCAAAAAGCCAAAGCTATCTGTATGCCACAAAAAATTGAACGTTTTGGTTTGATGCCATCACAAAAAGGCAATGTGACAGAAGCCGAATTGACTAAAATCACGAGTTGGATGTTTGATAATTTTCCACCTGCAGATTTTAGAGGTATGGGACAAAGAAGAGGACAAAGAAGAGGGCAAGGAAGATAAGTATATGACTCAGACTATTTTACTGCTTGAGGATGACGTACAACTTAGTGCTACCATCAAGCAGTTCCTTACATTTCAAGGGTACGAGGTGTTTTGTGCCTATGATGGCTTACAGGCACAGGACCTTGTGTATGAAAAACACATTGACTTGATGCTTTTAGATGTAAAGGTCCCACATTTAAATGGTTTTGAATTTTTAAAAACAGTCCGTAGCGAGGGTAAGGATACCCCTGCTATTTTCATCACTTCACTCAATAGTGTAAAGGATGTTACACAAGGATTTGACAGTGGGTGTGACGACTATATCCGTAAACCTTTTGCCCTTAAAGAACTTTTGGTCAGAGTAGAATCTTTACTTAAACGTACCTATGGGACGCATGATGAAAAGATAGACTTGGGGGATGGTCTGTTCTTTGATACCAAGTCATTGTTGTTGACAGAAGAAAACAAAAGGGTCTCTCTTAAAACCAAAGAGTTAAAGCTATTGGCTCTTTTTTTGCAGTATCCTAATGAACTGTTGGAGTATGAGAAAATATTTGAAACATTATGGGAGTATGATGAAGAGCCAAGTGCAGGATCACTTCGAACCTATATTAAAACACTTCGTGCTGTGATAGGTAAAGAGAAAATAGAGACGATTAAAAATATAGGCTATCGTTTTGTTAAATAGCGAACAAAGCAGTCTAGTTCGTTTCTTGTTGATCTATTTGGGGTCAACTTTTTTACTTTTCTCTTTGGCTTCCTGGATATTTTATATGTCAGCAAAACATGATTTACTTGACCAGCAAAGAGAAACACTTAAATACCAATCAGAAAATATTAAATCGAAATTGCGACTATTGCATAAAAGTTTTGATGGTAAACTTATCTATCCTGGGGGTAACTCTTTTGATTCTGCTATTTTTGATCTGGATAAAGCGTACATTTTTGGTACTTTTGAAAAGAGACCCACATTAGAGCATAGTGATCATTACAGTGATGAAAAAAGACTGTATCATGTAGCTAAGATGGAACCTTACCATTTAGGTGCAGCCTATTTAATGGTTTCTAAAGAGATAGATAAAAGTCCCATTGCAGCCTTGCAAGAAAAGATAATATGGTTTATGCTGGCTGCAGGGCTGTTTTTTACTACTTTAGGCTATTTTCTAGGAAGACTTTTTACTGCGCCTATGCGAGACTCTATAGAGCAGATGAATCATTTCATACAAGATACAACGCATGAACTCAATACACCCATTAGTACTATCTTGACTAATATAGAGATGATAGAAACATATGGAAAATATGAAAAGAGTGAAGAGTTGCAGCGCATTGAGATCGCTTCTAAAACACTGAGTCGTATCTATGAAGACTTAACCTATCTTAATCTCAACAATGATTACTATCGAGAAGTGAAATCAGTTAATGTCACGAAACTTATAGAGGAGAGAATGGTCTATTTCTCCACAATGTTGCAAAGTAGAGGAATTACCACCCGGTTAGAATTGATACCCCAAAAGATGTTGGAGATCGATCCAAATGATGGGATCCGGCTTATAGACAACCTACTCTCTAACGCTATAAAATACAATAAAACAAAGGGTTCTTTAACCGTGAAACTTACAGAGGAGTCTTTACGTATCATAGACACAGGTATAGGTATTGCCCAAAAAGATCTGAAAGATATTTCTAAACGTTTTAAGCGTGCAAATAAAAGTGAGGGTGGCTTTGGTATAGGACTTGATATTGTCAACCAGGTTGTCAACTCTTATGGCTTTGTTTTACACATTACTTCGCAACTGAACAAAGGAACGGAGGTTGAGATAAGATGGAAAAAATAATATTCTTTTTTGCTTTGCTTTGTATAGTGGGACATGCCCAAGATGTAAACGTAGAAGATAAACAACAGTTACAAAAAGAGTGTTTACAGTGTCATGTAAAACAGCAGATCCCCAGTGCTTTGATCTATAGACGTTACCTTATGAAGTATAGTACTTTTGAGCGTATGGAAAAGGCGATGTTTTCTTATATCAAAAAGCCAGATCAAAAACACTCTATCATGCCTCCCCAGTTTTTTTTGAAATTTCCTATGAAAGAATCATTGATATTAGATGATGATACGTTAAAAAAAATGATAAAGAGTTACCTGAATACTTTTGATGTAAAGAAAAAGTTGGTCTTACCTCAATAATTCACTTTACGTTCAGATTGGTATTGTATCCTATCTCCTTAATTTAGGAGTGATCATGATACGTATTTTTTATATACTTTTGTTGACAATGCCTCTTTTTAGCAGTACTCTGGATGGGCTCATCGGGTACGCTACAAAGCACAGTACAGTAGTAAAGCAGAGTCAAGCACAGATGGAGTTGGCACAAATAAAGCGTGAAGAGAGTAGGGTTCAGCAGTATGGGTCCCTTGACCTTGTGGGAGATTATACACATTATAATACCCCTCGTACACTTATGCCTCTTACGCCTACGATCATTGCTAGTGGACCAGTCACTACTACAAAAGATCTTTTCTCTGCAGGTATAGCTTATAATGTGCCTCTTTTTACAGGATTTGCACAAACAAGACAGATAGAGATAGAGGATATTGCGAAACAGATGTCGACTGCGAAAGATAGATTGACCAAAGAGCAATTGGTTTATAACATTAGATCACTTTACCTTTCTATTTTGGTACAAAAAGAGATACTCAAAGCACAACGCGCTTACACCCATGCACTTAAAAAGCTTACAAAACAGATCGCTTATGAAGTAGAAGTAGGTAAAAAAGCAAAGATAGATCTGTTTAAAGCTCAGTCAGATTCACAAGCATCACAAACACAACAAGAAATACTGGCAAGTCATATAGAGATGACAAAAGCAACACTCTCTTCTTTGGTAGGAAAAAAAGTTGGGAAAGTAAGTCCCTTACGTATCAAGGTGAAAAAGCCTCGTTACTCTGTGAACAAACTTTATGCAAAAGTCTCACGTTTGGCTAAAGTAGAGATGGAAGACATGGCACTTAGCAAAGCAGATAAAATGATAGCTAAAAGCAGATCAGCCAAACTCCCCCAGGTGAATCTTTCTAGTTATATGGGTAAGAACTATGGTGAAGACTTGGTAAGTAAAGATTGGGATAATGAAACATTGTGGCAAGTGGGTGTGAATGTAAAATGGAATCTTGTAGACTTTGGTAAAAGAGACTTAGGGGTACAGCAAGCAAAGATAGCCAAGATGGAAGCTACCTTTAAAAAAGAGCAAACACTGCTTGATCTAAGAAAGCTTTTGACCCAAGGGGTAGAGAAAATAAAACAGAGTTATGCTGAGTATCTGGGAAATTCTGCACAACTACGCCTTAGCAAAAAGAGTGAAAAGATAGAAAAAGTGCGTTATGAGAATGATGCAGCAACGCTTAATGACCTACTGCTTGCAAAAGGGAAAAGACAACTGGCACAGGCAAAGCTTATTGAGAGCAAATATAATTATAAAAAAAGTATCTATTATTTAGATTATTTGTTAGAAAGAGGGGTTAGATAATGAAAAAACTAAAAAAAATAATGACCACGATTCTTGTGATCATCATAGTAGCAGGAATTATAATCGCAGCAAAAGGTCTTTTAAAGAGTAGAAAAGCAGAAATAGCGAACCAAGCATTGCCTAGTAGTGCCTCAGTTACAGTAGCAGTGGTCGATCCCGTACAGGGAACGATGCAAAACAAAGAGTCCTATCTGGCACATATCGCTTCAGATAAAAGCATCAATCTCTCTACGAAGCTGGCAGGTTATGTTGAGCAGATTTTTGTGGAAGAGTCTCAAAAAGTGAAGAAGGGTGATACGCTTGTAAGTATTGATGAGACAGAACTACTCTCCAACATACAGGCAGCCAAAGCAACGCTCGTAACACAAATGGCAGATGCCAAAGTAGCAAAGAGTATTTATGATAGAAATATCAAACTCTATAAGGTGGGAGGGTTATCCAAAGAAAAACTGGATATTTCCAAAGTGGCGATGGAAGCCAAAGTATCTGTACAGACAAATACCAAAGAGAAGATCTCACAACTTGAGCATCAGCGTTCTTATCTGAAGATCGTAGCACCTTTTGATGGAGAGATAGATGTGATACTCCTTCATGAGGGTGATCTGGCAGCATCAGGTAGGCCTATACTCAGTATGAGCAATGGTGTGAAGAAATTGATCTTCTCTTATGCACCCCATAACACCTCCATTCAAAAAGATCAATTGGTCTTTGCAAAAGATCAAAAGATCGGTAAGATCAAATCCATCTATACAATTTCTCAAAATGGTTTGGTAAGTGCAGAGGTTAAAGTAACTTCGGCACTTGATTTGCCTGTGGGAAGCAGTATGAATATTGAGGTACTTACAAAAGAATCTCAAGGGTGTATTGTCCCAAGCGATACAGTGTTGCATAAAAAAGAGGGTACTTTTGTGATGATTTATGCAGATGGAAAATTCAAACCTTTACAGGTAAATGTAAAAATGCAGGAAACACATCATCTTTTGATCTCCCCTTGTCCTGCGACAGCAGTAGCCAAGGCTTCTGAAGTAAAATTGGTACAACTGCCTGCCTATGAGAAGGTGCAGATCACAGGAGCTAAAAAATGAGTAAAGGATCCAACTCCTTTGTAGAGAAGATTTTAAGAAGACCTCATATCATTCTTGCTTTTCTAGCACTGCTTGTTCTGACCGGTATTACCGGTTACGATAAGATGCACCGAAACCTTTTCCCCAACTCCAACTATCCTGAAGTGGCATTGGTCATTGTTCAGCCTGGAGCATCAGCAAAGACGATGGCAAGTAACATTGCCGTCCCTGTTGAAGAGGAGCTTTATGCTCTCGATGAGATACGCCGTGCCTACTCCAATACTATAGATGAAGTGACTGTCATCCGAGCAGAGTTTGAGTATAGTAAAAACATCGATACGGCAGTGAATGATGTTACCAACGCTCTCTCTAAGATCCGTGCGAAACTTCCAAAAGACATTAACGAGCCGCAGATCATCAAGATCACAGAAGCAACAGCCCCTGTACTTGTAGTAGCGATGTCCCCTAAAGGTGATACGGCACTTACACTGGAAGATATTCGAGATCTAGCCAGTAGTAATATTAAACATAAGTTGTTAAAAACCAAAGGTGTTGCAAATGTTGATATCTTTGGTGGCTATGAAAAAGAGTTGCAGATCATTGTTGATAAAGACAAGCTGGACAGCTATCATCTTTCTTTGGGAGAGATCATTGCAACACTGCAAAAAAATGACAATGAATATGCCGTAGGTTTTATAAGCAATCAAGAGCATCGTTATCTACTCAAATCACAAGGGAAAAGAGACAAAGTAGCTACACTTAAAGCTTTGATGCTTACCCCGGAAGTGAAACTCTCTGATGTGGCTGAAGTTTATTTCGGACATTATGAAAATTCTGCTGTATATTACGGAAATGGGAAAGCGGCGATCGCTCTTTCTATTCAGCGTTCTGTCTCTGCAGATGTGATCCAAACCATTGATAAAGCGGAGCATGTGATCTCTGAATTTAAAACACAATACCCAAATATCAATTTTGAAGTGAGTGATACCCAAAAAGAGACCATTGTTCAGAGTACGACCAATATGTTCGAAGCACTTCGTGATGCCATTATCATGTCGACGATCGTTGTTTTCCTCTTTTTAGCAAGTTTCAGACAGATACTTGTTGTACTTGTTACGATTCCTTTAGTGTATGCTTCTACCATTGCCTTGATGCGTCTGTTCGGCATAGACTTCAATGTGATCACGCTTACGGCGATTATCTTGGCATTGGGGCTGTTGTTAGATGACACAGTAGTGGTGATGGAGAATATCGAGAGGCACTACAGGGAGTTGGGTAAAGATATCCATACTGCTGTTTTTGATGGTACCAAAGAGATCATGTTTGCAGACTTCTCTGGTACGGTGACCACGATGATTGCCCTCTCTCCTATGCTTTTTGTAGGAGGCTATCCTCAGACCATCTTTGCACCACTTGTTGGTACACTTCTCTTGGCTTTGGCAGCTTCGTATATTATCTCCATCGTTGCAGTACCTCTGCTTTCATTGTATATCCTGTCGATCCAAAATCCACTTTTGCTTAAAGTGGAAAATGCTTTTCATTCGCTTGTTATTCGTGCTAATGATGCAACGCAAAGTTTCTTTTCCTCTATTGTAAGGGCGGTGACAGCTTCTAAATCTTTAGGTTTTGTTTCTCTGATTGTACTACTCGTCCTTTTTGTGATCTCAGCTAAGATCGTAATGCCTGTAGTAGGTCAAGAGCTTATGCCTCCGATGGATACAGGTGGTGTGAACATTAAGATCACTACTGATGCCAATCTTCCTATAGAGAAGAGTGAAGAGATCATGAAAAAGGTCAACAAGATCATTGAAGAGCAGGGTGAACTTTTACGTATTTCCGGAAGTATAGGTTCTGAGGCAGGGGTATTGAGTATCGGGTCTGGGTCTGGTATAGACCATATGCTCATCTTAGCAACCTATGTAGACAGATACAAAAGAGAGACAGATATCTGGGAGATTTCAAGAAACTTACGTAAAGAGATAGCCCAAATCCCTCATGTGAAGTATTTAGATATCGCCCCTGCTGGTTCTACTGCTATGTCAAGTATACGTGCTTCTGTAGATGCAAAGTTGAGCTCTTCGGATCTGAATGCATTGCAAAGCTCAGGAGAAGAGGTAACTAAAGCTTTACAAAAGACACAAGGTATTGTTTCAACTTCTATCTCATGGGATATGGATAAAGTGGTCTACAATCTTAACATTAATGAAGCTGAAGCTTTGCGTTATGGACTTAAACGTTCAGATGTAGTTTCACAACTTCAACTGGCTCTACGAGGAGCACCTGTTGCCACTTTTGCCAAAGACAATAGTATGGACTACTCTGTAAGAGTCTGGTTACCTAAAAAACAGATAGATACGTTTGATACGGTCTTAAGTATGTTGATCGATACCACTAAAGGGAAGATCCCTTTAAATAAAATCGCTACTTTGGATTTCACGAAAGAGCCTAGTAGTATCACTAGAGAGGGGCTGGAATATACACTTGAAGTGTATGGAAATAGAGAAAAGGGTGCCATTTCGCACATTATGGCGAATTTTGAAAAGCAGCTTGAAGAGGTAACGCTTCCTCAGGGTGTAAAATTGGAACAGATAGGGGATGTTAAACAGTTTAAAGCGGCAGCAGGAAGAATGGTAGGAGCTATCTCTGTGGCAGTTATACTTATATTCTTTACGCTTGTCATGATGTTTGCCAATATAAAGATATCACTGATGATACTCTTCTCTATCCCGCTTACGATCATCGGTGCATCATGGACGATGCTGGCCATAGGATATCATGTCTCTATGCCGTCGATGATGGGCTTTATGTTACTCTCCGGAGTTATTGTAAACAATGCTATTTTGCTTATTCACTTTGCGCTGGAACAGATACAGGCAGGAATGAACAAGAAAGATGCAATGTTAGAGTCCATTAAGATCCGTACACGGCCTGTACTCATGACAGCAATTGCAGTCTCAGCAGGTATGCTTCCTGTAGCACAAGGTGCTGCCATAGGACTGGAAAGACTGGCACCATTAGGTGCAGTGGCTATTGGTGGACTAATCGTGGGGACATTTATGACATTGGTATTTATCCCTATAGTGTTTATCTGGACGGTGAAAGAAGATAATGTAAGAGCATAATAAAAGGGTTGAAAATACTTTTGCTGAAGAGAAAGAGGGATATGAATAAAAACTAAATTTTCCATTAACTCAAATTTTAATAGTTGAGTAATGGACTTTGATATTAGTTGATTATAAGAAAAATAATAATAATTTAGATACCTAAGTTTTGCATGAAGTCTTATTTAGCGTGTATACTTGATAGATCAGTATGACAAGTTATGCATTGCATTTTTCCTGTTGAGTTGCTTTTCATGCTACTGGCTCCAGCATGACACATAAAGCACGATTTTGTTTTTTTTGAAAATGGATATTGTGTTTTAAATGTACCGTCAAGTTCAGCATTTAAAAGTTCTACTGTTTTTTTTGCCACTGAAGCTGCAGTTTGCGAACATCTCTGTATCTTTTGCGATGAATCCAATCTATTTCCACTTTCTTTAAGCCACTTTGTTATGACCACATGACAAAGTACCGAACCTGAAACCGTGGAAGTTACTTTTGTAGGAGATGGATAAATACGCTCTTTATCGGTAAGTATGGAGAGGTCGACATTTGGAAGAGAGGTTACTTCATGCCATCTGTAAAGTTCATCTATAAGTTTTTTTGGGTTTTTTGATAACAAGCCAATTGCAGCGGCAGCACCGTTCAGAGTTCCACAAAGAGTACCCCACCCTGCGACTCCTCCTGACCCATATTTCATCATCTCGAAAGGGAAGGTTGAATAAGGTGAACCAAATTGATCACCAAGTTCACCTACAATAGCTTCAAAGGTAGCATGCATACATCCATTTTGATGATAACCTCTATAGGCTCTTACAGCAACAATGTCCGGATCAAGTTTTTTATACTCCCACGGCACAGGAATGATATTTTCTTCTTTAGATTCATTTGCAGCAAAAAGTGTTGATGTTGTTACTAAAGCTAACCCGCTTATCCCTATTAAGGCTTCTCGTCTTGAATTATTCATAATTATTTTCTCCTATAATTGTAAATATCCCTTAGATTAAGACCTCTCTTTTAGAATAATAACACAAAAGTGTTTTCGGATCAGTATTTAATCAAAAAATTGTCTTAATAGAAAAAACAGAGTCCAAAAAGAGCTTGAAATAAGTTCTATAGAGAAACCTACATGTTATTCACTGTAGTGGTACTCTCAACAAAACTACCCATCAAGCAATAACTGTTTTCTAAGGTTAAGCTATTTTCAATAATGATCTTTTCCAGATCTATTTGGTAGAATGTACTGTCCTGATCGGTATTAAACATAAAATAGAGCTTGTTATCTACGATATGCGATGTATGTGATTGCATCGTTATGCCTGCATAAATCTTATCAGAAAATTTCAACTCTTTGATAAACGTGTGCGACGTTGGATCAGTTGCATCATAAAATGATTTAAAAGTATCATAATGGTTTGTTGTAATTAGCATCGTGTTATAAAAAGTAAAGTGTCCTATGCCTTTTCCCGATTTAAATGTATCTGCCAAATTTAAGTTCACAAGATCCAATACAAATACATTACCCTCAGCTGAACCGATATAGATATAATCAGCAGTAGGGTGTAAAGCACCATGATG
>Ga0255433_1012_pt1 | contig 16396 bp, 11 predicted proteins | sample ANMaggSSYBR02H12_FD_182672 | JGI IMG/M metagenome (GOLD analysis project Ga0255433, IMG submission 182672) | Sediment cell enrichment communities from methane seep in Santa Monica Basin, California, United Staets - ANME aggregate JGI... | ecosystem: Environmental > Aquatic > Marine > Cold seeps >...
CGGTTTTGCATCTGGTGACATAAGTACAAGGTCTAAACCTTTATCTTCTGCTATCTGCATCGCTTCCGCACGAGAGATGATACCAAATTGTTCACCATCATCACCTAGAACTCTAAGTTCATTGATTCTGATAGCATCATTCATGATGGTATCATCAGGCTTCTTTCTTCCTCTGTTTCTGTCATTTTGTCTACTCAAATTTTTCCTTCTTGAAGTTGTTGGGTTAATTCTACCATAAATTCGTCTTGTGTAAGATTATACTGTTCTCTGGTTCTTCTGTTTCTGATCGCTACAGAATTTCCTTGAACTTCTTCATCTCCAATGATCACTACGTACGGTACACGTTGTTTCTCCGCCGTTCTAATACGTTTATTGAGAGAGTCATTTTTATCATAGACTTCTGAATCTATACCCTCAAGCATCAATGTTTTCTTAAGCGCTTTTGCATAATCTACATGACTATCTGAGATAGGCACGAAGATCACTTGTGTCGGTGCCAGGAAGAAAGGAAACTCTCCTGCATAGTGTTCAGTCAAGATAGCAATGAAACGCTCAAATGAACCTAAGATAGCGCGGTGGATCATCACTGGCTGTTTACGTGTATTATCTTCTGCTACATATTCTACACCAAATCTCTCCGGCAGGTTAAAGTCCACCTGGATAGTACCACACTGCCATTTACGCCCAAGCGCATCGGTGATCTTCACATCGATCTTAGGTCCGTAGAATGCTCCACCACCCTCATCGATAGTAAACGGTAAGTTGTTTTCATTCAAGGCATCTTTAAGCCCTTGTGTTGCCAACTCCCATACATCATCATCACCGATGGCTTTTTCCGGTTTGGTTGAAACTTCCATTGTATAGTCAAAGCCAAAGAGCTTCATTACAGAGTCAACAAACTCTACTACCTCGATGACTTCTGAAGCGATCTGCTCCGGAGCACAGAAGATATGTGCATCATCTTGTGTAAACTCTCTTACACGAAGAAGCCCGTGAAGTACCCCTGACTTTTCATGTCTGTGCACTACACCATACTCATAGAATTTTACCGGTAGGTCACGGTAACTTTTCTGTGTATGCTTAAAGATCTGGATATGCCCGATACAGTTCATCGGCTTGATACCGTACTCTTGCTCATCGATATTCGTAAGATACATGTTCTCACCATAACAGGCATAGTGTCCTGATGTTCTCCACATATCTGCTTTGAGGATCTCCGGACCACGTACGGGTTCATAACCTCTGACTTTATGTGCTTTATGAAGGATATCTTCGAGTTTTGCTCTGAGCTTTGCTCCTTGCGGCATCCAGAAAGGTAATCCTGCACCTGACTCTTCATCGAACATAAAAAGATTCATCTCTGCACCGATCTTACGATGATCACGTTTTTTTGCTTCTTCAAGCATCGTCATATGTGCTTTAAGTGACTCTTTGTCTGCAAAAGCGATACCATAGATACGCGTAAGCATCTCTGCATTTTCATCTCCACCAAGATATGCCCCTGCTACCCTTGTGAGTTTAAAGTTATGTAAAAATCTTAATGCAGGTACGTGAGGCCCACGACAAAGGTCTTCAAAATCCCCTTGCTTGTAGATAGAAAGCATATCATCTTCTATGCGAGACATTACTTTTTGCTTCAAGTCATCATCAGCAAACTTAACCAAAGCTTCTTCTTTGGTCATTTCATACTTCTCGATCTTATACTTTTTCTTGATAAGCTCTTTCATCTTTTTTTCGATGGTCTTAAGGTCATTTTCACCTATTTGCTCATCTACTCTAAAGTCATAGTAAAACCCTTCATCCACAACAGGTCCTACAAAGAACTGTGAGTTAGGATAAAGTTCTGTAATGGCCTGTGCCATCAAGTGTGCTGTAGAGTGTCTTATGATCTCCAGTGCATTATCACTGTTGTCGTACTCTATAGGTGTTGCTGTGCAGTTCTCTCCTGCACTTTGTGTATCTAGTATGTTCCCTTGGTCATCAATATAACCGATAAGATTTTCACTCAAATTAAGCCTTTATGTATCGCAGCTTACTGTGCCACGCGTTAAAAATGCGGCTATTATAGCTAAAAGTTAAATAAGAATGAATTAAGTCGATTGATTCCTACTCAAAACGATTGTCCTATCTGAAACTGGATTCCATACTGTGAAGTATCTCGTACATTCATACCAACATCAACCTTTAACGGTCCGATCGGTGTTTTATACCGTACACCTAACCCTGCTGAGGACAAAACATCTCCGCCAAAATCAAACTTATCGTTTGTCAGCATCGTATTATCGGTGAAAACAGCTCCATAGAGATCTTCCCAGATCGGATAATTTGCCTCGAGGGAAAGATTGGCCATCGTTGATCCCCCTGCTATTCCGTAGTTGGTAGGAGATAAAATAACCCCTACGCGCTTATATCCATACGCACGGTTGCTATTGACTCCTCCGGCAAAGAAAAGCTTGGATTCAGGTATCTCATTTTGTATTTGGTCAACACTTCCTGCTTTGGCAACTGCTGAGAGTGTCAGATCACTGAAAGTATGGATCGCTCTTCCCTCTAGGGTATATTTGAAATAAGAGCTTGCCTCATCATCATAGGGAAGAGCATACTCTACCTTACCCTCGATATAATAACCATGCTTTGGATCGAGCTTGGAGTCTCTATCATCATAAGTGAAACCAAGAAAAGGACCAGCCAGTAGAAATGTCCCCTGTCCAACTGAGGGAACCCATGCATAATCATCGAAAAGTGAAATATTGATATTTTCTACAGCAAGCCCTGCATAGGCACTCCATTTCTCATCGACATAAGTAAGAAGAGCCTGAGCATATCCTTTCTCTTCTTTGAAACCTGAATATCTAAACTCCCTGTAACCGACTTTACTTGTCAAATCTATATAATAGTCTGAGATATTGAACAATGCGGGTACAAAATAGTTTACCTCTGCCAACTCTTCTATGCTGGAGTACGCAAGATGCAAACCGATCTGTTTGGCATTTCCCATAAAGTTTGTTCGGATGACTTCAGTGGATAGGCGTACCCCGACATCGGTATCATATATGGCACCAAACTTAAGATACCACGGCTTTGTGACCTCAGCTCCTACGATATCTATGGGTACCACATTATAAAATTTTCGATCATAGTTCACAAGTACTGAGTCAAAAGCTTCAAGATCATAAAGTGCTTCATAACTCTCCTGTATCTTCTCAGTACTGAAGCGCTCTCCCTCTCTGGCTCTGACTCTTGAGAGCACCACAGAATCATCGATCGTCTCCAATCCGTGGACAGCAACCTTTCCAAAGGTACAGACACCACCTTTTTTCAGTGCAAAGAGTACACTCACTTCGTGCGTATCCAGATCTACATACGCTTTGCTGTCAAGATCATAGCTGCAATACCCCTCTTTCAATAACTTCTGAATAATCTTATTTTTGACAGATACAAACTCCTTTGCCCTGAATATCTTACCTTTCTCAAATGTGATCAGATCAGAGATATCATAATCACTTTTGATATTGATATCATGGATCTTCACCGGTTTATTTTCAGTGATACTTACTGAAACATCGGTTTTTGATGTTTTGATCGAAAATCTGGCATCATAAAATCCTTCAGAATCGTAAAAATTTCGAAGTGACTCTTCCAGTGTCGGTAAAAGTTTATCATCGATGCTAGGCTTATCTTCTTTCCAAAACTGAAATATATTTTTGGTATCAACGCCCATTGCCTTCTGAAGATCTTTTTCAGCAAGGTATTTCTGTCCTGTAAAACGGATCTCATGGGTAGGGATCACAACTTCTTCCTCATCATTGGAAAAAAATGAAAAAATTGACTTTTTTGTTTTATTGGCATCACTTGATCCGCCCAAAAAAGGGATGTTGTCAATGTGTATTCCAATATCTGACAGCACTTTCTTAGTCATCGCACCTCCAGCAGTTGAAAGAACTGAGTGACCTATCGTACCTCCCATCATTTTCAGCATGTCATCTTCACTATTCTCTCCTGCGGCCTCTTGAGAGTCAAAGAGGAGTACTGCGAGTATCTCCTCACTGCTCATGCGTGGTATCGAAGACAAGATGATATTGGGTGTAGTGTGGCTTCCGGTTATCTGTATGTTGATCTCTGACGTTACCGTCTTATAGACAGCAGTAATATCAAGAATGGGTTTGTTGGGGTCTCCTGTAAAAGCTATGATACTTTTTTTTAAGACAAATTTCTTATTTTTAAAGCTATAGGATGAACCTTTAAGAATTTCTACCGTTCCGAGAACTTGAACAGGACCTTTAGGTGCCTTTAGTATCATGAGATCGGTATTAATTTTAATATTTGCCTCTTCAGTTTTATAGATAAGTGGTTGCTCTGTATTGACCTTGATGGAAGCGATCAGATTATCCATAAATGGACTGCTCTCTTTCTTCTTCAACTCCTCCACATTGATAATATCACTGTCCGATGCAAAAGTCTTGGTATCCATATCATAATAGATATTTCCACCCAAGATAGTGACCGTACCCTTGATGTCTGTTGAACCACCCTCAAGCCTGGTCTTGATATCGATACGACTTTCTAGATCAGTCATCTCATGCGAGATCTTAAGAGCATCTGCAAAAGCAAGGATCTCTCCTTTTTTATTCTCAATGTTATATCTTCCCGTTACTTTCAACTCATCATTGATCCAGAGAGGAGAAATCTCTACATTTCCTTCTTTAAAAGTGATCACTGATGGTTTGCTAGCATAGATCTTCTGTTCCTGAAAAGTGGTATGGTACTTATTGAGTGTCAGGTTTGAATCTGCAAAGCCCAGTGAAATCATTGTATCGTGCAGGATATGTTCTGTTTTTCTGTCTGCCTTATAAATCAAGGTATTGGAATTGAGTTTTAACTCTACATCTTTCATATCTGTTAAGACAATAGATATTTTAGCATCTCCATCCAAGGGTGGTACATCAAAAGCATAAATAGTACCGATCTGATTCAACAGGCTTTGTATCGAAGATATATTGTTCTTAAGTGTAACTTTTTTTTCTACATCCCCTTTAAATGCAAACTTGGCACCACCTAAAATAAGATCCCCGTTAAGGTTTTTGTTTTCAGGATCAAATTTGACTTCGGAGGTAAGTCCTTTAGATTTTATATCCACATGCACTGCCTTTTCAGCCATTGTCAGATCGGCCTGCAGTGGACTGAGTGCATCGAGATTCAACTCTTCACTAAACGCTCTCAGGAGCGAATCTTTAGAGAAGATGGTTTCTGTTAGGATCTTCAACTCTTTATCATAAAGCAGATCTGCATCTACATTGGCCAGATTGGATCTGATCTTTGCTTTTGCATTGAGAGGTGTAATATTGGCAAAATCCAAAGGAACGTGAATATCCACTGCCACTTTAGAAGGCTCGAGTTCTTTGGGAAGTGAGACCATGTTCTTTAGTACAAGTGCTTGTTTCGTTGAAAGAGTGAGATCCCCCTTCTTAAAATCAACAGAGACAAATTTCCCTTCTAGGCCCTCAGAGTCTATGAGTGCTTCAATACTTTTGGCATCACCCTGGTAAGTGATCTTCAGATCATTCAAAGGCTTGGTATAGTTAGCATCTATCCCCTCAAGTGTACCCGGGTCTACCTTACCCTTATAGTCAAGCACTCCATCTTCCAGGGTCAATACATTTTCAAGATAAATATCTTTTGCATAAGGTGTCGAAATATTCCCCTCATTTTCAACCGTCAGTTTGCCTTCTGGAATCAAATAAGTAATATGATTGTTCAAAGAGAGATGTTCAACATTAAATTCACCCTCTTTTAGCTGAAGTATCTCTTCCCCCTTGATATCCATATCAATAACTGCCTGCTTTTCATCAGCATTTATATTCAGGGGAATAGTACCAAAAGCATCCTCTTTCAAAGGCAGACTATAGGTCTCAAAGAGATCTTTAAGCGGCGTGATATACCCCTTACTCTCTATATGGTTATTTTTGATCACCCCATGCTGTATCAGGGTTGCAAAATTGGTCTCCGCATCAATGTCAATCTCTCCACTCTCAGCCACTAATTTGCCAATATTAAACTTTACGTTCGTCGCATTCATTTCAGCACTTTTGACAAATACAGGATCGTATGTTGCACTTTTGATCGAGCTGTCCAACTGTTTTACATAAAGGAACTTTGGCAACAGAGGATTCACTGTACTGTTATTATCTATTGGCTTGTCTTTGAGAGATACTTTAGGTTCAGCTTTGGCAGTTTGATTGTAGTCTATGGATTCAAAAAGCTTTGTCAACGCTATCGTATCTATATCCCGCAGCGATAATGACTCAACAGTGATCATCTCATCTTGCAACTTACTTTGCATAGAGAGTTTGGAAAGGTTGGTATCGACAAGTAAAGAGAGGTCACCCACTTGAACAGTGTCGGGCTGAAAATCTATCATCCCATGCAGATCAAGTGCTAGAGAAGTGATGTTCAGTTCTCCCTGATTCAATCTAATCTGAGGATATTCGGCGGGTTTGACTGTTACTATGACAGCATCAACCAGCAGACTTTTGGGTATTAGATCCTTATCTCCAGCTTTATGCCTCTTTATTACAGGCTCTGCTACTTCTTGGATCTCTTTATGTATTTTTATGGCTATCATTTTCTTAATGACATCTTGAAATTCATTTGTATCGATATCTGATATGCTAAGTTTTTTAATCCTGACTTTTTTATCTTTGAACCTACCATTGAGCTGTATAGTGGCAACATTATTTTTTATAGAGAGAACCAGGTCATCTATATTGACACCCTTTCCATAGTAGAGCATATTTTTTCCGTCCAATGCGATAGTTTTAAATGCTATACCATTTTTCTCAAAGGGCTTGACCGCCAAATGTAAGTCTCCCACTCCAACCGTAACGGGCAGAACAAAAGAACTGTTATCTTCTTCAGGCTCCGTGGAAGTAAAAGCCTCTATAACTTTGTCAATATTATCTACATCCAGCCCATTGGCCTCCAAATGGGTAATAGAGATTTTGTTATAGAGGATTGCGGCGGGATTCCAGCCTATTTTTAAATGATCTAAAAGCTTGTCATTTTTGAATGTCAGATCCTCAACTTCAAGACCAGCGAGAAGACCACCGGAGATCTGTTTATATGCAAATCCATACTGCGGTGCATAAGTATCTGCAGCCCACTGTATGGTTTTGGTCGAGTTGAGTAAAAAGAGTACTGTGGTAACTGTAAGCACGATGAGTGTCAGGAGTGTATACTCGATCCACTTCAATACTCTTTTCAATACTCTTTTCAAAACGATTATCCTATCTGAAACTGGATTTTATATGGTAAAGGGGTCTCCTGCATTCATACCTGTATCGACCTTACTTGATTTGGGTTGTTACACTATAGATATCTTACCTAAAAAGCAAATTTTATGCAAAAATCATAATGAGCATACAAGATTTTACCTGTCTAAAAGCATTTCAAGAAGATATTGATTGTGAAACGATTTGTATGATTGAAAAAGTTATTGGAAAATAGATGAATATATTTTGAGTAAGTGTCTAAATGGTGATCACGATTGGACTTGAACCAATAGTTATTTAGCTACCATAGGCATACACAACTATACAAATCCCCCGTAAATACAGGCTTTAATAAAAAATAACGTTGTATATCTCTACGTTTACCCTTTTTTATAACTTCTTTTGAATTACATTCTGGACAAGTTAAATCACAGACCTAGAAAAGTACTGAGTTACAGAACACCGTATGAAGTATTTTTTACAGAATTTACAAAAACATTAGTTGCTTGATTGAGGTGAAATTGCGTTCGTGATTAGAATTGGCGAACTAATATATATATTTAACATGGAAGGAGTCAAATGTTACATGAATATGACATAGTTAAGTTACTATTCGTGAATCCTTTGATTAGCGTAATGCCTCTACTTCTTAATATTGATATATAATAGGCCATTCAGAGGATTAATAAACATAGCAACCAAAGATAAAAGGGAGATATTCTTCGTAGAACGAGAAAAGGGAAATACTCTTCGCAGAAGATAAGAATGCATTAGTAACATACATAACTTTGGTTGCTACATAAAATTATACATAATTCATACTTTGCGGTATCTGTATGCTATGAACTAAACTCTAGAACTATTTAAACTCTCTCCGATCTACTGCTACAATCTCTTTTCATTATCTTTATTCATATGCAGACCAAAGAATATTGTTATAAATAGCAAAGTTCCTACAATACGTTTAATTTTACTGATCTTCATGCGTATACATACTGACATAATATTTTTTTAATGCAATCAGGGCTAAAGGTGTTCATTCAAATATTAAAAGTATATGTAAACGTATTAGTGTTTTCTTCAGAGTGAGCACTATAGTCAATACTATTTTTCTCACAAATAGTTTTTACCATACTCAAGCCTAATCCTAAACTTCTCTTTGCACTGTGATTCTCTGTATAATTTTTATCAAATACCATAGAAACATCACTAATCTTTTTTCCCTTAGAGATAAACTTCAACATTATGACTGAATTACTTTTGTCCAAAATAATTTCTATCTCACTCTTATCATAACTATGTTTAATGGCATTAGATAGATTGTTATCTATGAGTCTTTCCAATTCTGTATCATTCATAGTCACTTTTATGTCATCTGCGATATTTGGATATATGGTTTTATCATTGGCATGGGCGATGACTTCAAAAAATTTAATTCTTTCATTGAGGAAATCTGTTAGATTAATCTCTATAGCTTTGTACTCTATAGTATCACTTGAGATGATATAAGAGAGGTCTTCATAAGAATTAGAGAGCATATTTATAGCTGAGTTTATCTGCGTGACATAAGAAGATATTACTGCTTCAGTCTTCATTTCAATAAGAGAAGCGTTGGTCATAATGACAGTGAGGGGTGTTCTTATCTGATGGACCATATCAGCGATAAACAGTTTGTTTTCTTTTAGTAGAAATTGATTTTTTTCTACCTGAATTTGAAGTGTTTCATACAAAGACACAAGCTCTTTTTTATCCATATTTTCTTTGGTTTTATCCTCTATAATTCCTATCCCACCAATAATATCATTGTTGGAGTTTTTCAAAGAGAATGCTGTTATTTCTAGCCAGAAATGATTACCATTTAAAGAAGTATAAGGTCCCCTATATGATTGAGGACCTTGGGTAAAAGTATTTTTAAATACATCAAATATATTTCTATTTGAAAGAGCGTTAATGTTCATCCCTATTATTGTTTTGTCTTTACGCCCAAACATCGCATGTAAATGTTTATTTGCATCCAAAACCTGTAAGTCAGTGTCATAAGAAAACATTCCAAGAGGTGATTCTGAAAACAAGTTATGCAGTAAGTCTTTTTGTTCTTTTAACTCTTTGACTTTCTTCTGTTCTGTATAGTTATTAAAAATCATACCTATCTGTGACATGAAAAATAATATTATTAGTATTGCAAGCATAAGAGCCAATGATGTTTTTATTACCAATAAGGATACAAATAAAGGAAGCATAAGAAGACTGATATAAACTAGAGCAATACGAAAATCTGAAGATAATGAAGTTATTGCAATGCCCGATGATCCTACTAGAAATACTACTACAAAGAGTTGATGCGGTTCATCTAGATAAGGCATAAACACAAAACTAAGTGAAGAGAGCATCAATGCGGTTAAAGAGGCAAATATCATAAATTTCTTATGCCACATTTCAATGGAATATGTGTGAGGAGTTGTCTTAAAAAGATAAGCTTGATAGATTCTAAATCCAAATAAAGCAGCCAAAACAGTACCCCATATGACAATACTATAAGCAAGTTCAGAATATAAAAATATTGTTATCAGTGTTGCAGATACTATGCCTGTCAATTGACTTTTTATTGAAAGCGTATAGAGGGTACTTACTAAAGCATTATCTATTGGTTGTAACTGTTTTGCTTTGTTTAGTATTTGTTTATAATTCATGATGGCCTAGGTCTACTTTTTTGATATGCATTGTATTCAAAAATAGTAACATAACCAATGTTATATTTTTATAATATAAAAGATGGAATAGTTTCATCTTTTTTAAACTCTGCCAAGGCTGCACGGTGGATGTGTGTAAACAAACTTTTTCTCTGTTCAAATGTTTTGTAGGTATCTTTTAAAGCAGAGTGTAATAGTAATGTATTGACATCGACACTTTTTTTAAGTTCATTTTCTAAGTTATGGTGACTTTGCTGATGGAAAGAGGTATACATTGCCCATGTAAGTATTATCAATGCAAGCAGTATGAAGAATTGAATAAGATAAAGTTTATTTTTGAGCTTCAATCATATAACCTTCTCTGATCTTTGTTTGTATTATATCTAAAGGTAGTTTTTTTCTAAGCTCAACAATCAACTGTCTCAAAGGATAACGCTCTTTGATCTCACCTTCCCAGACATAATCATGGATCATCTCATTGGAAACCACGGTATCAATATATTTCATCAAAATAGCACAAAATCTTTTCTCTTTATATCTTAGGGGTACAGGCTCATTCTTGTAAAAACATGTTTCTGTATCTACATCATAATAAAATTCATCACTTATAATGATTGGTTCAGTTTTACTCATACCCAGTAAATTATTGACCCGTACATCCAGCTCTTTTAAATGAAATGGCTTTTTGATGTATTCACTGCATCCGTTTTCAAAGGCTGTGAGAAAATTTTGTATCTCCAGGGAAGCAGTAATGATGATAATTGGTGTATTAAGATCTGTTTTTCTAATATGCTTGAGTAAGTCTAAACCATTTATCTCGGGGATATTTATATCAATGATATAGAGATCAAAATGCTCATAGTCTATCTGATGAACAGCTTCTATACCGTCTTTTGCACTCACTGTATCAAATGATTTGATCTTGAAAAATTCACTAAGGACGATATTCAGTTGGGTATCATCTTCTATTATCAATACTCTCATGTAGAAAGTATAGTATAAAAGGTGTAATATCTATGTCATATTTAGGTTAAATGAGACTTAATGGAATATGACATAAATGTGACGCCCATGTGCTACAGTGTTAATTGAAATATTTTCATGAGAGGTTTGCAGAAGAATGTTATCTACTCAACAGACGTTGGACAGTTACGAAGAAGAAAGTTCAGCCAATGATATTGAGGCTTTGGCCTTTACTGAAAATCCTATGGCTATGCTCATTTTAGATGAAAATGCTACCATCTTAAAGGCGAATCAGGCTTTTAAAAAACTGACCAAATATAATGATATTGAACTTCTTGGGGAGCATATATCACTTCTTGAATCCAATAAAAATGGGCATTCTTTGTATGATTCGTGTTACATGCACTATAATAGTTGTGAAATATATATACTCTGTAAAAGTGATATACATCTTTGTGTATACAAAGACAGTAAACATATTTTAAATCACGGTAAGCAATATTGTATTCTTACACTTCAAGATATTACGGAACAAAAAAGAATACTAGAACATTATCAGCACCTTTCAACTCATGACTCCTTGACAGGATTAGCCAATCGTACCTTACTGCATGATAATTTTAAAGAGGCACAAAAAAGAGCTATAAAAAATGATCAAAAAATACTTCTGTTATTATGTGATATTAATGGGCTTAAACAGTTGAATGATAGCTATGGTCATGATTTTGGTGATGAAACTCTAAAGGTAGTGGCCAAAATATTAGAAAAGTTGCTATGTGCCAATGATACTGTCTCTAGATATGGCGGAGATGAATTTGTCTTGATTCTTGAAGATATAACCCGTAGCAATCAAATAAGTCAGATAGTTGATAAGATAAGATCTGCTTTCCCTGTCAGCATCATGAATGGTGAGCAAGCTTGTCAAATTAATATGAGTATAGGCAGTGCTTTCTTTCCTAATGAGGGGAGCAACTTCGATCAGCTTATCAAGATAGCCGATCAAAACATGTATCAAGAGAAAAAACACTTCTACAATCTTCTTCAAAATTAAAAAGGTCAAAGAGTATGAAAACAAAAATATTAGTGATATTTGTCATTGTGGCTGTAGGGGTATTATTATTAAAGGTATAAATACTGTTGATAATTCAGTACTTACAGATAGGGAAACAAGCTTAGGTTACTTTGGTTTAGTAATAGGCTTACTTTTCTATTGTGAAAATTATCAAAACTTTACTTGCACTCCTCTTGATGCCAAAGAGTATCTTTCGTCATAAAGATCTAAATCAGCAATATACATCCCACAACAGAATTACAGTATAGTAGGCTTACAAGTTATTGTTATATTTTAACGGTGTACCAGGGGTTTGTTTAGATTTTGAAGTGGTGATCACGATTGGACTTGAACCAACGACTTCTTCCATGTCAAGAAAATTGAATATTTTTCATTAAGTCTAAAAGTTTGATACATAAAGTTAAAGTATATCAAAAATGGTGCTCGATACAAGATTTGAACTTGTGACCACCTCCATGTCATGGAGGCACTCTACCGCTGAGTTAATCGAGCATTAAAGGCTGGAATTATAACCAACAGATACTTAAAGACTAGTCTTGACAGACCCATGCACTCTCTTTGCAAAGCCTATCAAGATGTATACTTGCTTCACTTTGTCCTGCATGAAGTGCTTTTTTAAAGTTTTCATATGCTTTCATTTTATTATGGACGATATTATCACCCCATGCATATATCACACCCACATTGACCTGGGCACTGCTGTCTCCCATCTGGGCTGCTTTGTTAAAGAGGGCAAAGGCTTTTTGCCGGTCTTTTGTTACACCTTGACCTTCCATGTAGAGTACAGCAAGATTGTTATAGGCTTCCTTTACACCACCCCTTGCTGCTTTTTCATACCAATGATGTGCTTTTGTATACGCATGGGGGTCACTCTTCTCTTTGTCATGAAGAAGCTTTGCAAGATTATATTGTGCGGAGGCATTGCCTTGTTTTGCTGCTTTTTCATACCAGGTCATTGCTTGAAAAAGATCTACCTTAAGACCTTTGCCATTGGCGTAGATCATCCCTACGTTATATTGGGCCTCTGCATCCCCTTCTTTTGCTAAAACATAAAAAGCATTGAGTGCCTGAATGTAGTTACCTTTATTGTAGTCCTCTACCGCTTTGTCAAAATCATTTGACCATAAACTTACAGTTAGAAGAAGCAATACTATGCACTTTGTCATCTTATTCCTTATTAGATAAATGTCTCCGCCACAAACGTCTTGGTCACTTTCCCACCAAAACGATACACACCCTCTTCATAACTCACATAGAGCTCATCACCGCTCTTAGGATGTACTTTTACCTGATCTGGTACTTTACCTTCTTTATGATTGCGTATAAAACATGCTACCATACCTGTCCCGCAAGCCAGTGTCTCATCTTCAACACCACGCTCATAGGTACGAACATACATCGTGTCACCCTCTACTTTACAAATGTTAACATTCGCATTGTATTTCTCACGAAGTACCCTTGCATGTTCCAGATCAAAGGTATCAAGATTGTCACGCACAGCGACTAAATGTGGCACACCGGAGTCTATCAACCACCACTTCTCATCATATTCCTCTATATCATCGCTTATAATGTCTGGTTCTACCATATCACTCACTACATAGAGTCCATTAACTGTCGCACGGACGACACCTGCCCCTGTCAAAAACTCTGAGGTGTTGTCTTTGGAGATACCTTTTTCATGTGCGAAGTGTGCTACACATCTAGAAGCATTCCCACACATATCTGCCTGGCTTCCGTCAGAGTTGTAAAACTCCCATTCAAAATCATACTCTTCATGTGGCAGTAAAACCACCAAGCCATCTGCACCCACACCATTTTGTCTATGGCACAGTTTTCTGGCAAGTGCTGATCTGTCTGCTTTTTGTTTGGCTACAAACATGACAAAATCATTGCCATTGCCTGAATATTTAGTCACTGTCACTTGAAATCTCCTAAAATCTCTTCTTTCACTCTCTCACATTCCTGTTGAAGCTGCTCTAGATCACCTGAATTATCTATGATATAGGTTGCTCTTTTTCGTTTCTCATCCACATCTATTTGAGTCTCTATACGCTTCAATGCATCTTCGGTATTATACCCATCTCTTTGCATAAGTCTTTTTAACTGTTGCTCTTTTGTAGCATAGACGACAAGAGATCTCTCTATAGGATAACGTCCCCCTTCAAAAAAAAGTGGGATGTCTATGATATAGGGCTTTTTGAATGTGTCTTGTTCTGAGGCTTGTCGTTCTATCTCATCATAGATCAAAGGGTGCAACAGTGCTTCGAGCACTTTACGCTTAGCCGTATCTGCAAAAACGATAGCCCCTAGGGCTTTTCTGTCTACTTTATTATTTTTTATCAAGTCGGCACCAAATAGTTGTGCAATTTTCTGATGTTGTTCATCCAATATTTGATGGGCTATCTTGTCGGCATCGATCATCTCAAAGCCAAACGAAGTGAAAATCTTGGATACACTGCTCTTTCCAGTTCCAATACTTCCTGTTAGAACGATAGCATAGTCAAATGCCATTTATCACCACTTTCTAAATGATTTCAACTGCATTTCATCATAGCCATACACATCATTGCGAAACTGCAACTTTCCGTCATAATCTACCCATGCAGTCAAATAAATAACATCCACCGGTACTTTTTCTGTAAGGTTGAAATATTTTTTCTTTTTTCCCTTAAGTGTCTTTTGTGCTTTTTCAAAATTTATATGACTGTTAAATGTAGTGAAGGTTTGCAGCAGTTCCCTTGGTTTCTGTAAACGAATACAGCCATGACTGAAGGCTCTTTTATCTTTCTTAAAAAGATGTTTGGTCGGCGTATCATGCATGTAGACAGAAAATTTGTTTGGAAATAAAAACTTCACTTTTCCCAAAGCATTATGGGTCCCCGGTGTCTGTGCAAAACGATATGGCATATGTTTACTGTAACGGTATTGACTCCAATCGATCGAGGCAGGGTTGACCTTCTCTGCGTCTCTACCCCATCCTGTATAGACTTCTATCCTTTGTCTTGACATCGCATTTGGATTACGCAGCAACTTAGGGATCATCTCTTTTTGAATAATACTTTTAGGCACATTCCAATGAGGGTTAAGGACAATATGCTCTACCATATCACTAAAAATAGGTGTAGGGTGTTTTGGCGTTCCCGTAATGACCCTCATCGTTTGTATCAATGCACCATCCTCTTCAAAATAGAGTTGAAAGTCCGGAATATTAATGATAACATGTCTTTTTTCCTGTCTCTCATTGAGCCATTTAAGACGATCCAGGTTCAGACGAATGGTCGTAATACGCTCATCTACACTTATATTGAGAATCCGCAGTGTTCCCGGACCTACAACACCATCTGTTTTTAGACCATTGCGTGCCTGGAAATGCTTCACCGCTTTTTGCAAACAGGCATCATACACAAGATCTTCCTGACTCTCTTCACAAGGTATATAGTCTCCCGTCACAAGTAGCCTTTCTCGAAGAGCATCGACACCTTTCATACGTTTTCCCGGTTTAAGCTTCCTGGAGAGAAACACAGTTTCCCAACCACCAGTCTCCCGGATCATCATATATTTTTTTAGCTCTTTTTGCAGTACTTTATAGTGATATGCCCGTGGCATAGCTGCTTGAAGTTGTTTTGTTAAACTTTGTCCAAGTGCAGCATTTTCAACCATACCGATAGGGTCTGCATCTGGTCTATGCAGTACCCACTCCGTACTTACACCATTGACTATGAGGTTAGAGATCCTTGCCTGAAATGCACCCCAATTGATACTTCCGAAATACGTATAATCCGTATAGGCTTTATACAGTTGGGAGATCTTAAATTCAAGATTTATTTTTTCTGCAAGTGTTCCGCCGTTCTCATATATATTTTGTGCTTCCTCTTCCAGGAGAAAAGAGTCTCTATGGAGTTGACCATTTTTATTGAGGGTTCCATCATTTTGTATCTGTATAAAAAGTTCTTTTGCAGAAGGAGAAAAAGAACTCTCATGCATCCAAACCGGCATAAACAGCACGCGTGTATAAAGTTTTCTTAAAAAACTGTGCTTAGGCTGCCCCTGAAGTGAATTTAACATCATGTCTGAAGCATTTTCCTGGAATGCTAAGCTGCCTGTTCTTGCCAGGGCACTCTCTCCAAACAACAATACAGAGAAAAGTCCTAAACCTATAAGTAAACGCAGTACTCTATTTTTTAATTTTATCATCTATTTTCATCCATAAAAATTTTTAGTTATAGTATATCAAAATAATTTACGAAAATAATATTTTATGCTAAAATCTCTCTATGCATTTTACATTTGGTTCAGCTTACTTCCTGGTCTTATTGTTTCTTCTGCCATGCTTTTTATGGTGCAAACAATATAGCAGAATCTACTACTTCCCTAAACTTGAATGGATCAGGAAACAAAGC
>Ga0255433_1013_pt1 | contig 16295 bp, 14 predicted proteins | sample ANMaggSSYBR02H12_FD_182672 | JGI IMG/M metagenome (GOLD analysis project Ga0255433, IMG submission 182672) | Sediment cell enrichment communities from methane seep in Santa Monica Basin, California, United Staets - ANME aggregate JGI... | ecosystem: Environmental > Aquatic > Marine > Cold seeps >...
TACTGTAGAGATATCATAGATCTCATGCCAGAGTTTAGGATCATTCTCCACCAAAGCTTTTTGTTTTTTCACAAAATTTTCACCCATAGTTTCAACAGAAAGTTTCATGATCGGTTTGGACTTTTTACTCTCCATCACAAAGTCTGCGTAAGCAAAGATCTTTTTTCCTAATTCAGCTGAGACTTGCTCATCATTTGGTACCACTTGTGCTGAGAAAAGTCCGTTGAATTCTGCAGCATAGTAGAGGATAGGTTGACCTATGTAAAGTTGTGTTTCATCTACTTGAGTAAGATTTTTAGACATAATTTTTTGTGCACCTGTATCAAACTCATTTGCCAGATCTTCGGCAAATTGTTTAATGTTATTACGTGTGTGTGAACCCTCTTGAAGTTGAGGGTTTACAATACGCAGATCCCACTCCAAAGCTACTGCTTTTCTGTAATGATCTTCATAATACTCCAATGGATGCCCTACCTGAAGTGGTGTTGTAACTTTCATCCAAGCCCTATCTACATCTGCCCACTCTTTTATGAGTCTGTCCGTTTTCGTTTCACTCAACGCTGTTTTAATTGCAGTAAAATAGGCTATCCACTCATTTTTTTGATCAAAAACCTCATCTTCATAATGTCCCAAAAGCCCTATGAGCTGTTCCAATGCAGTTGTGACACTTCCAACCTCTTCTGGAAAGGCTTGGGCATAAGAGACACTTTGATATTTGTCCGCATCATCTTTCATAAGTACAGAGTAACAACGGTCACTTACACAACCTTCATGATCAACATCCAACAGACCCTCTTTTTGAAGTTTGTCAAACACTTTATGGTCATCACCTTTGAACATTCTGCTAAGCTCAACATTGACACCATGGATAATATGATCTGTCCAGACACTCTGCCAAACACTCATAGCGATACCGACTTGATGAACACCAAGTATGAGTGCACGGTAAAATGGTGTTAGCAGTTCATTACCTTCCACCCAGTTGATGAAACTTTCATGACGATTTATATGCATACTACTCACAAATCCGTAAGCCAACTCTTTTTTTACAATGATCTCTTCATCTGAAAAATCACTCTTTTGAAGAATTTGCTCCAATGCATCTTCTCTTAGGTTTACAATACGCGTTAAAGCTGCCATTGTGGAGTCAGCGTTTTTTTCCAAATCCAAGAGAGTTAAAAAAGCATCAACAACTTCTTTTGCTCTATCATGACCTTTGTCTAATAGTTGGTAATAGCTGTTCAGTTCTGCCTGTCTGTTTTGTAGCTCATCATAAATGGTTTGTAAATCTTCCATAAATTGTTTTTTCATTTTCACACTCTCTTTCCATTCAATAATAATTTATAGCCTAAACCATTAGGCTACACTAGGCAATATATGCATCACGTCAGGGACTTGCATTTTTTTCTTTTGGGTTCGTTTTCTCTTTTGTTGCATAAACAAAAAAGAAAAGGAATGAAAGAATCTATTTATTCTTCAACATATTAATGATTGGTTTCGCCAATTCCAAAGCCTTCCCACGATGCGAAATTTCACTCTTCACATCATCATCTAATTCACCTAGTGTCAAGTCCATTCCGGCAGGAATAAACATAGGATCATACCCAAACCCTTTATCACCTCTAGCTTCATCTATAACATCCCCATGCATCCATCCATGCACCACATACTCACCATACTTAGAGACGATGGCAATAGCTGCTGTATAATAGGCCGGTGTTGACTTCAAACCTTTCTCTTTCACTGCATCAATAAGTTTATAAAGATTGTCTTTATCTGTAACACCTTCTCCAGCATAACGTGCAGAATAAATCCCAGGTGCACCATCTAAAACAGGCAGTGAAATACCACTGTCATCTGAGATAACCAGATAATCATCTGATGGATATTTCTTGCCTAATTTCTCATAAATGGTACGTGCTTTGATAAGTGCATTAGCTGCAAAAGTGTCACCATCTTCTACAATATCAAACTCACCCAACAGATCAGAAAAAGCTATCACTTCATCTCGACACATCTGTTTAAATTCGCGTAATTTACCTTTATTACCTGTTGCTAAGACTAATTTCATCAATAGTTAACCTTTAAGTTATATAATAAGACAAATTTTATCGTATTAAAGGTATTACCATGATTAAACAGATCATGCCACTGAGTCTCATAGTGGCTCTTAGATTTTTTGGACTCTTTATTGTCCTTCCGGTTCTCTCTATCTACGCACTCGAAATGGAAGGTGCTACACCATTCCTTGCCGGTCTGGTTGTTGGTGGATATGCACTGACACAGGCTGCATTTCAAGTTCCATTTGGACTTATAAGTGATAAAGTAGGTCGTAAAAAAACACTGCTTTTCGGACTTCTTATCTTTATAGTAGGTTCCGTTATCGCAGCGATGAGTGACAATATCTATATGTTACTTGTGGGTCGTTTTTTACAAGGAGCCGGTGCCATCGGCTCTGTAGTCTCTGCGATGATCGCTGACTTGGTAAGAGAAGAGCAAAGAGCCCACGCTATGGCTATCATGGGCGGGACTATCGCTATGAGTTTTGCTGTTGCGATGATCGTCGCACCTGTCGTAGGTGGTAACTGGGGGATAGACAAACTTTTCTGGCTTACAGCCATACTTTCTGTTATGGCGATAGGTATCCTCTTTACTGCTGTGCCTAAACCACCAAAGATCGTTCATAGCTACGCAGAAGAAGAGTCCAAGATGATCGAAGTCTTTAAAGACAAATCACTGACTCGCATGTACATTACTTTCCTTTTTCACTCTTCCATTATGACGATGGCTTTTTTCATCATCCCATTGGTCATGACACAGGGAGTGACTGAAGGTGGTTTTGGATGGGGAAAAGCTGAACTCTGGAAAGTCTATCTTCCTGCTATGATATTTGGGCTTTTGGCTATGGGTCCTGCGGCTGTTTTTGGAGAAAAATACAGCAAAGGAAGAGAGGTATTTATGATATCTGTTGCCGTTATATTTTTAGGTTTCATCGCAATGGGATTTGCCACTACACCATGGGTTTTCATCACAGGTGTTGTATTTTTCTTTATAGGGTTTAACATGTTTGAGCCACTCTTGCAAAGCTTTGTAGCCAAATTTGCAAAAGTACACCAAAAAGGTGCAGCTCTTGGTGTAGCCAATACTTTTGCCTATGTGGGTATCTTCTTTGGAGGACTTCTTGCAGGTTGGCTTATGCAACACTATGACAGAGGTACTCTTGCCATGGTTGTAGCCGTTATCTCCATCTTGTGGTTTATCTGGGTAGCAACCATGCCAAACCCAAACAACAGAGGAAATGTTTACCTCCCACTTGATATTTTTGACAGAGAGCGTGTAGCAGGACTTACAAGTCATGAAGCTATCGTAGAGAGTTATGTCAATGAGACAGAAAATATCGCTGTAGTGAAGTATGAAAAAGAGATGATAGATGAGGATGAGATCAGAGGGATGTTGAGTTAAAACTCAACATCCGATAATGCAAAAACTATATTTCATATTCTCCGAGATCCACTTCTCTATACTCCACATCCATCAACTTACATGCACGTTTCATGATACCTTCTTTGGTAAATCCAAACTTCTCAAAGAGTAGATCTGCCGGTGCTGATGCTCCAAAGCTTTCCATTCCTAAAACATCGTCTGCATAACGATAGAACTCTTGAGCTGTAGCTGCTTCTACCGCTAAAACTTTTGTATTTGGGTCAACAACTGTTGCTTTATACTCTGCATCTTGTTCATTGAAGAGGTCAAGACATGGAACAGAAACTACGTTTGCTTTAATGCCAAGTGGCGCAAGATAACATGCTGCTTTAAGACAAGGCATAAGCTCTGAACCTGAAGCCATAAGTGTAAAGTTTGCATCTTTTCTCTTCTTAACAATGTATGCACCTTTGCTTACTTCACCAAAATCTCTTTTTGGTTTAAGCGTTTTGAGTTTTTGACGACTTAAAACAAAACCGTGTGGTGCTTGCATAGTAAGAGCTGTTTTCCATGCTTCTACATTTTCAGTTGCATCTGCCGGTCTCCATACATAGAAGTTTGGCAGTGCTCTGAACTGGCTTATGTGCTCTATTGGCTCATGTGTAGGACCATCTTCACCTACACCGATACTGTCGTGTGTCCATACAAAGAAGTTTTGGATGTTTGTCAATGCTGCAATACGTGCAGATGGTTTAAGATAATCAGAGAAAACAAAGAACGTTGCATTGAACGGGATCGTTGTACCATAGAGTGCCATTGCATTTGTGATAGCAGCCATTGAGTGTTCTCTAATTCCAAAGTGTATATTTTTACCCTTAGGGAAATCACCCAGATCTTTAAGCTCTGTCTTGTTCGATGGTGCAAGGTCTGCTGAACCGCCAAGGAAAGAAGGAATAGCCTTTGCTATAGCATTAAGGATCTTACCATTTGAATCTCTTGTTGCTACTGCCGGATCATTAGAGAAGTCCGGATATTCGATCGCCGAGAAGTCAGGATTAAGCAGTCTTGCCAACGCTTCGTTCTGCTCTATAAGTGGTGCCTCTTTTTGTCTGTGGATCCACTCTTTTTCTGCAAGGTCACCCTCTTCAAGTGCACATCTGAATCTTACTAAAACATCTTCAGGGATCTGGAATGTTTCATCTGGGTTAAAACCTTCTTTAGTTTTAGATTCAGCAATGATCTTGTCACCCAGTGGTGAACCATGTGTATGATGTGTACCTTCCAACTCACCTGCACCTTTACCGATGATCGTATTGGCTATGATGATAGTCGGTTTTGTAGCTGTTTTTACATCTTCTAACGCTTTTTCGATCTCTTCATAACAGTGACCATTGATCTTCACTACATTCCAATTTTGAGCTTCAAAACGTTTCGCTACATCTTCAGACCAAGCGATGCTTGTATCTCCCTCGATGGTAATACAGTTGCTATCGTAAATAAGTACCATATCTTTCAGCCCTAAATGTCCAGCCAATGCACATGCTTCGTAAGAGATACCCTCTTCCAAGTCACCATCCCCACAAAGACAATAGACTTTATGGTCGATGAGTTCACAAGTCTCCGAGTTCACCTGATTTGCCGTATAGGCTTCAGCCATTGCAAAACCAACAGCATTTGCGACTCCTTGACCGAGTGGCCCAGTCGTGATCTCTATACCGTCTGTATGACCATACTCAGGGTGACCCGGAGTTTTAGAGTCTAGTTGACGGAAATCTTTTAGATCATCAAGACTCACATCATAACCCCAAAGGTGCAAAAGTGAATAGATGAGTGAAGAAGCATGTCCACCGGAGAAAACCAAACGGTCACGGTTGAGCCATTTTGGATTTTTGGGGTTATGACTTAGTTTTTCACCAAGCACAACTGCTATATCTGCAAGACCCATCGGTGCACCCGGGTGTCCTGAGTTTGCTTTTTGTACCATATCGGCAGCTAAAAATCTGATAGTGTTCGCCATCTTTTTTCGCATAGTGTTTTGCTCTGTAATTGCCATGTCATTAATCCTTTGTGTGTCTGTATAGATATGTTTTCATTAAGGGTTGTAAAGCTGTTTGTAACTTCTCATCAAAGTCTTCAAATCGTCTTTGTAAATCTTTTGCAAGTGCATCTGCCTGGGAGACAGTCTCATCCAGTCCTAAAAGATTGACAAAGCTATTTTTATCTGCATCATTTCCAGTGGTCTTACCCGCTTCCTCTTCACTCTGTGTTTCATCGATGATATCATCTTGTATCTGAAAAAGCAGTCCAAGATCTATACCAAAAGCATACAGCTCATCTTGCACTTTTTTCTCAAGCCCTACGATGACCGCACCCATCTGCAAGCTTACCGCGATAAGCTTAGCTGTTTTATTCGTATGCAGTGTTTTTATCTGCTCAAGGTCAAGTGGCTTGTTTTCAAAGTAACAATCGAGAGCTTGCCCAAGCACCATTCCTCTGCTCCCACCATCACGCGCAAGGAGTTCAACCAATTTGATCTTCACATCTTCACGCAATGGTGCTTTGGCTATGAGATAAAAGGCATCCGTGTTCAATGCATCACCAGCCAGTATGGCTGTTACTTCATCATAGCGTTTATGCAGTGTTTGGTGCCCGCGACGCAGGTCTGCGTTATCCATCGCAGGCAGGTCATCATGAATAAGAGAATACGTATGAAGCATTTCTATGGCTAATGCCACAGGTAGAGAAGAGTTATAAAGCATAGGTTCATACGCATCTACGATACTGAGCAGTAACATAGGACGAAAACGTTTACCACCCGCCTCAAGCATCACCCCTAAAGCATCTTCATAAATAGGGTGAAAACTTGGTACTTTCGGTAAGTTTTCTGTGAGGTATGTCTCAAATCTTTGCATTTAGTCTCTTGGGTTGAACTATATGAGTACCTAGGGTTATTCGTATGGTTCAAAAAATTTATTGATAGAATTATATCGAATTAGGATAAAATACTTCTATGGAAAAAGAAACTGTATTTACTCTTGTAACTTGGACCAAAAGATTACTCGGACTTATCGCTGTATTACTTTGGATGTATGTGATTTTTACTATCTCGCAATCACCGGCTCCTTTTATGGAACAGGCACCTTATTGTATGGCAAGTACAATGTTGATTTTTGGGATCTTAACCGCAGTCCATAAAGGGTTGGATTATTGGAGTTTGCAACAAAATAAAGAGTAAACGCTCTTATCCTCAATCACGCGTAAAGCGTGTATGTCTCTATGAACGACCTTGTAAGCGCAGCGATTCGAGAATAGAGACGATTTTTTGCACCCCAAGGGCACTTCCTTTGGGCGTGAAGAGAGAAACAATGCCACAAGTTTAATATGAGGCAATCTAATGCAGCCAATACAACATTTTAAAGGTGCGTTAGCAAACGCACCCTACAAATATTAAACCTTACACTTCTTCGCTATCTCATCAATCACTTCATCAAGACTTTTATCTTCAACATTTACGATAACATCAGCTACAGATCTATAGGCTTTTTCACGTTCATTGTAGAGTTTCTTAGCCTCTTTTTCTTGAGAAAAGAGAGGTCTCTTCGCCAATTTTGCTTCAGAATTCTTAGCACTCTTGAGACGATCATGTATCCACTCAAAAGAAGCATCAAGCAGTACAACAGTACCAAGTTTTTTAAGATTGTTGACTTTGTAAAACCCACCACCACAGGAGATAAATGTACCCGTGATACATTTTTCTATCCAGTCTGCAGTTTCCTGCTCCTGCTTTCTAAAATACGCTTCACCTTTTTTTGAAAAGATCTTTTTGACTTCTTTCTTTTCTTTTGATTCTATAAGATCATCCGTATCTATGATATAGGTCCCATACTTCTTTGTAAAAGCACGAGCTGTCGTACCTTTGCCTATACCCATAAAACCGATAAGGATAATATTTTTTTTCAAAGTTTACACCATGTTGTAACGGTCAATGATCTTTTTAAGGCGTTTACGTAAGTTTCTAACTGCATCTTCTGCTGTTTCACCCTCAGCAACCAGTGATTCAAATTCATCAAACTGAACCTTTGCTACCCAACCGATCTTCGTATGTTTTTTGATCCCTGCAAAACGTACTTCACCAAAGTGCTCTTTTGCCATTTTATAAATACGTTCGATTCTTTCATCTAGACTTTTACTCATTTTTGTCCTTTTTTTGTATAATTATAGCATAGCTGCAAAAGAAAAGTGTTATAAAAGGATCATATCATGACAAGAATTATAAGTATTGAAATACAATGCAACAAATCACTAAATGATTTATGTGAAATTCAGTGCAGTGAGGAGCTTTTAAGACTAAAGTCTAATGCAAGCCTTTCACTAAATGAAAGGATGTGAAATGCCGAATCGTAAAAATATATTCATCACAGGTATCGGTTCGGGATTGGGAGAAGCATTAGCCAGAGAGTATCTTTCCAATGGTGATCATGTCTATGCCATTGGAAGAACATTTCCAAAGATCTTTGACAATGATCCTCATTTTTTCTTTTTCCCTTTTGACTTAAGTCAAACCTTTATGATCAATTCTGAGATCAAATCATTTATAGAGAACCATTCATTTGATGTTGTCATTTTAAATGCCGGTGTACTCGGTGAGATCCAAACACTCAACCAGACCGATCTGAATGAGATAAAAGAGGTCATGGAAGTGAATGTCTGGGCAAATAAAGAGCTCATCGATGCATTGAATGAGTATGCCTATATCAAACAGGTAGTGGGTATTAGTTCAGGTGCTGCAGTCAATGGATCCAAAGGCTGGGGAGCCTACTCTCTCTCCAAAGCAGGCCTTAACATGCTGCTCTCTGTCTATGCCAAAGAGCTACCGGAGACCCACTTCACCGCACTTGCACCAGGTGTCATAGATACACCCATGGTACAACATATCATCAACAAAGTAGACGACCATACATTTCCATCAGCAAAAAAACTCAAAGAGGGGAACATCCAAACCCCCACAGAAGCAGCAAAGCGACTCATATCTACGTTCGATACACTTTTAGAGTATGAGAGTGGAAGTTTTCTAGATGTAAGGACGATGGAATAGTCTTATATTTAAAATTTATGGAAATGCTTTAGTGTGCATTAGATTTTGTCAGTAATTCTTGCAGGACTAGTGTACTAGTTCAAAAGGGTTGCTGATGAAATGTAGATCTTCAACTTAGCTATGGCTAGGTTTTAAAAGTCTCTTACAAAATCTTACATTTGCAAAACCCATTATGAGTGTCTAGGTTCTTCAGAGGGTTCTACAATGTGCAATAAAGCATTTACACTTTTATCTTCTGCCATTCGCCTCTGTTGAATGTAATCCATAGCCATATGGCTTTGACAAAAGTATCTGAGATCATCGCCAGATAGACAAAGAGTATAGACTCAAAATACCACGAAAGCAAAAATGCAGGGATGATACGTACGAACCAGAGTGAGGTAAGATTTATTTTAAGTGTTTTCTTACTGTCTCCTGCACCCCGAAGGGCACCCGAAAGTACAAAGTTAAAGGCAAGAGGTATCTGTGAAAACCCTACGATACGTAAGTATAAACTGGCTTCTTCTATGGTCTGTGCATCATCTGTAAAGAGCCATACTATCTTCTCCGGCATAAATATCATAAAGAATGAAAGAAAGAACATAAATCCTGAAGTGTATTTCAGTACAAGGATCACATCTTCTCTGGCCTGTTCGGGTTTTTTGGCACCCAAGCCCTGCCCCATGAGTGCCATCGCTGCGATGGTAAACCCGATCCCCGGCATAAACGCCAAACCTTCCACACGCAAACCTATCTGGTACCCTGCCAACGCTTCTGTACCATACTGGGCAATGATAACAGTAAAGAGCATAAGACTCCCAAACGTCAGTGAACGCTCAAATGATGCAGGTATCCCTACTTTCAGTGCACGTGAGAGTAAAGATTTGGAGTAGTGCCATAAAGGAATATAAGGTGTTTTGTGTCTAAGATACAAGATCACATAAACAACAAACTCCAGTATGTTGACTATGACTGTCCCTACCGCTGCACCCAGCACACCAAGTTCAGGGAAACCAAAATGCCCGAAGATGAGAAGGTAGTTTAAGATAACATTGAGGATGATAGAGCCTATTTTCACTTTCATAGGTGTTTTGGTGTCACCTGCCGAGTTCAGTGCTGAGACAAATACCAGTTTCATAAAGACAAAAGGCATCATCCATGTAAGCATCTGCACATAGTCTGCTCCAAGTGCCACCACTTCAGGTGCTGTACCAAACCACACATAGATGTTTGAAGCAAGGTAATACCATGCCACCATCACGGGCAGACTCAACATAAAGGCAAACCTAAGCAGTGTAGAAAGCCCCATGGAAGCCCGCTTCATCTTCCCTGCACCTATAAAACGTGAGAGCAATGCCGAAGTACCTACATGCAGCAGGGTCAACACAGCAAATACAAACATAAGTGACTGCAACCCAAGTCCTACCGCTGCTACAGCGAACGCAGAGATACGTCCCACCATGATAAGGTCAGTGATCACTTGCAGCATATCCATCAGTGAGTTGATCGCTGCTGGAATGGAGAGTTTTAGTATCTTTTGATGTTTAGCAGGAAAAAATCGTATCATTATATTAAGTGGGTCTCTTTTGTTTTTTTGAATTATATCCATATTGTCTTGGAAGTGGCAACTTTATTGGAATGTATACCTTTAGGTGCAGTCCCACATTTAGTTTAGTTGCATAGTGCAGGTGGGACTAAAGTCTCCACTTCCGAAGTAACTAATTATGCTGGTATGAGTTGAGAGAGATGTGCATAAAGCAACACGATGATCAGTGAAGCCCATCCCATCATCCAACCCACAGCACGTAGCATCTTGCCTTGTTGAAACATTTTTCTTGTTTTGTAAAGCACAACAGGATAGGCAACTAATGCTAAAACTTCAGGTAGATAAGCCATAAAAGTCAAACTGTATTTCGCAGAAGCAAGTTTTACCGCTACAAAAGAGGTATAGACAAAGCCATAGACGATGAGCAGCATGAACATCTGTACGATGTAAAAGAGTGCCTGGCTTGCTTTTTTATTTTGTTCGTCGTTGTAATATTGCATTCTATATTGAGCCAACCTCTAAACTGTCGGCCACTCTCCTACCGGCCATGGTCTCTCATCACTGCTAAAACCTATATAAGAGACAAGCTGTTTTGAGTATTCTGCCAAACCGCTTGTAAAATGTAAAAGCTTTTCATTTGGCTCACCGATCAACCAACTATAGATAAATTGACAAACAGCGATAAGAAAGAGGAACATAGAGATAAATCTATTTATGGTCAGATACAAGATCGTATAAAGCACTCTTTTCCAGCCTGCCTTTGGCTGTTCATTTATTTCTACTTCTTCCATAATCACGATCTCCTTTTTATTTTATTATATCAAAATTCTGACATTGGTTGTTTTGAATTATTGAGAAGTGAATGAGGTTATCCTACCTCAAGAGAGGTAGAACAAAATGTGAGGCTCTTAAAGCCAGCTGTCTGGATCGAAATACTCATCCATATGTGTTGCACCTATCTCTTCCGGTTGGGCTTGATAGTCAGGGCTCTTTGCATAAAGAGAGATGCCTGTAAGGCTTGTAATTCCTACGATGGAGGCATACTTTAGAAAGTTTCTTCTTGTTGTTTGCATGGTGTATCCTTTGTATTGATTTATGGGCACCTCTAATAACCCTATACGTTCATAATGGGTTTTGCAAATGTAAGATTTTGCAAGAGACTTTCAAGTCCTAGCCAAAGCTAAGATGAAGTAAGTGTCTTGTGAAAGATTGCGTTTGCAAAGCCCACCCTATGGGCATCACTAGCTTTCGCCTATGCGTTGTTACTCTTTTTTGACTTAGCTACGGCTAGGACTTCAAAAGAGTGCCTAGCCTAGACAAAAGCTAGTGATGTAATGAACATATAGGGTTATTAGAGGTGCCCCTATATAGGTTCTCCTATACTTTATCATCGTAGAGTAGAAATGTGTATAAAATGTGAATATACTATAAACTATGTTGGTTCTATAATCTCAAATGTTTCCACAAAAAAAAGTTCACAAGCATGGGCACCACTATCGGCACGACTTAAAGAGCTTACCCAGACTGAACCATCCTGTCCATCTGAACGTATCAAATAACCATCAAGTTTGACGATCTCCCCTTTGCGTACAGACTTAAGTGCATCTTCTACTTCTTCATTGGCAGGGATCATGTGCATATTGGCACTATGTATCTCTATCTCTCTTCTAGGAATAGGAAATCTATCTGTCTGCCAATGATACCATCGTCCTGACTGAGAAATATCTATCTCTTTTAGCACTTCTTCATCTGACATCCTACCCCAACCTAAAGCTAGATCTACAGGTGACAGTTTTGCTCCATGATCCAATCGGTACTTCTCCTTGGAAAGAACTCTAGCTTGTAGATGAAATTTAGCCAATGGTGTAATGGTATAGCTTTTAAAACTAAAGGATTTGGGCAAAGTTATTTTCTCTTGCACAGGTATCTGAGGTGCGACCACACCAGCTCCATGTTCTACCACATCTTCTCGAATAAACAGAAACCAGACAATGAAAAAAGCAAATAGGAGTTTTATTTTCATGGCAATTATCATAACATATTTTTAAATGGTATTCTCTTGTTCCATATCTCCCGATATGGAATACATATAGTATGTTGTTGCGTTGTAAAAGTTCTGTAGTTAATTGTATTTGGAGTATGCGTTACACATCAGGAGATGTGTAACGGGAAGATCAAACTGGACTTATGTTATCAATTTATAGTATGCTATTCATACGAATATGTGATTCACCACACTAATCAAATCTCAATACCTGAAAGGATACAACTATGTCACGGACACAACTTTCATTAGCTACATGTAATCTATACAACCTGAATGAACCCGGACTGAAAATGTACAGAGACAAAGATGGCTGGAGCCAGGAGGAGTACGATAAAAAGATCGACTGGCTCTCAAAAATACTTGGCAGTATCTCTTCAGATGTTTGGGCATTTCAGGAGTTATGGCATGCTGATTCACTTCAAAATATGTTTACATCCTCTGGACTGGATAGCGAGTACACACTGCTGGTACCAGCTGACCATGACGGAAAGAGGATCATCTGTGCCGGAGCCGTTAAAAGCGATATTTTAGTAGGCGAACCGGAGTGGATAAAGCATTTTAACGAAGATTTCATACTCCAAAGCCATGGTGATGACCCACAAACCTCCAAAATATCAGTGACTATAGACTCTTTTTCACGTCCCATCTTACATTTTAAGATCAAACCACGTTCAGACGGTCAAGTGATCCATGTTTATGTCTGCCACTTCAAGTCAAAAAGACCGACACAGATATACAGAGAGTCCTGGTACAACAAGCAGACCTACTCCAAGCATGTCGAATCCATAGGAAGTGCCATATCGACCATACGCAGAACAGCCGAAGCCGCTGCGTTCAGATGGATACTCACCGAACAGATGAAAGAAACAGAAACACCGGTCATTGTCTTAGGCGATCTGAATGACAGCAAACACAGCAATACCATCAACATTCTTACGGGACAGCCAAGATATCTACTCTCTGGCCACAGCATGGGTGGAAGTGATGTCGACCTTTATTCGGTAGGTACACTCCAAGAGTACAGAAGCCAAAGAGATGTCTACTATACCCATATCTTCAACAATACTCGCGAGTCACTTGATCATATCCTTGTCAGCCAGGAGTTCTACGACAATAGCAAAAAACGCCTCTGGGCTTTCAAGGGTTCAGAGATACACAACGATCATCTCAACAACGAAGCACATAAAGAAAACGGCTCAACAGATCACGGTATCGTACATGCTGCATTTGAGTATAGACCGGTAAAGTAGTTTTTTTGTTTAGGTCTAACTACATAACGAATAAACTTCTACCCTACTTGCTTTGACAGATAAGTATCCGGATATGTTTGAGAGGTTGGGGATGGTTTAGAATTTTGGTTTATATTCATCACCTAGACCCTAAAATTTGAGTTCACCCTTTCTCAGCCGAACATCCCCTTGGCAGCTAATACCGTTGCAAATGCTACTATCAGCATGCCTCCAAAAAAATTCCTGTAGAATTTGTTATTGATCATGGTAGAAACGATCGTCCCTGCCAGTACTGCTATGATCAAAAAGCCATAAAGAATAAACATCAGCACAACCACATCTTGTGGCAGCTCCATCGGCTTTTCATCAGGTAGCACAAAAGTCTGTAGCCCGATAATGATGATCCAAAGATAGATCAGCACTGAAAAGAAAGATGTCCAAAATAAGAACTGTATTTTACCGCTTCGTATGAGCATTATACCTCATCTCCTATCATCCAAACCCCTTTTTCCATAAAGGCAGGTATGGTATGTCTTTTGGCTTTGTTTATAAGGTTTGAGTGTGAGAGTTTATGGGTTTTAGCGTAGGCATTGAGAGTCACTATCTTCAAACCTTTAAGATATGCCAATCGCTTATGGTAACTGTTTACCAAAGCCCCATAAATTATCTGTTCCATTATCTCTGTTTTTTCAGACATATTAAACTCTTGAAATGCCATATAGTACTCTTGTCTGTCTAAAAACCTAATGTTTATAGGCACATACTCTTCTCGTATCAATAAGTAGTTGTTAAGACTTCGTCCTATCCGTCCGTTACCATCTATGAAAGGATGAAGTGTCTCAAAGTCCAGATGAAATCGTGCTATTCTTTCTACTATACTTTTAGAAGCATCAGCCTTGTATGTCATAAAGGCTTGTTCTAATCCCTCTGCTATCTGAGATGGAGCAGGAGCGATGTGATTGCCCACCCTTACATACTCATCGCCCATTCTAAACCTACCAGCGATGTCATTGTCTATGTTAGAGATGAGGATTTTATGCAAAAATAGCATCATATCTGAGCTTAGTTCTTTGTCTTTGGCGTTGTTATCTATGTACTCAGTCACACGAGCTAGATTTTTAGCTTCGTGTATCTCACGTTCCGATACATACCTGTCCAAGTCTATCTGCAAAAGGATTTTTTCTGTCTCTTCTATGCTAAGAGTTGAGTTCTCTATGGCGTTTGAGTTATACACTTGTTCAAAGGCTTCCGTCTCCGATATAAGTTTGAGTAGTTGTTCCTTGCCTATGGCAGCGTGGAAATATTCTTTTCTTAAAGTGTCTATTTTTGTTGTTTGTTTTTTCGTTAACATAGTGGTATTTTAACATATTTTAACGATAAATACAATAAAATCATTAAAATACTTAATTTTATACTAATTTTAACGGTTTGTTGTAGTCGGTAATTTAATATTTAGTACTTTTTATTGGTATACACTAACAAGTCATCTTTATTCAAATTATCTAGTAACGAAGATAGATGAGTATGAGATAAAAGTGTTATTTCTGCATCTTTCATCTGCTCAACTTCAGAAGAAAATCCATTTTTAGAAAAGAGTACATAATCAGCTATATTTAGTTCTGCTTTTTGGCACTTCTCTTTAAGGGAATTAAGCATGTTTATTTTTGCTACCTCTTTAGAGTATTTACACTCACCTGCTAACATCTTTCCAGATTTTCTTTTAGCCAGTATCTCTATTTGTACATGTTTGTCATAGTATGAACCTATAGAAACTATGGGGTCATCTGCAAATTTTGTGGCAACACTTTGCTTTACGAGTTCTAACACTAACTGGTTGCTCAGTAAAATAGAAAAATTGTCTCTAAGTTTATGCCACTTTTGCTCAAATTCACTAAAGTCACCCTTAGAAATACTCTTGTAATTAGGAGAGATCACAGCAAACCAAAAACGCATAAAAGGCAATTCAAACAACACTCTATCTGATTTTCCATCAGAACTTTTTAAAGGTTTTTCTACTGAGGTGTCAAACTTTAACAGACTTTTCATCTCCAAATAGTCCATAGCCTCTTCGCCTTTGTCTCTACCTACTCTACCTTTTTTAAACACAGCATCTTCATGGCTCTCACCCAAAGCTATAATAGACAACAACATGTGATATAAAGCATTACCATGTGTAAAGCGTGTAATGCCGTTGTGGATAGATTCGTAGTTACGCAGTACTTTTTCTTCTATGAGTGCATCTAGACTTTTAGAAGCATCTACACTCCACCCCGTACCACCAAATACTGCAAAATACTCTAAAGCCTTATCAAGATCTCTGATATTGTTCTGATAAGCAAAAGAGCGAAAATGTTGTAAAAGTGTTGGACGTTTTGACATGGGTTAGCCTTGTTTTATATGGGTTATTATAGCTTATATTTTAAGGCATATCTTCAGAAAAATGGAACTATGCACAAGTCCCTACGGCTTTACCATTTTCTTGTCTTGCTTTAGTTGTTGCATCTGTTGGGGTTAGGACTTGTTTATTGTAGTGGTAAAGCCATAATGCTTTTGGGCATTGGATAGCTTTCGTGTAGTTGGATTTTGAGAGGGACATAATTAATGCCCAACTATTTCTTGAAGATATTTGACTATTGGCACAGTATTAATTTGTTGATGATTTAAGTTGATACTTAAAATTTCTTTCCAATACTTATTAGCATTGAATGGCTTTCCATTAGAAGTTGGATAATTTGGAAGTCTCAATTCTGTTGGAATTGAGTTATCTTGATGAGCTGGTTCAAAAGTTGTAGTATGAACTCGCAATATTCCTACATCATAATTTATATTTTGAGAATCTAAATTAATTTGTTCATAAATTGACCTCTGTATACCAGTATTAAATATTGGATTCCCATCTTGGTCATTTCCTTGAATTATACTAGCATCAGTATCACATATTACATGATATTTAATATTGAATTTTGAAAAGATTTT
>Ga0255433_1014_pt1 | contig 16054 bp, 12 predicted proteins | sample ANMaggSSYBR02H12_FD_182672 | JGI IMG/M metagenome (GOLD analysis project Ga0255433, IMG submission 182672) | Sediment cell enrichment communities from methane seep in Santa Monica Basin, California, United Staets - ANME aggregate JGI... | ecosystem: Environmental > Aquatic > Marine > Cold seeps >...
TCCAGCTGTTCATGGAGCATCGCCCGCTGGATGGCACTTGCGGCATAGTCCGCTATTGCGTTAATAAGGCGTAATTCGGAGGTAGAGAAAGGCATTCCTTGACTGCTGTGGAATTCTCCCAGGATAAGCAAACCAATCTGGGTATCCGCTCCTTTTAATGGGCAAAGGCAAAGAGTGCTGGCATGATTAATAAATAATGCCTGTTTTTCCTCTTCTTGCCAATCGGGTTCGTTGATATCTAATACCACGCAATTCCCGTCCTCCAGGACCCGGTTGTAATAATATTCAGCAACTATGGGTTCAATTTTACCCAGGCGCAGTGGACCAACCAGATTATGTTCAGGATAAATTGCCCGACAATAATAATCCCCATTTGCTTTTCGGATCAGGATTCTGGAATAGGTTACCCGGATGCTCTCCGCTGCATGTTGAACGACACCCTTTAACACAATTTCCGGGTCGTCTGTAACAACCAGCTGATGGGACAGGTTGTACAAGGTGTCGATTTCTTTCCGTCGGTTTTGCTCTGCGGTGAATAAACGGGCATTTTCAATTGAGACAGCCGTTTGATTGGCAACTGTGGAGAGAATTAATTCATCCTCAGTGCTGAAAGCTTGTTCCGAGCGTTTAGCCCCCAGGGCAAAAATCCCAACCAGCTGTGATTGTGCTTTGATGGGGATGAATAATTCTGCTTCCATTTCATCCAGGTCCTGCCTTTCACTTTTCCACAAAGATTGGAATTGAGGGAGGTCTTCTATTTCTTGCCTGTTGAGAGGAAGGTCGCGGGTGGATAACCAGAGAACCACAGGGTGGCCCTTTCTGAATGAGAGATTTCTAATTTCATCCAGGCCTACCTGGGTGGTTATTTGGAACATCCCGGTATCTTCATCACGCAGAAAGAAAGCAGCTTTTGGGATATGCAAGGTTGAAGTTACTTCTGTCAAAATCATGTTTGTGATTTCGTAGAGATCAAGAACGAAGGCAGCCCGGCTGCTTAAGGTCTGAAGCATAACCTGGGAATCGTATTTCTCGCGGAAGAACAGCCGGTCAATAATTTGCTGCGCCTTCACTCTGAGCGGTTCAGCTACCAGAGCTGTAACCACTGACACTGCCAGGGAGAGCAGAAAGATTTCAACGCCGGAATACAATTCAAATACAGTTAACGACAAAGTGATGATTAAGAAATATGCGGCACCGATGATTATGGTTGGAATGGAATAAACTAACCCTTGGCGGATGACAACCCGGATATCTAAAAGCTGATACCGCAAGATTGCATAAACAATCACGATGGCAGTAATACCATTGGCAGCAATATCGATGGGATATTTTCCGAGAGGGGTGAAATTAATAGCAGAGCCAATAATCATCACCCCGATTCCCAGGATTAAGTACAATAGGCGGTTCTGTTGAATAGGATCATTCGTTCTTCGATATGAGCCAATAAGAGATGCAATACTATATATAATTAATCCAAATCCGGGTACAGCAGGGATATATGTGTATGGTGTCAAATCATAAAAAATAATCCCGTTTTCCAAATGAAAATTTGAGACCAACAGATTTGGAATTAAGCTGAAACCAACTAGTATTATGCCAAAGATTAGAACCCCGGTATCCCATTTATTCCTCACTTTGATATTTGATCGCGCGAATGCAAAAACACTTACCATCATACCGGGCTGACTGGCCACCATCATCCGGAACCAGAAGCTGCCTCTTGGTCCATCTACATATATTAAAAATGCGGTCAGAGACCACAGGCTCATGGCCAGTAAGTACCATCGGAATGCCCGACGTAAGTCAGTTTTGGGTTTTGAGAATGTTACGATGACATACAATCCACTATATAGCAGGAATGCCACGCCCGTAATAGTTGAATTAATTATTAAGTTCATGCTAACCCTTAATTTTTTTATCTCCTAATAGTTTTTTCAATTGTTTTGCTGTGGGTTTCATGTGGGGAGGTTTGGTGTGTGCCAGATCAGCACCATGGCTTTGCTGGTAATCCATATATAAACCAAAAGCTCCCGGGTTAAGCAGGGAAATATGAAGCGCCGTATATCCGAGCATCTCTTCTATATTGGTATAATCAGAATTTACTTCCTGCAAAGCGGTATTTAGTTGGGAAATAATATCGTTTGTATCCACATGGGTCACGGTTTTCATTTCTATAAAGAGGTGCAAGTACGGTTTACCATCTTTAAATTCTTTTCGAGCAACCCATTCGTGGTAATCAAGGTCGGTTTTTTCAAGTGCAAGCCAGATATCCTTCTCTGTAATCAAAGCGAACCCGGCAATATTAATGATATCGTTATCCCGGGAATAAAAGTTTACCTGAGGAAGGTCAATGTCCAGTTCATCGTCTCGGGTTGATATGACTTCAATAAGATCTCCCACCCGGTAGCGGGTGAAGATCCCGCCGTGGAAATTGGTAAACACCAGTTCGTAGATCCCTGGCTCTAATTCATTATATAGAACTGTTTTTGGATGATAATCAGGATCTTTTTTATTCTTCTTGTGCTCCTCATGAGAAATGAATTCATAAAAGTTGTTTTCAGGGAAAAAAGTCATACCCTGGTAATTCCAGGCTTGCATACATATCGAACCGCCTTCTGTACAAGCAATTCCAGAAAGGGGTTTTTTACCCCAGTAATATTCAATTTGCTTTGTGTAAACTGAAGCGTCTATGCCTCCCGTCATAATGCCTTTTAATTTCCAGACATCTTTGGGGAGCAGTTTCCCCCTTTTTATTTTAGCCGTGAGATAACTTTTCAGTAATCTCCACAGCACGTCTGGTCTAAGCATCTCGACTGAGAACTTGACAGAATTTGACCCTTGTTCAAATTGTTCTCCAACCCTGACTAATATACTGGAAAGACCGTAGAAAAAATCCATTCCCTCTATCATTGCCAATTTGAACCCTGCTTGTATTCGCTCCCGAAAATCCATTTGGTCTCCTTCAAGAAGGGGAGGGAGGAATCGAAGATTCATATGTTCGTCCACGGCTTGATTAAAAATACCTGAGACATAGGGTGGCGGCGCTGATCCTACCAGGACACTGTCATTTGGTTCTATATTTACTTCACCTTTTTGTGTACAGGATGCGATGATCATCCCTCCGGCTGTAGTCTCACCCAGCCGTTCAACCATTTTCTTTGTGTATGGAGTCCATTTATATCTAAATTCTCCGCTTCTGCCAGAGGTGTGTGCCCAAATAACTGGTTCGCGGGGAAGAACATCGTTTCTTTTTTGATCCAGATATTCCTGATAATCCCCATAGGTGGTTAGAGGTACAACTTCACGAAATTCATTAATGGTGGTGGGAATAACGTCACCCATCAGCATTCGCCCCATCAAACACTTTCCTAATAAGTCGATTTGTTCCAGGAGCAGGCGTTCCTGTATCTCCATGAACTCATCAATACTGAGGTCAAGAAAACCGCAGTATTTTGTCCAAATTTCTTCCTTTCTGCCTTGTTGAAGGAGAGTGCTAAGTGAAGTCATTATTCCTCCTGACAAATCTTGCATTTGATAGATAAGGGCGCTGGTATCCAGCGATATTTTGCTGACAGTTGAATTATTTCAATGTCCAGGAATCCCGCAGATTCCAGCTCCATCTGCCAGCCTTCGGGTGTTCTCAGGTTGGTGATCGCACCGGCTTCTGCCCGTGCTCGGGTAAAATTTTCCTTAATTGCGAAATAAAAAAATGCACTCACCCTCATTAAAAACTTTACCACCGCCAGTTCCCACAAAGGTGATGTTCCCGCATCAATGATTGATAGCAATCCGACCGGTTTTAGGACACGCCTCATTTCTGAAAGCATCAGGGGGATATCCATGTGATGGGACGCTAAACCCATTACCACAACATCAAATGTCCCCTTTTCAAAAGGTATCGCCATGGCGTCAGCGCAGGTAAGGCTGATTGAATTGGTGAGATCTAAGCCGGATATTTTCTTTTTACCCTGTCTTAGCATGGATTCAGTGAAATCCATGCCGGTGATGTGAACCCCCGGGATCTTTTTCTTGAGGATTTTACGGGGGATGACCAATGTTCCGGTTGCAATATCCAGAATCTTTTGATTCTCCAGGATTTCTGTCCTATTAACCAGCTGGTCTACAAAACTTTGATAACTCCAACCCCAAAAAGTATTTAATTCACTATTCACTGTCTCTTCATAATGGGAGGAAAATTCGGTAAATGCTTCCTGAACGACTTGTTTTTCTTTCATGGTTAGTCGAATTTTTCCCTTATATAATTGAATTTGTTTTGTGATGTATTTCACAGGAACTTAGGCGGATTATACACCAGTTAAAATAATCAAATCCAAACTTCAGCCCTCAGATATAAAACTTGTTTTTATCCACTTCCTCCCGCAAGATCTGAAGTTCTTCCGGGCTGGGCGGATCAAACACCGAGATTTCATCGGCCAGCAGCAGCTCAAATCCGGTATTTTCCAGGACCTGCTCGACTGTAATACCCGGCTGGGTGGAGAGCAGTTTCATTCTTTTGGTTTTTTTATCATAACCAAGAATTCCCAGGGTAGTTACTACCCTGTATGGTCCAGTATCGGGGGGCAGCCCAGCTTTCTCGCGTGCGCCTGGACCGGTCAGGTAACCAGGGGTGGTTATGAAATCAACTTTTTCCACAAATCTGATCTGATCATGTTTCATAATAGCAATCGTCCGCCAGCAGTGAGATCCGACATCGTTGCCTCCCCCGCTGCCAGGTAGCCTGACTTTGGGGTGGTCGTGATCGCCGATCACGGTTGAATTGAGATTACCGTAAGGATCAATCTGGGCTCCGCCCAGGAAGCCGTAATCCACAAATCCCCGCTGGGCAGTTTCCACGATATCCAGAATACCGGATGCCGCCAGAGCTTTGTGAAAGGTGCGTCTTTCTCCCACGGCCAGGGGGAGATCTTCCAGAATGGCGCCGGTGCCGCCAAACTCAAAAATACTCACTAAGTTAGGAGCGTGCATTTTCTGTGCCAAAGCCGCTGCCAGCATCGGAATCCCGGTGCCGATAAATGCAGTAGAATTGTCCTCCATCAACCGGGAGGCGGTGCAAATCATTAACTCGTTTGGGTTGTATTTGGGTTCTGTCATGATTATGCCTCCGGCACCATGTCCTGCAGCTCGTTCAATCGCTCTTTGCCGATGAGATCCAGGTATGCTTGATGATCTTTGAGATCATAAATATATTTCTGGAGGTATTCTTGAGTGGTATCCGGATCTTTTGAGGCTTCCACCCAGGCTTTTATTTGTGGTTCATCCCGTTCGTATTGGTAACACATTTCTCCGGGATGGGATCCAAAGGGGGCCTGGATGACCGCGTCAACAAGATAATAGGGAATTATTGTCCTGTCAGGGTGCTTCCGGATTTCATCAGTGGAGACCATTTCTTCTGTGCTGATCAGGAGACGTTTGGAAGCCCGGGCAAGTTCGAATGCGAAACCACTAATTCCGTCGATCTGAGCATTGCCGTATTTATCAGCCCGGTGGACATGGATCAATCCCACATCGAGGATTAAGGCAGGCAAGAGGGCCACTGGATCGCCGGTAAAGGGATCTTCAACCACTTTAGCCGCACTGTAAGTCAGAGTGTCGGTTCCAAGCATTGACCGGGTTGGCAGAAATGGCACACCCATTGCCGTCGCCTTAAACCTCCAGGCAATGGCTGCGTTGCTCCATTCCACACAGTGTTCCACCCGGCCGCTTTCTACCTCACGGCGCAGGCAATTGGAAATGCCGTACACTTCCATTCCGATATAAGTATGATCAAGGGCTTTTATGAGCCCTGCGCCGAGCAGGATATCCAGCTCGTAAACTCCCTGGCCGGCCACGTAGAGATCTTTTTTCCCCTGGCGGACTATTTCGTTGACCAGGGATTGTGGGCAGCGCACAGTGCCGTAAAGCTCGGTGCCGATGTAATCTCCATCATGGATAAATTTCCCAACGGCTTCCGCTTCCGTCATGCGTTTATCGATTAGTCCGCGGGGTTTTGTCCTGTTGTGTTCCCGGAAACTGTTGAGATCAGGGGGTTGGAGCATTTTTCCCTTTCCGGAAGTGATCACCTTCATAATTTATCCTCCTGAACTTATTGTTTTGCACTGATATCAGGAATTTATTTAAAGAAGAAATCTTATGACTTCTTCTCCAGAATTGTCAGTTTGCTTATCCGTGTAAATTTGGCGCAGCCAGGAAGGATAAACCGTTCTCGGTTAGTGCCTGGGCTGTTTTGTTTAATGAGATGAATTTATCATGGAAATTTCCAATCAGAGCGTCCCAGTCTCCAGTTTCCATGATCTCTTCTTTGTCGCGGAAGTAGTCCAGAATATCTGATGGGTGATCTCTGGTTTGGTCAATTTCTGGGTCCGCGCCCTCGTGTTTGGCGGAGATATTTGCTACATGATCGGCAATTTCAATCAATTCATCGCGGCGGTTGTATGGCTGGAGAACAATGCTTTTGTAGGTTTCTGTGATGTGGTGCTCAAAGCGGACAATATCTTCAAAACCAAAATCCTTGCGGAACTGGGCAGTCAACTCCATGCTCTGGTTGTCAATAGAATTGCTCCAGTTAAATCCAATCAGGGGGGAGGTGCCGTCATCCCGGGTGAAAAGTTTTGCGCCCAACAAAGTCCAGAGGGCTGCATAGGGATTATCATTGCCCATATATACGGAGATCTTAAACTCGTTATCCACTCCCAGTCTGTGAAGCAAGTAGCCCAGAAACACCGTGCCGGGATTGATGTTCAGTACCTGGCGGATGCCGTAGGTTGTGTAGTAGTAGAGGAATTCATCCAGCCACTTTAAAGCATGTTTGTTAGGCTGTCCCACTCCGCCGAAATACCCCGTGATGGTTGCCGGACCGCCGAGGTGGATGTTAGAGCCGTCTGTCCCCTTTGTGTCCAGTGTTTCAACATAACTTGTGCCGAAAATCTGCATCGCTGCAGCAAATGCCGCCAGATCGCCATCCTCTTCCTGTTCTTTCATTTTTCGGACCCGGATAAACCGCCCCGGCATCAGCATTTGATTTTCGATGGCGGATTCGGCAATCATCCGTACATAAGGAAAATATTGGCAGGCGCTGATTTCTAAGGTAACTGCGAAATCATCAGCAAAAACCATTTCATCAGCTTTCTCGCCAAGGATTTTTTTTCTGTAGTCCTTAACGCTGATAAAAGCACCCTTGTCGCGCTGTTCCTGCAACCATTCAAGATCTTCAAGGTGGTTGGGGCTGGTTTTTTTAACAAGAGCCAGCAAGTTTTCCAGTTTTCTGGCTTCATTGGCTTTGGCGTTGATTTCCTCCGGGGTGCCGTATTTAGCCACAACCTCCAGGAAATCACTAATTACCTCCATCTCCGGGTTTAGTAAGATTTCGTTAATTGCGTCCAGTTTATCGGGGGATATTTTCAGTCTATTCTGCATGTCGGTCATAGTTTGCTCCTGTTTTTTGGTTTGGGTGATCTGTATTCAGTAAGTAGTAAATGGTAAGTAGCAACAAGTATTCAGTTATCAGTATACAGTAATCAGTTGTCGTAAACCCCCATTATTAATGTTGGGGATAGGTAAGTGAAGAGTCATCTTCCTTAAGTTGAGGGTTCATTTTGTCCACAAAATGCATCGGCTTTGGAAATCATGCCGCCAATCATGCGACCGATTTCGCGGCATTCCTCAGTCAATCGTTGCTTATTTTCTTGGGAGAGATAGCCGCAATCGTATGCAATATCTATCCAGTGTTCCGTTTCATTCACTTCAGCATCGGAATCGGTTAATTTGCTGATGAAATGTTTTTTGTAAAAACGTTTTGCCCAAGCCTCCGCGATTTGCGCTCCAATGGAGCGGGATGATCTCCTGATCTGGCTCATCAGCGAATAAGACTCATCTGACGGGAAATCTTTTGATAGTCGGTAAATTTCTCGGGACAGATCCCGTGCTTTATTGTATATCAACAAGTCCTTGTAGCTGTCCACATAAGGAAGCTTACTCGTCATTGTTACAACTAACCCCCTTTCTTCGCCAAAACAGTGAAGACTGATCACTGAATACTGAACACTGATTGCTAACTACAATTTACTACTTACTATTTACAGTAACTCCTGCAGCTGTTCAAACTCGTCATCACTAATAGTGAACCAGTTCTCTTTCTTGGGGAATGTTTTGTCTTTGACTTCCTTGTTATATTGGATAAGGCCGTTCTGGAGGACTTCCCCGGCGTTGCCGTACACTTTGGCCATCTTGGGCGTGAACTTTGGATAGAGACCAAACATATCGTGGAAAATCAGCAGCTGTCCATGGGCGTCCGGCCCGGATCCCAGGCTCATGATCAGACAATTCTGAGCACGTTCAGTGATAATCTTTGTCACCCGGTCTGGAACCATTTCCAAAAGGATGCAGAATGCGCCTGCTTCTTCAAGAGCTTTGGCATCATCGATGATTTCTTTTGCCTGGCTTGCCCCTCGGCCTTGTACCCGGAATCCACCCAGGGCAGCTACGCTTTGTGGAGTTAGCCCCAGGTGCCCAACTGCCGGTATCCCAGCAGCGACGATTGCGCTCATGCGGTCTGCCATTACGTGTCCCCCTTCCAGCTTGATCGCGTCACAGCTGGCTTCGGCCATGAAGCGGCCCGCGTTTAATACTGCTGACTCTGTGCTAGCCTGATAAGACATGTACGGCATATCCCCAACCAGAAATGCTGTTGGAGCGCCGCGCCGAACTGCCTGGGTATGGCGGATCATATCATCCATGGTCACAGGAAGGGTTCCGTCATAACCAAGCATAGTCATTCCCAGGCTGTCGCCAACAAGCAGCATATCCATACCTGCTTCTTCCTGGAAATATGCGGTTGGGTAATCATAGCAGGTTAACCAGGAAATTGGTTCAGCCTTCGCGGCTTTGTCAAACAGGGTGCGGATGGTAATTTTTTTGCGGTCGGACATGAGATTTCCTCCAGTAGATTTAGTAGGGCGTAGGTTTTGTTTCCGAGCCTTATTTAAGAAGGTCAGCTATAAAAACATAATTATCTTCAGGGTAGGATTTGTGTGGAATTGTGTCCTGCCTGAGCTGGGTAACCTTTGTTCCTTAATCCAGGCATTGATCCGGAAGGAGGAGACACAATTGAGGTTTTTTGTTCGGTCTAGATTCATGAGATATCCAGGTTAAACAAAATGGTGAAGAGACAGTTTCAATATTATGTCCATTATAACCCTCTATCACCATCATCTCACAAGTAACAAATTTCCATTTTCTTCATATTTGCTAAATGTTCGAGAAATTGAAATTTGAGCCATGGCTGCACTTGGAATTCATAGTTCTGAAGATGGTGATAAAAATAACTTGCTAAGCTTTGCTTTATTCGTCATAATATTTTTAGTATATCGAGTTGTGCCAATAGAAGATCTCCATTGATTTTCACAATCTGTAGTGTTTGATTTCTCATTAACAAAGGGAGTTGTATATGACTGCAAAAATTATTGATGGCCGCGCTGTCGCCCAGGAAGTCCGGGATGCAGTGGCTGCTGACGTTGCCGCCATGGTGGCGGAAGGAAAAAATCCTCCCGGATTGGCTACAGTCCTGGTGGGAGAAAACCCTGCTTCTCAGATTTATGTGCGGATGAAACATAAAGCTTGTGAGAAGGCCGGGATTCGATCCATTGGTCATGTCCTTCCCGTAACTGCCTCCCAGGTAGAAGTGGAAGAGATGGTTAAGAAACTGAATGACGATCCCGAAGTGCATGGGATTTTGGTTCAGCTTCCATTGCCGGATGGACTTGACGATGAAAGTGTTCTCCGCACGATCAGCATCGATAAAGATGTAGATGGATTTCATCCCCTTAATATCGGCCGTTTAGCCCAGAAAGGCCGTGAGCCGCAGTTTGTGCCGGCAACCCCGGATGGCGTCCTGTATTTGTTGAAGAACGCCGGTGTAGTTCTGGAAGGAGCTAATGCTGTTGTTCTCGGACGTTCATTTATTGTCGGTATGCCAGCCGCTTTGCTGCTGATAAAGGAAAATGCTACTGTTACCATCTGCCACTCCCGCACTCGCGACCTGAAAGAAAAATGTGCTGAAGCGGATGTGCTAATTGCCGCTGTTGGGCGGGCTGAAATGGTAAAGGGCGATTGGATCAAACCTGGCGCTGCAGTTATTGATGTGGGCACCAACCGCGTGGACGATGACAGTATTGAACGCGGATACCGCCTGGTAGGCGATGTGGATTTCGAGGAAGCCCTGGAGGTTGCCGGATACCTCACCCCGGTTCCCGGTGGGGTTGGTCCGATGACAATTGCTATGCTGCTGCGCAATACTGTCCGCGCCGCAAAACTTGCTAACGGGAATTAGGATTTCCCTTGTTTCTAATTTTGTAAATTTAGTTTATTAAGGAGAGAGATGATGACTTTTGAGAAGAAGCCCGTAACCCCGTCTCCACTGGAGCTGTTGGATCCGGTTCCTTCGGATATCGATATCGCTCATGCTGCGGTTATTAAACCTATCAAGCAGCTTGCTGACGAAATTGGCCTACTGGATGATGAACTTGAAATGTATGGAAAATATAAAGCTAAAGTTACCCTTGATGTTCTGGATAGGCTGAAGGATGTTCCAGACGGAAAATACATTGATGTTACCGCCATTACTCCGACTCCGCTTGGGGAAGGAAAGACCACAACTACAGTTGGATTAAGCCAGGCCTTGGGCGCGCATCTGGGAAAGAGCTTATTTACCTGCATCCGTCAACCCAGCCAGGGGCCGACCTTTGGAATCAAAGGCGGCGCGGCTGGTGGTGGATACAGCCAGGTAATTCCAATGGAGGATTTTAACCTCCACCTGACAGGGGATATTCATGCCATCACAGCAGCCAACAATCTGGTGGCTGCTGCACTTGATTCCCGCATGTACCATGAAAGCCGGCAGTCAGATGAGGCGCTTTTCCGCCGTCTCTGCCCGCCCGATAATAATGGCAAACGGGAGTTTGCGCCGATCATGTTCAGAAGGCTTAAGAAACTAGGCATCGATAAAACCAATCCGGATGACCTGACCGAAGAAGAATACAGCAAATTTGTCCGGCTGGACGTGGATCCAGAGACCATCACCTGGCGCCGGATAGTTGATACCAATGACCGCCATTTGCGTGAAATCGAAATCGGTATCGGTCCGAAAGAGGGAGGACACTCCCGAAGAACCGGGTTTGATATCGCAGTTGCAAGTGAAATCATGGCCATCCTGGCACTGACTACCGATTTGGCGGATATGAGGGAGCGTTTTGGACGGGCAGTTGTTGCAACCAGCAAAGCTGGAGATACTGTCACCATGGATGACCTGGGTGTCGCCGGCGCGGTTACTGTCCTTATGAAAGACGCCATTAAACCAACGCTGATGCAAACCGTGGAAGGTACACCGGCCCTGGTTCATGCTGGTCCATTTGCCAATATTGCCCATGGCAACAGCTCCATTATCGCTGATAAAATCGCCCTGAAATTAGCGGACTACGTGCTTACGGAATCTGGATTTGGCGCCGATATCGGGATGGAGAAATTCTTTGACATCAAATGCCGCTACTCAGGATTAATCCCTAACGTAGTAGTCCTGGTTGCCACAGTCCGCGCATTAAAGATGCATGGTGGCGGCCCTAAAGTTACCGCCGGCGCTCCGTTGGATGCGGCCTATACCACCGAAAACCTGGAGTTACTGGAAAAAGGATTGGTCAACCTTGAAGTGCATATTGAAAATGCACTCAAATTTGGAATACCTACTGTGGTTGCAGTCAACAGCTTTAAAGATGACACAAAAGCTGAAGTTGAACTGGTCAGAGAAGCTGCCATGAAAGCTGGCGCGGCCAATGCTGTGGTCACCCGCCACTGGATGGAGGGAGGACTGGGAGCAATAGATCTTGCTAAAGCCGTTGTGGAAGCCTGTGAACTGCCCAGCGATTTCAAATTCCTCTATCCCCTCAAGGGAACTTCCATCAAAGAGAAAATTGAGATCATCTGCAAGGAAATCTATGGCGCAGATGGAGTTACTTATGAGCCGCTGGCTGAAAAGAAAGTGGAGCTCTACACCAGGCTGGGTTTTGATGAGATTCCCATGTGCATGGCTAAAACGCACTTGAGCATGAGCCATGATCCGACATTAAAGGGACGACCAACAGGATTCACTGTACCCATTCGGGATATCCGCGCATCAGTAGGAGCAGGGTTCCTGTATCCACTCTTGGGAGATATGAGTACAATGCCCGGCTTACCCACACGACCTGCCTACTACGAGATTGATATTGATTTCGAGACGGGTGAAGTACTTGGTTTGTCATAATTCAATCCAAGCTGTGATTGAAGAACAATAAATAGTATTGTATCGGGAGCAGCCCTTGCCGCGGGCATGAGCTGCTCCTTGGTATGGTATCCTCTTGACCTGAGGATTTTTTATTAGTTTTTGGTTTAACCTTGAGGTAGCGATGATGAATCGCGGAGCACAAGAAAATCGTTGGTGGGGATTTCATCATGACTGGCAGGACGAGGAAGGAGAAGTCATTGAAGAAATGCCCCTGACAATTTATGTTAATGGTATTGAGTTAGCAACCGTTATGGGAACGCCGCTAAACCAGGATTGGTTGGCGGTTGGTTTCTTAAGCAATGAGGGCATTCTCAATAGCGTGGAGGAAATAGAAGACTTGCGGATTACACCAGAGGGCTGCTGTGTGGATGTATTGCTCAACCGGACTGTTGAGTTACCATCCAAAAAGGTCATTACCTCTGGGTGCGGAGGCGGGATCACCTATTATGACTCCAAGATTGACATAGAACCTTTTCAGATAAAAAATGACACCACGCCGGATAACATCCTGGGCGCGTTTAATAAATTACAAACCAAAGACAGTTTGTATGCCAGAGCCCGGGGGGTTCATGCAGCTGGTTTGCTGGATCTGGAAGAGAACCAGCTTAATAAAGTGGCAGAGGATATCGGCCGCCATAATTCAATAGACAAGCTCCGGGGAGCCTGTTTACTGGAAGGAATTCCAACCGAGGGGAGAGCCCTTCTCACCACAGGAAGGATTTCATCGGAAATGCTCCGGAAAGGGGCATTGATGGGGTGTCCAGTGATAGCTTCTCGCACGTCACCTACCTCTCTAGCAGTTGAAATGGCCCGCTCTTGGAAAATTACCCTGATTGGATATGCCCGTCATGGAAAACTGAGAGTATACTGTTATCCAGAACGTTTGGGTTTCAAAGGAAATTCAAAATAACACAAATTGATCAAATGAGGAATAAGCAGGAATAGCTTATTCCTGGACATCATAGTTTCAAATGAGTATCTGAACTATTTTAAGAGGGAGTCATTCATGGAAAAAGCAAGCATTGATGTCGGATTACTGGAACCGATCCTCTTGGAATACCGGGATCAAAAAGGTGCAGTGATACCCATCTTGCAGAGAGCACAGGATCTGTATGGTTATTTGCCGGAAGAAGCAATGATCGAAATCGCAAAAAAAAGCAGGATCTCGATCAGCCAGCTTTATGGTATTGCTACTTTTTATGCTCAATTTAACCTTGAACCCCGCGGCCGGCATATTATCAGTATTTGTGATGGTACCGCTTGCCATGTGCGTGGTGCGCCAAAATTAGTCACTGCTGTGGAAGAGAAGCTTAATCTTGTGGCTGGAGGAAGTGACCCGGATTATAAGTACACATTGGAAATTGTCTATTGCCTGGGTTCATGTGGACTAGCACCAATCGCTCTGGTTAATGACCAGGTATATGGAAACACAACCCCGGATACCCTGGTTGAAAAGGTCATGGATCTGGATTGAAGGTCAGGACAGGAGAATCCTTATGCCGGCGTTAACGAACATCGAAGAACTGAATAAATTGCGGGATGAAGCCCGGGAAAACAAGACCGACCGGGAAGAAAATAAAACCACAATCATTCTTGGAATGGGGACGTGTGGAATTGCAGCGGGCGCAAATGACGTTGCCACCGCAATTCATTCGGAATTGAAAAAACACAAGATTGAAGCAGAAGTGATCAGTGTTGGTTGTATTGGCATGTGCCATAACGAACCACTGGTTGATATTCAGCAGCCTGGTCTCCCGCGGGTTACCTATGCAAAAGTAAAGCCCAAGATGGTAGGGAAAATTATTGAGAAGCACCTGGTGCAGGGAGAATACAATAAACGCTGGATCTACGGTCAACTCTCCTCCGGGAATGGAAAGTCTCTTGAAGGAATACCTGCTTATGATGAACTTCCTTTTTACAACAAGCAAGTTCGTATCGCCTTGAGGAATTGCGGAATCATTGACCCGGAGAGTATAGAGGATTATTTGGCATCCGGCGGTTATGGCGGCCTTTCTAAAGTGCTCTTTGAGATGGAACAGATAGATGTGATTGAGGAACTCAAAGACTCCGGCTTGCGCGGCAGGGGCGGGGCAGGATTTCTGACCGGCATGAAATGGGAATTCTGTATGCGGGCAAAAGGGTATCCAAAATATATAATTTGCAATGCGGATGAAGGAGACCCTGGTGCGTTTATGGACCGCTCCGTGTTGGAAGGGGATCCGCATGCCCTTTTAGAAGGCATGATCATTGCCGGCTATGCCATCGGAGCTCCGGAAGGTTATATTTACTGTCGGGCAGAATACCCCCTGGCAATTGAACGCCTGAAAATTGCAATTGAGCAGGCCAATGAGCTGGGCTTGCTTGGCGAAAACATTCTCGGCTCTGGTTATTCTTTTAACCTCAAGATTAAAGAGGGTGCTGGTGCATTTGTGTGCGGGGAGGAGACCGCTTTGATTGCGTCGATTGAGGGAAAACGCGGTGAACCGCGGCCTCGGCCCCCCTATCCAGCTGTCTCCGGGCTGTGGGGTAAACCAACCAATGTGAATAATGTAAAATCTTTTGCCATTACGAGCCAGATTATGGTGAATGGTGCGGATTGGTTTAACAGCATCGGCACAAAAAAATCTACCGGAACAGCTGTTTTTGCGCTGACTGGAAAGATTGAACACACCGGACTGGTTGAAGTGCCCATGGGCATTACCCTGCGGGAGATTATTTACGATATTGGTGGAGGTATTCCCGACAAGAAACAATTTAAGGCGGTTCAGACTGGAGGACCGCTGGGAGGATGCCTGCCCATGGAAGCGCTGGACACTCCGGTAGATTTTGATTCCCTGACCGAAGCCGGCGCCACAATGGGATCAGGCGGCATGATTGTTGTCGACCAGGAAACCTGTATGGTTGAGTTTGCCCGTTACTTCCTGACTTTTGCCTCCGCAGAATCCTGCGGAAAATGTGTCCCTTGCCGGATAGGCGGACAGCGACTGCTGGAAGTTCTCACACGCATTACCGACGGGGAAGGCAAACCGGATGATTTGGATGAAATTGAACGGATTTCCGAATACATGAGAGAAGGATCCCTGTGCGCCCTGGGACAGCTCACGCCGGGGCCAGTGATATCTTCCCTGAGGTTTTTCCGGGAAGAATATGAAGCGCACATTAATGAAAAATTCTGTGAGGCTGGTGTCTGTGCGGGCATGTTCACATACGAAATTGATCCCGAATTGTGTGTCGGATGTGGTTTGTGCGTGAAACCCTGCCCGGTGAATGCTATTACAGGAGAGAAGAAAGCCCCCCATGTTATTGACCAGGCACTATGTATTCAATGCGGGGCTTGCTACGATGTTTGCAATCTGGACGCTATCCCCATAAAACGAAAACCTGAATTAAAGTTGGAAGAGCCGGCATAACGGAAGGAGATATCCAAATCATGGGAAAAGTAAACTTTACCATTGATGGAAAGGAAATCCAGGCTGAAAAGGGAGTTACGATCCTGCAAGCAGCCCGCCAGGAAAACATTTATATTCCAATCTTGTGTGATCACCCTGCTTTACCCCCGGAGGGCGCGTGCCGGATCTGCCTGGTGGAAATTGAGGGTCAACGGGCTTTGCATCCTGCCTGCACTTACCCCATTTCTGAGGGCATGGCAGTCTCCACCAACACACCCAGGATTCGAGCAGCGCGGAAGTTTAATCTGGAATTGTTGATATCTGATCACCCGCT
>Ga0255433_1015_pt1 | contig 15716 bp, 16 predicted proteins | sample ANMaggSSYBR02H12_FD_182672 | JGI IMG/M metagenome (GOLD analysis project Ga0255433, IMG submission 182672) | Sediment cell enrichment communities from methane seep in Santa Monica Basin, California, United Staets - ANME aggregate JGI... | ecosystem: Environmental > Aquatic > Marine > Cold seeps >...
GTTTGATCGAACGCTGGAGAAATCAAGAAGAAAACTCAACAGAAGAACCAATCGAAAAAGGAGACTGATATGGAATTTGCTCACAGGTTCAGCATAAACAAAGAGAACAACCCGGGTCCAAAAGTCCCAAGACCCCACAGGATATTAGAGATAGGAAAAGTGATTGATTTTTTGAACCTTTTCTCCATTATTTGGCTCTTGGAAGGGAAGATCTGGAAAGCCATCAGGGCTTTTGTAGCTGCTAGCTGGTTGTTCCTGGAAAAAAGACGGTATGACCAGCGGGCAGTCCTGCTTACAAATCCGATGAATATGTCCGTGTTTGAGAACGAAGTTGAGTTTACCCGGTTTGCGCGAACGATTTTTGCAGATATATCCAAATTTCAATTTCGCCCCGCCATCCAGAAAACAGTGGATGAGATGGCGAATGATGCCAATAGTTTATTTACTTTCTACACGCTGAACAATAGGAGGACCGATGTGGCTGGAACAACTGGGTACAAAAATCAACGACCTGTCTTATGAGGGACCTCATCCTCATGGGCAGCTGGCCAACCTTTTCAAAGGTGCACAAGGGGAAGAGTTTATTCCCCCCGATGGCTATCGCGGAGCATATCCGCTAGACGAGCAGCCCTGGAAACCTGTGGATAACTTTAAGTCCACTCCGGTTGAACTCCTGGGGGTGGATGGGTCTCAGATCTATCCGGATCCCGCAGAACCACTCCCCTGGGCTTATACTCACGCCATGACCACCTCACCACCCGGGCACTATCTGGCGAGATTTATGACACCGGGAGAACTACTTCATGCCAGGGCTGCCAGTGGGAGAAAACTGATCGATACGATCCGTTTCTCCCTGGAGCTGGAGCTGGCCTCTGAATGTGCCAGGAAAAAAGGAAATGGAGCAGTGGTACTGCTGGATGGACCAATTCTTCCTCCCGGCCGTATATCCCACGCCAGAGAAGGCCTTGGCAAGAAGATCCTTGATAGGGCTCTAGCTGAGCTGGAAGGCGCGGTGAAAAAAGGGGGAATTATTGCCGGCTTTACGCCCAACGGTCACGCCCGCTATATCGCTAACTTGCTGCTGGCAATGGTGGGGGAAGATAATGAAGACAGGCAGCTTCCACTGATCGATCGTAAGTTGATCAAATCCCTGATCCGCAGGGGTCAGCGGACAGCACTGTTCAAGAGAGTCGCGCTTGATGGGCGAGAGGTGGTCTTTTTCTACACAACCCAGGGCAGAGTGGAGTTTCCTTATATCCCCAGCCCTGAAGTTGTCCAGAAGGTCTGGAGCTGTGTGGAAGAGGGATACCCGGCTGAGCTTGCAGCGGCACATCACCTTGCTGTGATCCCTAATGGAACGGCAACTCACCTAAAAGCCATTATCCGGACCAACTTGCGAGAGGAAAGTACAAAAAAAGCGATCGCAAAACTTGGATACTGAAATGGCACCCCTATCCAAATAGAGACCCTGCTTAAGCTGAGCGGGGTTTTTGTTTTGGATCTTTTAGAAATAGGAGAAAACCATGTTTGATTCCCAAGGTATGACTGAAGAGAATGAACTCCACCTGGAGATGATCAAGCAGATCTGGCCCAAGATTGCTCCCGAAGTATATAGCAAATATAAAGAGCAGGGCAGGGGGATTGTCGTGTTTTTCATGCTGGACAATATGCCCGATGAAGTTGAAGCAATTCTTCCCCCGGATGCTGAGCCCACAGGAAGAGGTGCTGCTGGGGCTTACATTCCCAGGGATTACATGCTTCCTCTTGAAAACTTGGTCGGTGAACAAGGTCTGCTTCAAATGGACCGTGTTTTGGGGCAATACGATCCAGACAAAACAATAGTCTTTGCTTTTATCCGAAAGTTTATTGATGACGATGGAAAGCCGGGCATCAATGCATCTGGCTACGAGATCACCCCGTCTCCCGAGACAGAATTGTCTCCCCAGGCAATGTGGAAAAAACGGAAGAAAAAGCCTGAGTTTGCAGTTTATCGTTATCGGAAACCGGGTGGCAAGAATAACCCGATCATCAATCTCAACTAAAGACAGGAGCCAGATTAAGAGCCTGGATAGGAGATTTTCTTAATGAGTCTCTTAAACAGGCTCTTAACGCCTTGGAGGTGAATAATGGAAAAACTATTTTCTTTGATCAGCTTAATCGACAATACCCAAACGGACCTTCTGTTCTCCATTGCGAACAAAGCCATCTCAGTGCTGAACACTGATGCCGAGAATAACAAACGGCATCCATTTGTGCTTGCAAACCTTGAGTGTGCTCTGGAAGATCTGAGGTGCGCAGAAAGCGATTGGAATTCACCGTTCCACCCGCTTGGCATGGACGAAGAAGATCTCCAAGCCCATGGAGATTACTTAGGAGATTTAGAAAGAGAAGGAGAAAAGCGATGACTGTAATGACGTTAGACCAAATAACTATACTTGAACCAATCCTTGATCAAATACCTGTACCGATAGCGCAGCCAGAGATATTCACCCTTCCTTCTGAAGAGATCGACCGAATTTTAGCAGAAGTGGTACCTAGCTCCAAAAGGTCTGCCGATCCCTGCTTGCTGGAGGGTGTCTCTGCAGGGTTTAGCGATGAACCTGTTACAGAATACCAGGACAGCATAGACGCACCAGGATATCCCTATTGGTAACAAGAGCCAGCGGATATCGTTTAGAATAAGAATATCCAATCGCTTTTATCGAAAAGCGAAGGAGGAACTATGTACGACATGGGGGAGTATGAATTTCTTGGATACCTGGTGCAGAAATCAGGGAACCAAATGCTGATCTTTGTTCCAGACGATATTCCGGACGTGGAAAACACCCAGGAAGATGATGTTGGTGTTTATATCAAGGCGGATATTTCAGGTGCCCAGATCGATAACGAAAAAGATCTGGAGAGGATGGAACCAGGCATAATGCTGATGGGGCTTGGCCGGCTGACAATTCAAAATGAATGTCTGCCTGATGTCTACCTGAACTCGCTGTTTGTACTCTGGAGAAAGAGGGAAGGTCTATCCATTCCCTCTTTCTTATTAGAAACGGTCCTCGAAGACGTCCAGGTCACCAGTCATCTCCGTAATTTGCCCGCCGGCATGAAGGCCAGTGAAGAACAAGTCCGCAAGGCGCTCGCAAAAGGTATCATCCTGCCCTATGGGTATACTTACGTCAGTGATCACGAGAGAAAACATGAAAAAACTGAAGAAAATGACTAATATGCTGAGGACTAATCCCTTTTATAAAAGAAGAGGATTGGTTTCTATTAAACAAGTTTTGAGAGAGTAAAATGGCGAACCTATATGAAAAGTGGTTATAAAAAGGATGACAGCCTTTGTGTTTGCCAACCATGATCGGTTGCAAGCCGGCATTATCCTCCCACAAGGATACTTACCAATTTGTTGGTTTAATGAGAAAAACCCCGCCAAGTTAATGTTACATCTAAGAAAGCGTTCGTCAAGATAAATCCATATTTGAGAAATAGGACATTCACCTCAGAAAGTGACTACTTTCAAGTTACGCTACATATGATCATAGCAACCATGATGGCACCGACAACCAGGAAGATTTTCAACATCAAATTATCGCCTATCTCCGCGTTTCCTGGTATTCCATAATAAGACGGGTGTACACGAACGCCCTCGTCCCATGGAAAACCACCGAGCCGGAACGATTTATCAAAACAATACATTTCTGCAGATAAATCTCCCTCCCACATAGCAGTGATTGATATTTGATCACTTCCTCCCCACATTCGATCAGGGTCGTAGCCGGCAAGAGGATTATCCGGAAAATACCCAGGAGACGTCAAATCTTCTTCGTAATAATAATCGTCTTGCATATCTTCCCAGGAACTATAGTGGTCACTGGGATTATCATCATGCTCGTAGTCGTCAGGATACCAGGGCATAAGTAGGCTCTTTTTCTACCAGACTAAGCGAGCATTTACATTGCACTTGCGCTACACAGGATAATCGCCATGGTGAGGACTACGATAATGATTATGCCTGCAAAAGCTTTGTCAATGCCCGTCCCCGCGCTTTTTGTTTCGTCGTTTGCCCATTCATCGAGGAAATCCATAACTTCTAAATCACCTTCCGGATGATCTTCATCCCACATGTCCATTTAGTGCCTCTCAGAGTAATATTGCATTTGTTAGACAATCAATTGTTCTATTCGGTTGCCTTCCCTAAACTTTCTAACAGCCTATTTTGTTCGTTGATGATTTTTACAAATTCCTCAAAATGTTCAGGGTCCATAAAATCTCCTTTGTGGTTCGGTATCGAACCACGCATAATCTGTTATGCAAAATTATTCACAATCTAGCGTGTAAAGCCAAGGCTCTTCCCGTCAAGCTGAATACTCTGATTTCCCCCTTTCCTTACACAATTGAGAAGGTTTCTGGGTCAACCCAAATTCTCGCTTTTTCACACCATAAGCGGAAGAAATGGCATATTTCGCGCCATCAACCCTGCAATGCACAAAACAATAGGTTTGTGTGTTAATTAATGGAATTCAATTTTTATCGTTATGAGTTGAGACCAATGCCAAGATCTCATCACCATATTGTTTAAGTTTTGATGGACCAATTCCTTGTATAGCCAATAATTCTTCATTGTTTGTTGGCTTGTAGTGCGCAATTCTTTGTAGAACCATATTTGTCATAACAACGTAAGCGGGTTTGTCTATCGCCAAGTAAACCGCAGTTCGCCAATCCTTAAGGGTTTTTAGTAATCTTTGACTGGATGTATCAAGAATTATTTCTTGGTCATTCGTTACGCCCCGTTTTCTTCTAGGAGAGTTCTTGTCGTTCTTGTCTTCTTTACCCTTTAATTCAATAAAAGCCTCAAAAAGAGCTCTGGTTATAAGTACATCCTGGTATGGACTATCTTCATCAAAAATTTCACCTGTTATAGGGTTCACACCATTTGCTAGAGTTTGAAGGATATTTAACATTTTATTCCGATTCATATATAGTTCCTTTTTACATTAATACAACACAGCAGACGAAACCATCTTGTGGCTAGCGATTCCATCAAAATATTTTTTCCATAAACCAATAAAAGATTTGATTTTTTGCCAGGTGCAATCCAAGTACATCGTAAGTGTAGCACCACTAAGCCAACTAATCGTTAATGAATTTGTTAACTTGGGTAATTTGCCTATGAAAATTCATTAAAAAGAAATAATTGAATAAAGAATAATATTTTCTGAAGATAAATATTTGTGTGATCTAAAAGAGCACACACTGTTGAACCCCACTGTGCTGTGGGAAATCCGCAGACAGGCGCCCACCTGCCGGCCTGAGAGTCCCATTTCCCAGTTCATGCGCAGGATTTCTTTGGATTTTCACATGGTCAGTTTCCTTTGTGCCAAATATGCCTCCTTGAAGTTTGTGGAGACAAGAATGACACGATACTCTGGATTTGACCAGTTTTATTTGACCCCTGTTCACTTTTTGTGCAGGATTCCGCTGGGTGTCATTCCCTTTCCAGTACGTCCTAAAAAGCGGATGATACGCTCTGGAATTAATGGACGATTTTTTTGGATTCAGTAGACGACATGCTCCAGATTATGCAGTAATAAGCTAAGCTAGAATTTTGGAAATTGTCCTTGGACAACATTGTTGTTCTTTATTGAATATTTTTGACCAGTGTTTTTATATATACATTTTATTTTGGATAGATATTGTTCAAGCTTATCTAAATTTATATCGTTGTTAAACTCCGTTTTGATTTCTTCTAGTGTTAATTGTTTATCTCGAAGCAGGTCTGTAATTCTCGATTGAAATTGTTCAAGTTTTGGAGCAGAATCGATCTTGCCAAATTTATCTACTGGTTTGGATCCCATTACAATGAGAAGGTCATTTGCATTATTTTCATTAGTCCTTGGTTTCCGAACAAAAATCGTTCGTCCTTTTTTGAGTCCATCAATAACACCAGACCAAGTACCACCACTTTCGCTTGATTCAGCCACAAATATTTTTTCCGCAAGACCATATATAATTGGATTCCTGGCCATGGCATAACCAATTGACCATGGAGCCTCCGGGGGGAAAGTACTTAAAACTAACACATCACCATGAGTTATTTGTTCGTAGTAATACTTATATCCGTTAGAAAAAGTCAAAATTCCTTGAGGAAGGACAATAATGCTTTTACCGTTTACTACCAGTGCAGCGTCTAACGCTGTCCGGTCTACGCCTTTCGCAAAACCACTAACAATAATGCGATTTTGTTGAGTTTCTAATTTGGCAATGCTCTTCGTAAACTGTAATGCCTCTTCAGAGGCTTTACGGGAACCAACAATAGCTGTAGTTGGTTCTTGAAGCAGGTTCTGATTTCCTTTTAGGTATATAAGACTTGGAGCATGAGTCAACGTAAGATTTGCTAATAGCAATGACGGATAATTTGGTGAATTTATTGGAATTATCTGAAAACCTTGACTTAGTAGATTTTCTGCCTGAAATGATAAGTTAGGTAACGTCTCTCTGGCAGTTGTCAGGTCATTTAATTCATTATCAGAAAATTCAAACTCGAGAATCCAATCATTGAGTTCCATCTCAAAAAAATCTATAAGGGTCAGGTTGTTAGAAAAGAGCTGATTGTATAAAAAGCTATTGACCCGCTCTTTTCGCCAATTCTTTAAATGGCTGATAGCCATCCAATAAGCAAAATCATTGATGTTGTTCATATTTTGTCACCACCGGTCGTTTTTGCTATTACGAGTGGTCCAATTTCCTTTGCACCGAGGCTGCTAAGATATCTGCCTAATTCCTTTATTGTAGCTCCAGAATCGTATATATCATCAATCAAGAGTATAGATTTTCCCTCAAGTTCAGATGGATTCGAATATTGAAATGCGTTTTTGACATTTTCGCGTTTGAGCAATCTGTTCTGAAATATTTTTTGGGGTTGTTTCTTTTTCTCTTTGAAAAGCTTATGGGCTAATGGAATGTTTAATCTATCCGATATTCTTTCGGCTAAATGTTTTACGAGAGGACCAGAGACTGTTGGAGGAACATATAATATTAAATCAAACATTTGATCTTTGTAGAACGACTCGTAAGCCCTTAGGGTTTTATTTATAAGGGAATCGGGAAAATCTCCCCCATCAATATATTTACATCGATGAATTAGACCTCCAACTTCAGACATTCCATAATATGATGCCGCAACGCCATTGGTCAGATTGGATCGTTTTGAGGTACAGTTGAGGATCGGATATTCAGTATCTTGAAACTTATTGATCTGGTTTATCCAATGACCAGTTGCCCGATAGTGTTCTTTTTCTCCCTGATCATTGTCGCATTTCCCACAGTTATTGACTTCCTGATCACCAAGATAGGAACACAAAAACTCCATCCGACATGCAGTTGTTTCACAATAATCGACCATCTTGCCCAGTTCCGCAAATTTGTTTTTCCGGAGTTGTTCAAAAGCATCTGTGTTGAGGGCGGGAGCGCCAAATCTATATTCGTATTTCTTTTTCGAATCATATAAAATTTCTGAAATAATTTCCTGGTCAATCAAATCTGCGAGGACAGCCCGTATTTGATTGGGAAAAAGGTTTGTTCTCCGTAACAAATCCCATAAGCCCAAGGGAGTTTTTTGTATTTCCTTAATTACCTTGGCGTAGATTTCGTGTGAAGGCCGGCTTATCTCAATAAAATGTTCTGGTAGCTCTCGGTCAGCTGGATGGTAGAGCAATGCAATTTGAGTCGGTTCTCCGTCTCGTCCTGCTCTACCAATTTCCTGATAATAATGGGTTGGTGATTGTGGAATTTGGGTGTGAATAAGGAAACGCAGGTCTGGTTTGTCCATCCCCATTCCCAGAGCATTTGTACTGACGATACATTTCCATTTGTTGGTCTTTAGCCCTATTTCAATGGCCTGTCTTTGTTCAGGCGTCAGACCTGCATGGTAGTGGACTGCATCTATGTTATTAAACCTCAACCAATTTGCAGTTACTTCTGCGTTTACTCTGGTGCCCGTATACATTAAACCGGTTCCCGGTTGTTCATTAATAAATTCAACCATATAAGCGAGTTTTGCTTCTTGGGAATCAGTATGAATTACGCTTAGATGAAAATTGTCCCTCATCAAATTTCCGCGAATTTGGATTGTATTTGAACCAATTTGATGTTGAATATCTTTTGCAGTTCTTGTTGTTGCCGTGGCGGTAACAGCTAAAACAGGGAAATCTTGGGGAAGCTGATTGACCAGATTAATAATCCTTCGATATGATGGCCGAAAGTCATGTCCCCAAACAGAAATACAATGAGCTTCGTCCACAACAACCATTGAAATATTAATCTCTCGAACTGCCTCCTGCCAGAATTGATTTTCTTGCCTTTCAGGAGCAATATAAAGCAATTTATACTTTCCAGCCTTGGCCTTGTTGATGATTTCCCGGTTACGTTCATTTTCCTGGTTGCTATTTATACAAGCAGCTTGAATACCTAATAGTTGTAATGCATTAACCTGATCTCTCATCAAAGCAATTAAGGGAGAAAAAACAATCGTAGTTCCATCGAAATTGTTTGCGGGAAACTGAAAACAGAGAGATTTCCCATAACCGGTTTTCTGGATCAGCAAAACTCGTTTTCCCCTCAAAATAGCTGAAATTGTTTTCCATTGATCGTCATGAAATCCAGGCATCTTGAATTGTTCTAGTAAGAGCTCTTCGATTTTTCCACGCCCCAGCTTATTTAGGCTTTCTTGACTCACGGGTTTTACTGGAGTCATAGGTGTTTGATTGGGCGAATGTTGGGAATCAGGACTTATTATTGGTTCCCGCAAAGATTTTGTGATCCGTGTGTTTTTAATTTGATTCCATTTCTTTTTTACGGAACGGATTAATTTTTTGTTATATTCCTTATCTTCGTGTTGAAGATTACTGTAAATATTCTCGATTTCGTCTGTAGTGAGTTGAGGAAGCAGTCTTATGATTGCATTCAGTGAGTATTGGCGTGTTTGGGGTGCCAAATCACTACAATTATTAAGAAGATATGGTTTTGCTAGGCTGATATCTATGCTGTGATTTTTATTTAGTTTTGTTAACGCAGAAGCAGCCAGGCGTTTTTCTATGGCTTGGCTTGATTGAAGGTAGGCAATCAGGAAAGGTATAGCTGCTTCATTGCCCGATTCCCCCAGTTCATATGGGGACATTAATTTTAACGAATCCATATCGATTTTTTGAATTATTTTTATACTTACACCTTAGGTAGGTAACTGATGTGGCTTTGATTTTTATTATTTCGAGTCCTATACTTATTATGTCATGAAATTGTTATCCGATTTTAATAATTTCTGGATTTTGACACGCCCCCATTATTTGTACCACCATTTATATTAGCGTTAGTGCGGTTTCTGAAATTGGGTATTGGAGATCATTCCAAATTGAAAAGCAACAATATTTCATATCCGTATAGGAATTGTACTAATAAACGCCAGGTAGCAGGCTCGAGTTCCGTTGAGACATAGGGGGCTTTTCTAAAAACTCGTCACCTCGGTACAGCACATAATCCCAAACTGTAGCAGAGCGATTATGCTGCAAGAAACCAGTCAATTTCTATCAACATTTCCAATCTATAACTAAATATAAAAACACCTGACATGCCCCTGGCTGAAGGAGCAGCCGGGGTCTTTCTATTTAATTACTCCCTAATCTTACAAGGAGGAAAACATGATACCTATCACACTGTCCATCAGTGGTTTCTTGTCATACAAGGACCCGGTGGAGATCGATTTTTCCAGCTTTGACCTGGCCTGTATTTCTGGCCAGAACGGAGCCGGCAAATCATCCATCCTGGACGCAATGACCTGGGCGCTTTTTGGCCGGGCCCGTAAGCACGACGAATCGATCATCAATCTTGAGTCCGAAACTGCCCAGGTAACCCTGACCTTCGAATATGAAGGTAATCTTTACAGGGTGATGCGGACCAATCCCAGGGGGAAGACCACTGCTTTGGAATTCCATATCAGTGAGAACGGAGCTGCCGGCAATGCTGGTAGCTGGAAACCCCTCACAGAAAGCTCCCTCCGGGAAACAGACCAGAGGATCTCAGAAACCCTCCGCCTGGATTACGAAACCTTTATCAATGCTGCTTTCTTCCTGCAGGGAGATGCAGACCAGTTCACCCAACACAATCCCAGCGATCGGAAACGGATCCTTTCTCAAATACTCAACCTGGGCATATGGGAAGGGTACAGGAAAAAGGCTTTTCAAAGCCGCAGAAACATCGAATCCGAGATCTCGCACATGGATGGGCGAACCTCAGAGATCCGCCTTGAGCTGGAACAGGAAGAAAACCGAAAGGAACAGCTTGCTGATCTGGAAAAGCAGCTTGAAGCGGCCGCTGGTCTCCGCAAGAAGCAAGATAAGACCGTGGAGGAAATCCAACAGTACCAAACCTTGCTCCCAGAAATTGGCAACAAGGCCAATGATCTTGACCTGCAGGTGGAAAATAAAGAAAAAACCCTGGAAGCTCTGCGTGGCCGGCTCATTCCCCGCGCCAAGGAACAGGAAGCCTGCTACCAGGCCTTGGACGAGGAAAAGCAGCTGCAGGAGAAGCTTTCTTTCTGGGAAAAATCCAAAAAGGCCCTAGCCGAGTTAGATAAAGATGCTCAAAAATTTCTGGAAGAAGAAAGACAGCGCCAAGAGCCCTTGTCAGCGATTGTTGCTGAAAAAGCCCGCATTGACCAGGAAATTTCAAGCCTCGCGCAAAGGGAAAGCACAATTCAGGATCTTCTGTCCAATCTGCCATCTCTCGAGAAAGACATCAAAGAGAAACAGGAAGCCATCGACCGTTTTGAGGAAAATCTCAAAGCCCGGGATGAAAAGCAGACCGAACTGGACGGAGCGCTTACCAAGCTATCTGATGCTAAGGCTGAAAACCCACGTCTCCTTCAAGAGATGAAGGAGCTGGAGAAAAGGATCAGCGAGCTTGAAAGTTCCCAAGGGGCTGACTGTCCGCTCTGTGGACAACCTATGCCCGCAAAGGAACGAGAGGCTCTGATCAAGGACTTGAAGGTCCAGGGCAAGGAGATGGGCGATCGCTACCGCGAAAACAAAGCACTTCTGGAAGAATCCGACCAAAAAGTAAAAGGTCTGCAGAAACTCATTACAGATCTCAGTCAGTCTGAAAAAGCCCTACGCACACAGACCCAGGAACTGGACCGGTTTTCCCTCGATCTATCCCAAATGGAGTCCAAACAGGAAAAATGGGACAACGAGGAAGGTCCCCGATTGAAGGAACTCCAGGACCAGCTTGCCAATAAAGACTATGCAGGCAATGCGCACCAAAAGCTTCAGAAGATTGATAAGGAACTGAAAGCTATCGGCTACGACCTGGAGGAACATGACCGGATCCGCCAGTCCGTAGAAGAGGGGGAAAGTAACCAGGAGAAGCTGCAGGAGATCGAAAAGGCCCGGGCTGCCCTGGTGCCATTGGAAAGGGATATCGCCGATATCACGGATGCCATTGAGGCTGAACGGACCCAGCTTGATGCGCTTGCCAAAGAGCAAAAACACTGCAGCCAGGAACTGGACGAAATGGTAAAGGAAGCACCAGATCTATCAAAAGCTGAGAAAGAACTCCTGTCCTTGAAAGAAAAGGAAAACATTCTTCAGCGCCAGGTAGGTGCAGCCCAGCAGAAAGTTGCTGTCCTCGAGTCCCAGAAGGTAAGAATTCAAGAACTGGACACCAAGCTCAGCACAAACCGCGATAAAGTGCGGTTGCACAAGCAGCTTGAAGAAGCTTTTGGCAAAAACGGTGTCCCGGCGCTCCTCATCGAACAGGCCTTACCGATGATCGAGCTGAAAGCAAATGAGATCCTCGACCACCTCAGTGGCGGAGCCATGTCGATCCGTTTCATCACTCAACGGGAATACGCCGACAAAAAAAGGACAGATCTCAAAGAGACCCTCGACATCCAGATCCAGGATAGGGCAGGGGTAAGGGATTACGAAATGTTTTCAGGGGGAGAATCCTTCCGGATCAATTTCGCTATCCGCTTAGCACTCTCCCATGTTCTTGCTCAACGAGCTGGTGCACGATTGCAAACGCTAGTCATTGACGAAGGATTTGGCAGTCAGGACGAAATTGGCCGGCAGCGGCTGACCGAAGCCATCTCCCTCGTTCAGGATGACTACAAAAAGATCCTGGTGATCACTCACATTGACGCGCTCAAGGATATCTTCTCATCCCAGCTGGTTGTCGAAAAAACACCAGATGGTTCTGTAGTTTCTCTTCAATAAATATCAAATAGAAAAGGAGGTAACTGAATATGTACGAAGAAGATCTTTCCGATGAAGAGATCTGGGGACCTTTCGTATGTCTGGATTGCGGAATAAATACTTCACACACCGAGGAATACTACATGCTGACGGGTGAGGTTTGGAAGAAGGCTGTTCCGGACCTCGTTGGGATGTTGTGTATCAACTGCGTGGAGCTCAGGCTTGGCCGCCAGCTGTGGCCAGAAGACTTCATGGATTCTCCCATAAACTACTTTCACTCGCGGTTGAGTGCCCGTGTGTTATCTCGTTTCTGCGGGATCCCAGACGATGAAGCTGAAGAACTCCTCGTAATTCTGCAAAACAATAAAAAAGGAGCAGCTGAGATCGTCAAGCAGCTGCACATCCAGAATCTGAAAGGCCCAAACAAACCCTAATACCCAAACCTGGAGGTAACAAATGGAACTTCAATCCTTTATCTATGAGCACGTCGCCAAAAAGTCAAAAGATGGGGTCATTAAAGTGACTAGTGCGATCAACAAACGCTGGGAGACACGCGTTGTAGCCCAGGGCCTTGATGCCCAGGGAGCAGATGGGGCTCGAGCCTACCTGGCACGATACGGCAACAATATCGCAGCGCCTAAAGTAATTGACCTGGCTCTGTGTGCCCAGGCCAAAGGCGCCCAAGAGATGGCAATGGCCTTTTGGGTCAAAGCCTACAAACTTACCTTTGGATCATCGCCAACAGATGCCGGCGACACTGCCCTGGAGACTGTATCCAGCGCTACCGGTTCAAAAGTAGAGGATCTCCCGGTGCTTGCCGACCTGCCTGATCACCTGCAGCCTGGCAAAATTCACACAATGCAGGCAGTAGATGCACCTGAGGACCGGGATTTCTACATCAAAAATGATAACTATCTGGGCCAACCGAAACGTGATGGGCACCGCTCTGTTGTGATTGCGACTCCGGAGAAAGTATGGTTCCAGACCCGTAATTTGAACCTTGTGGAGATCTCCGATAACGAGTTAGTCAATTACTTCAAAGATGCTGCAAAAAGGCTCAGCCCATTCGTCCTGGATGGGGAGCTGTGGTATCGGTCCTTCGATGGCAAGGAGCACAGAACAGCAGCCCAGGCTGCAGAATGGAACGTTCGCGGTGATTATCCAACAGTGGATGTTAGGACTGTCTACACTGCCTTCAAACCCCTGTATTTTGCCGGGGTCAGCCTGACCGACGAGCCTGAAAGCAGGCGAATTCAGTTCTTGCAAAAAGTGGTTTGGTTACCCCACCCGGATAATTTTGAGATCTGTCCGACAGCAAGAACAACAGAAGAAAAGAAAGCCCTGGTTGAGAAACAGCTTACCGAAGGGCGGGAGGGAGAAGTCTGGATTGATAGCAGCTGCCTATACACCGGCGGAAAAAACTCAAAATCATATCCAATGGTGCGAACGAAATACATCCAAATCCTGCCGCTAGTCTGCACTGGAGTCACGCCCACCACGGCAGAAAACCGCCTGTTTGGATCCATCGAAGTTGCAGAAGAGATCAACGGTGAACTGGTGCCTGTTGGGAAAGTAGGCTCGGGTTTTGATTTGACTTCCCAAAAGGAAATCATGGCCAAAATCAGCCTGGGCAACTTCAAAGTGTTTGTTGGCACCCAAGGCCGAACCGCAGCGGGTAAATTGATGCACGCCCGCTATAAAGGAATGGTGAAAAATGATGCAGGGTAAATATACAGATCAAGACCGATATGCCGGCCAATTGGAAAAAGTCCTGCAGCCGATGTATTACTCAGGGACAGCCTGGCGGGTGTGGGATGATTTTCTGGAAATGATTTGGATCTCACTCCGATCACTTCCGGAACACCTGAAGTCCGCCATAGACCATGGACGACTGGCCGAAGACAGTCCGGAAGTGCAGCAGAAGTTTGCCGATTGGACGGATAAGTATAAACAGAAGGGTATGGAGCGATTCTCCGAAGGGTTCGCGATCTTATTGAACTCGGCCACAGAAGGATACGGGGACGTGCTTGGCGCTACCTACGAGCTGATGAGCATGGCTAACAAGTGGGCGGGGCAGTATTTTACACCTCTCCCAATCTGTGCCATGATGGCCAAGATGAACGATCCAATGCCGATGGTCCACCAACGTCTCAAAGAAGCTCTGACACATCCGGATAATATCGCAGGACAGGCGCTCCTACTGGCCAGTATGTGCCTTCAAAACGAAGAGGATCCAGAGGTGAGTCAGGACTACTTCCTAAACAAGGTACTGCCGGCGGCATTGCCTTACTATGAGCCGGTCACTGTCTGCGATCCAGCACTGGGCAGTGGACGAACGTTGATCGCTATGGCTGCTGAATGTGACCGTTGGGCTGTTGAGAATGGGCTCATTGAGTTCTTCGGCCAGGATATCGATGAGCGTTGTGTGCAAATGGCAAAAATCAATTTTGTGTTGCACGGCATGGTCAACTGGAGCTCTTCTATCACCTCGTCAAAGTTGATAAAGACTAATAATAAGCCTTCTAGTCAAACCCCGGGGCTTCCCTTATTAGATTTACCAATAACAAAAAAGGAACCCCTCCTTCAAACCAAGGGGCTCCCGCTATTCAATTTATCACCAACAATAAAGGAGGTTTGATTTATGGCAAATTACTACACAAATTTCAGCTTTATCATGAACATAAGCGAATCTGAGAAACATTGGAGCGAACGGTTTCTGATCCTCAGTGAGAAACTGGTCAAAGAAGAGAATTACGAACCTATCAATGTAGAATTCCGAGATCTCAGACCTGCTGACGTTGTCTATGAGGCCTGGTTTTACTCATACGGGGACGAATACTCCTCGGTAAATGCCCTGAGTGAATTCATGAAACGATTCCTGGTCAAGTTCGAACGAGACGATGTAATTGTTATCGAGTGGGCCAATGACTGCAGCAAGCCGCGGGTTGATGGGTTTGGCGGTGGCGCTGTTGTTATATCTCGTCTCGGTATCGACTTCATCAATACAACCGTTTGGGCCCAACAAATGTCCAAAATGGTTGGTCGCAGGTTGACTGAAGAGAGAGCCACCTAACAACACGAAAAAGGATGCCGGGTTCAGAGAATTCGCTGCAGAAAATTTAAGGCAAAAGAGATTAAAAAATCGCAACCGCAGAAAGGAGGAGGTACGTTATACATAAAGGAATATCCGATCGGGGCTAAAAACGAAGCCTCACCAGTGAAAAGGAAAGAAGGACAGCATGTGTTTAGAATGGATTAGAAAAAGATTAGATAAGCGCAATTCGGTTGAAACCCCAGAATTTCAAAACATTTCAGTCGTTGAAGAAGAGATGATCGAACGGGCGATTGAGTTGGAAGAAAAGCGGCACCTATTGAAGAACAAAAAGGAAATGGATAAAGTGCAGCTTGCTTTTTCCCGGATCCTGATGGCAGCCGCTATCCTGACCCTGGGATTGATCCTGCTCAGCTCGTTTGAGA
>Ga0255433_1019_pt1 | contig 15185 bp, 14 predicted proteins | sample ANMaggSSYBR02H12_FD_182672 | JGI IMG/M metagenome (GOLD analysis project Ga0255433, IMG submission 182672) | Sediment cell enrichment communities from methane seep in Santa Monica Basin, California, United Staets - ANME aggregate JGI... | ecosystem: Environmental > Aquatic > Marine > Cold seeps >...
ACTACAATATCAACCATTTGTGCGCCATAGATAACCTTTACTTTGTTTCTCAATAATTCTTTTTTTAATATGTCGCGCACACTAGCTGCCCTATTTGTTTCCGGAAAAACCCTTCCATCCTTTTCTGTTTTTAGCTTTAGGCCCCTCGACTCAAAAAATTTTATAATATCGCGATTAAAAAATAGCTTAAAAGCATCTCTTAAAAATTCACCATTTTTTGAATATCCTTCAAAAAACAAATCAACGTTATTTGCATTTGTGAGGTTGCAACGTCCATTTCCACTTAAGAGAAGTTTCTTCCCCAAAATATCGTTTTTTTCTATCAATGTTACGTTCTGCCCAAGTTGACTGGCTCTAATTGCAGCCATCATACCAGCCGGTCCACCACCAACCACAACAACCTTTTTTGCGTTTCGCATCATCCTTAGCTCCTTGTTGTTTTCCCATATTTTTTGTTTCTTACAACTTCTCGTCGACCCAGGGTAAATCTTTTATCTATAGCCATACTGCAAAATATTGAAACTAGAGTCCATTTAAAATTATTTTCAAAAACCCTGTTTTTTCCAGGTAAAGGGGAAAAAATTTAATTTCATGCATAATCAATGTTACACCATAATACGCCCGCATTGGGATTCGAACCCAAGTAGAAGGCTCCGCAAGCCCTCAGGATATCCAAGCTACCTCATGCGGGCATTATTTGATAATATCGACCACGGCCACCTTTTCCAGAATAAGATGCCCATATTTAGCTTTCGTGACTGTTTTTATCTCATTTTCCTTAATACCAAACTTCCTAAGCGTATCCATATCCCCTTCAAGAACAGAATCATCTCGAACTAAAGAAAAACGCTCTAGCGCTTCATCAACCAAATGATCAGATAATTCACTATCTCCAGCTTTAACATCATTAACAAACACAAACGCAATATTTCCATTACCTTTTTTTATCCCCATTTTTGGAATGGCCAGTTTTATCTGTCTTTCTCCAGATGCATACAATAATATCTCTTTATCCAATGAATTAGTAGTATTGGTTTTTCTCCCCATTGCTCTGGTAGCATGTTCCACTGAGGAGATGAGATGTGCTTTTCCAAAAATCATATTCGCATCAAATACTTGAATGATAACCTGATGCTTTTGTGCAAAACTGATAACTTGTTTTAAAAAACTGTCAATATCTTGAATGTTTCCCCTTGCCCCAATAAGTTTAATCATATGCCCCCTCAGTTACTTTTTAACAACGAATTCAGATAATTCCCTATCTTCCCCCTTATCACTTTCCCCTATTTGTTTTTTAATGCTCTTTGCTATTCCTTCACCTATAGTTTTAATCTCTGCTATTCTCTTGATGGGTACACCGCGTAAGTCGCCGATTGTTTTAAAACCTTCATTAAACATTGCCCGCGCTCTGATCCTACCTATACTCTTCAAGGATACAAGATTAAGGAGCTCTTTCTTACATCCGTATTGAATTCTTAACATTATATCACTAATATCAGAAACACATTCAAAATTATACATGCGAGCAAACTCTCTAGAAGCATGAAAAAGCCATCCGGCCATCTCTACAATATTGTGGATATCACCAGGGCCAACATTATATTTTGATACAATTCCATCCTCTGGTATTTCATCAATCCAATCTTCAATCAATAACGCTGTCTTAAGATCGCTTAAAAACCACTCATATTCTTCTCTTGAAAGAACAGGAATTTCAAGTAAAAAATCATCAGCATGTTGTTCTGCTTTTTCTTCCACCCAGAAATCTCCTTTCCTGAGATACAATGAACGCACATCTGGAGTTGAGCATACGGCATGAATAAAAGATAAAGATGATGTTTCTTTGCTGCATGATTTTTCAAGTGCCTTTTTCAATTGTAGAGCAGATAGTGGATCTATATACAAAGAAGAGGTTCTATTCCCAAGCAATGTCGAAAGATACTTATCATTAATGCATTCGATAAAACCATTCTCTAACAAAAACTCGATGGTCGCATCTATATCACCCCTAAGAGCAGATGTATCAGACTGATGAGCATAAAAAGTACTATCTATAAACTTGTAAACGCCCTCTTCACTATCTACGAAATTAGTTGCAATTGCAGATAATAAATGCATTCTAAGTGCAGTCTGACTACCAAGTTTAGAAAAAATAGGTTCTGTATCCCCTAAGATATAATTATCGAAAATTTGCTCCTTTTGTTCCTCATTTTTTGCTATAGCAATTGCCTCTCCGTGTTTATCATATCTGGGCCTACCTGCTCTACCTGCTTGCTGTTTATATTCCAAAATAGGAATGGGGCGCATACCAAAATTTGTATCATATCGCCACAAATCCCTGATAATAACACGTTGAGCAGGAATATTAACACCGGCTGCCAAGGTTGGTGTAGCTACAATACATTTAATCAAACGCTTTTTGAAACCTTGTTCTACAGTTCTACGTTGAACACTGGAAAGCCCTGCGTTGTGAAACGCAGCTCCTTTCTTTATACATAAAAACAATTTTTTATCAACTGACGTAAGCTCAGGCAATTCTTTTTTCATCGAAGTCAAAAGTTTCTCCAAATTCCCCTTGTCCTTTTTAGATAGATTTTTTTCGATTGTTGAAGCTAAATTGTTTGCCACGGAAACTGTTGATCTTCTCGTATTTACAAAAACAAGAACTTGTCCACCATTTGCAACAGAATTTTCGACTAATCTTTCGAGAGGTTTTTTTTCAGAGCCATCTATCTTTACAGTTTTCCCATCATCATATTTAACCTTGTGTTTAAAACATACTCCCTCCCTAAGAGGAACTGGCCTCCAATCTGACTGAATTAGTTTTCCATCAAGCCAAATTGATAGCTCAGTAGCATTTTTAATAGTGGCAGAAAGTGCAATTATCTGAGTTTTAGGATTCAATGCCTTAAATCGAGATATAATTACTTCTAGTGTTGGACCGCGGCCAGGATCATTAATCAGATGCACCTCATCAATCACAAGAACCCTAACTTTATCAACCCAAGTAACGCCATGTCTTAGAAGAGAATCTGCTTTCTCAGAGGTACAAACAATTACATCATATCTTGAAAGTCTAGGATCAGAATCGTCGAGATCTCCTGTAGAAATGCCTACCTTGAGCCCAAGTTTTTCAAATAGTTTAAGTTCTTCATACTTCTCTCTTGCAAGAGCTTTTAATGGTACAACATACAATGCCTTTCCAGGTTCATTGATCAATTTGTGTACAATTGCAATATATGCCACAAGGCTTTTTCCGCTGGCTGTAGGGATAGAAAGAACCATGTTTTTTCCATTTAATACATGTGGTAACGCCTTTGCCTGTGGTGGGTAGAGTTCTGATATTTCATGTTCTCTCAGAACGTCGATGATACCTTCATCTATTGGAAGTTCATTCAATTTCATCTGTTTTCCGTATGATGAAAGAGGTTATAAAACACAGTCCTGATTCTCAGAGTGAAGGAGTGATTTATAACCCTCTTCCAATTCTCTAAAATACCGTCTACGATCATCATCCGAAACCCGATTGTACCTCATCGTTATGTTCAGGTTTGCATGCCCTGCCTGAAGCTGAATTATTTTTGGATCTGGACATGTTTTTAACTGCCTTGTAATGCTCGTTCTTTTGATTAAATAGTTAGTAGGATTCTCACCCATTGGCACTGTAATATTGGAGTGCAAGAGAATTTCTTTTATAACCCTTGTCAATGGTGCGATGGTTAGCAGATGTGTTCCTCTAATGCCTGGATTGTTGTTTATGTTCAATAGTAGATATGGTGCATATTTGGGTTGTTGTGGTTCTGGTCTTTCATTGTTTACATAGTCATCCCATGCATGTTGTAACCGTTTAGTCAGTATTATATGGTCCTTGTGTGTCTTACCATTGTAATGCAGTATGTCTTGGTTTCTATCATGTATTTTCAGATCGCATATTTCCCTTGGCCTTCTTATCCCATCATACTCCAAATAGAATATCAGTCGATGCCTTGCACTCATATGTTTTACTGTGTCGAATAGTTTTTGTGTCTGCTCTTCGTTTAAAACTGCTTTGTCTGTTTCCTTTATTGACATCATAGGGATGTCAAAGTCTTTTTGCAGATAGTTAAAGAATATCTTTAGTGTCCTGAATCTTGTAGCGTTTCCATTATGCAACCTGTTCTTCAAACAGAACCGCACATATTCGTTTACGTCTTCCTGTGTTAGTTGTTTTGGTGTCTTGTCTATATGATTTAAAAATGTTTTTACTGTTTTTAGATAATTATATTGTGTCCTAGGATTCAATGGTTTACCAGCAAGATAAATCTCATATGCTAGTAGTGTTTTCATTGATATATCACCCATTCGTTTTCATAAAATTCTTTGTTTTTTTGCGTATCGCCTCCAATGGGTGAAATGTGTTTTATTTTATTATATGATTCTTTTACTATTTTTTTTGCAACTCTTTTCCGTGGTTTTAGTTTGTCTTTTTTTCCATTTACTATTGAAAGTATTCGGTGGGGCATCCTTGCTGGCGTATCGAAAATGTCCCTCGATAAAATAAGACCTTTTTGAAACAAGGATGCCCATAAGTGTTTTAAATCATCAAAGAATACGAAACATAGGTGTATCAAAATGTCAACAGCAATAATTGCAAGAGTAGTTGCATATGGAGTTCCTGCACTATTAATAGTATTAGGATTTATTGCATATACAGGTGGAAAGTTTGCAGAAATGATTTTCGGCTCCTCGGAAGGTATGGTGGCTATGGGAATTGGGCTAATATTTTTAGGTGCAATTATATATGTTGCAGAAATATTTCTTGGAGTACGTTGATAAATTGAAAAAGATTGCAACTCTAAAAAATAGCAAATTAAATCGGCTTGAAATAATTCGGTTTTTTTTAGTAGTTGCTGTTCTAACTGTATTATATATCGATAGATATGGTTTTGGAGCAATATTTGCCTATTTTTCCTTATTTTTATTGATAATTTTGTGGACTTTACTTTTTTCTTATATTGGTTTTCAGTTGACAGGTTATCAAATAGATTATCGTCCAAGTGGAAATCGTGACAATATATCAGGTGGAATTTCTTTAGTATTATCAGAGAAGATAGATGTAGATAAAATTCTCTTGACAATAATAGGCATTTTAATTCTTTTAATGATAGCAGTGACTGTGCAAATGTTTTTTGGAGAAGCATGGGCAATTGGAGCTTTTGCCGTTTCGGGAGCTCCCTATGGATATTGGCTTTATGACAATTGGTTAAAAAAATGAATATAAAAATTATTTAGACTCCTCCTTTTTATCTTTATAAATTAATAGAAAAATATTACATATCACCCCAATTGAGATTATTATTAGACAACCAAAAATATTCTTAAAAGATAAATCAACAAATTCAAAATAGAATATAAATAATGAATAAAGTATAATTCCCAAAATTAGAATATTGTAACAAATAACAGGAGTTTTATTCACCAATCCCACCCCAATCAAACAAGTCATTCTTACAAGCAAAACAAAAACCTCCTGAATTGCTGAGTATCATTTCTCTATATTTTCCCCTGTAAATATCGTTAGAAGGTAGGCGGATGTCCCCACAAAATAGACATTGTGTGTCAAAACCTAGATTTAAGAGAACATCCACCATGAATTTTTTAGAAAAAACAAAGAAATCTTTAAACCTTGTAAGAATATATGAAAATGCTGTGTCAAGACTTAGAATCGTTCCACAGCATTTTTTCAAGGTGTCAATTAAAAAATTTGGACTTGCTGTTTGTTTTCTTCCAAGAAAATGTGAGAGGGGGTGAAAATTAGAAATGAGTAAAAAGATATTAGGGGTACCTATAGCTTTTATTGTTGCAATAGTGGTAATATATGTAGCAGTAAGTGATTTCCAATCAACAGTTGAAATACAACAAGAAGGAAAAAAAGTAATAGAATCAGCAAAAGAAAGTGATACAGATGAGTTCACAGATAATTTTGGAGACTGGTTTGTTGGTATAGTATTCCCTATATTATTGGTAAGTGCTTTTATATCAGTGATATTAGGAATAATTTTTGGTAAAAAAAGATGACAAATCAATTATTTTTCCCCCTAATAAAATAAGCGGTTAACATACTTCCAAAAAATGCACCACTACCATACAATGTAAATACGAAAAAGAAAAAATTTTGATAATACCAACAAAAGAAATTTAATACTAAGAGAAATAAAAATAATATACCTGTTAAAAGGAGAATTTATTCCACCTCCTTTCAAAGATTGGTTGTGGAACGGCTAAAACAGGTTTGAAAAAATCAGATTGTAAAGAAACTGAGAAGGAGAAAGAAGTATTGTTGTCCTTCAATTCTCCCCCTTTTATTTTATTTAAATCTTGCGGTAAATCACCAGTAGCTTTTAAAACAAAAACCTTATTCATGATTAACAGAATACCTGGTTGATATCATGGGCCGAAGACAAACAATGATGGAGAAGTACAAGCAGCAAATGAAGGCATACCGAAAAAAAAGGATGAAATTAGATAACACTCCATTTTTACCACCTGATGGAAATGTGTATGTCATGGATTCCCTTGATCCAACAAAAAAGATAAAAGTAGAAGTTCTAAAAAAACGTACAAAACAACATAGAGACATAGTTGAAAGTCTAGCGTGCCCAGTATGCGGAAACCCAATGGAGTGGAATAGGGCATGGGAAGCGTTTATCTGTGTGAAACATGGCAAAAAGGCGATTTATGAAATTGTGAATGACGGTTAGAAGTGACATCCTTTAAGTACATCGTACTATATTATTAATCGGTGATTTGAGATATGGTTGAAGAAAAGATTGGTGTGATTATACATTTCTTCACAAATGTCAATGTAGCTGCGATAAAAATAACATCCGGTGAACTTAAAGTAGGAGATACTATTCACATTGTTGGTGCCCATACCGATTTCAAGCAAAAAATCGATAGTATGGAAATTGATAGAAATCCAGTTCAAATGGTCCAAGCCGGCGATGATGTTGGCATAAAAGTTAAGGAAAGAACTAGAGAACACGATATTGTATATAAAATACCAGAGGAATAAAACATGAAGGAATTATCTGAAGTTAGACTATTGAGGGTGAATCGATATGTTATTATCGATGATGAGCCGTGTAAAATCATGAGTATATCTACCTCTAAACCAGGTAAGCACGGCGAATCAAAAGCACGTATCGAGGCAATTGGTGTCTTTGATAGGCAGAAACGGAGCATTGTCCATCCAGTTAAACATAAAGTGCATGTTCCCATGATTGACAAACGAACTGCACAAGTATTGGCTTTAATTGGTGACAGTACCGTCCAACTTATGGATCTAGAAACCTATGAAACCTTTGAAATGCCGATTCCTGATGAGTTCAAAGGTCAGCTTGAACCCGGGAAGGAAATACAGTATTTAGAGGCACTTGGTAGAAAGAAAATTACCCGCGTTTAGATAGCCCGAGTATCTTGCAACCATTGTAAAAATTAAACATCTCAAGGTTAATATGAATTTTCCAGATTACTTTGCCGATGCTGACTCAAGTCTTAACGAGGCAGAATTTGTCATATTTGGTGTTCCATACGATAAAACTTCTTCTTTTAGATATGGTGCCGGTAAAGCTCCTAATGAAATAAGACAGGCCAGTTGGAATTTTGAAACATTTGACCTAAAGACAGGGGTAGATTTTAGGGATATTAAAGTACACGATTATGGCAATATTGATGTAAAAAACGAAAATCCAGAAACAATGGTGAAAAAGATTAAAGAATTTACATCAATACTCATAGAAAAAAACAAATTTCCCATAGCACTCGGCGGCGAACATTCTATAACGTCAGGAATTGTACAAGCTTTTCCAAAAGACATAGCAGTTTTATCACTCGATGCCCACATCGATTTTAGGCAGAAATACGAAGATGACCCATACAATCATGCCTGTGTCTTGAGGCGTGTTGCTGACCAGATAAACATAGGAAATATTGCAGTTTTAGGTATCAGATCAGCAGAAAAAAAAGAGTTTGAAGATGCAAAAAAACAAAATCTTTTCCATATTGATTCATTTACCATCAAGGAAAGGGGAATTAAACAAGCACTAGATGAAGTAAAAAATCATCTTAAAAACAAGAGGGTGTATCTCACATTAGATATTGATGTTTTAGATCCAGCGTATGCTCCTGGGACAAGTACGCCTGAGCCCTTTGGACTAACGTCCTTTGACATTCTTGAGTGCATAGAAAGCTTTTCTTCTCAACTTATCGGCTTTGATGTTGTGGAAGTATGTCCACCGTATGACAATGGAGAAACAGCACTTCTTGCTGCTAGGTTTGTAAAAGGTGTTATCGAAAGAGTATGGTTAAAACACCATAATTAGCTTAATATATGATGACTTCATTCAACGCGGGCATGCAAAGTGAAAAAATAGCTGTAATAGCGTTAGTAGTTATAATTGTTGGAGCCTTGTCAGCATATTCATTGGCAACTTATGGTGAAGATATTTTCGACAATCTTTTTGGAGAGAACGGAGAAACAGAACCAGGGGCCATTGCACTTGGAGATTGTGCTGATGTAAATTACATTGGTAGACATGCCTCAGACGGCATGATTTTTGATTCATCTTATGAAGATGCAGAAAATAAAATTGGTGGAACCCCTTTACAAATGTTTATCAGTATTAACAGTAGTGAGACACCACCAAAGTATGGCTATATGGGAATCATTGAAGGACTAGCAGAGGGACTCGTTGGATTAAAAGAAAATGATACAGTAACTATTGGTCCCATATCTCCAGAGAAAGCATATGGAGCTAAAAAACTTGGAATCGGCGATACTTTCAGTACAATTAATCTCGCCCTTGAAATGAATCAAACTGTACAGGTAATAGATCTCACTAGTGACTTCATAGGTCTAAAATGGATAAATGTGGAGACTCTCGGCAAGTTCACAATGCCCCAGATGATTTTGAAAAATTTATCAAGTATGGATCAAAACGAAATGATCATTTTCCCGCCACCTTATTCCATATGGGAAAATTCCACAGAAACAATAAACATCACAGATGAAACAGTTACAGTAAAAACTACACCTACAGCTAGTGAAAATTTATCTGAAACTCTAGAGCCCATTCAATATAGTATTACAGATGTAATGTTCATCTTCCCAGATGCAACAACTGCAACATGGAATGAGACAACTATAACAATTACTAGTTCTCCTGAAATAGGTAAAAGCTATCCATATAGCCAAGATACTGGCTATGGCTATGCAATGAATATGACATTTACTGTAGAAGCTATTGTCAACGACACAATAAATGTTTCAGTTATGTATGAAGATAGCGAAGAAAAAATGTATCAGGAGGTCAACAGCACTCTAGAATTCGACAGGATTTTCACTATGCCTAGAGTATACAACAATATTCCACTTATGTACCAAGAGTATCTTTTTGCAGAAGATCTTCAAAGAGAAGGATACAGCTTGCATGAACTGGCAGGAGAATCTTTAATCTTTGAGGTAGAAATAGTAAAAGTTTACAAAACATCTCAAGAAGAGAGTTGAGTTTTTATCTCTTTTTCAAGCAAATCCAAAAATTCTTCTTCTTTTCCTTTTGGAATTGTAGCACCAGCAGCGATGTTGTGACCACCACCCACTCCGTTTAATAGCTCAGCTGACTTCTTCATTGCCATAGAAAGATCCAGACCTTTATCTATTAATTCTTGGGTTCCACGAGCAGATGCTTTTACTTCCCCCTTATCCTTATCGGCAAAGCCTATTAAAGGCAAATCGCTGCAAGTTTCCCCAGAATTAAGAAGCATGTTTGCAACAATTCCAATGATGGTATCTCGTATGCCTGTACCAGTATGGAAAAACTGCAGATACTCTCTTTTTTCAATTCCTGCTTCCTTTGCAAATTGCAATCCTTCAACAAGATTGTGCCTATGCCCCTGTAAAAGAGTACGTGCCTTTTTGAGCCATGTGTCCCTATCGCCAAGACAAACATTTAATCCTACGTCACATTGACCATATCTTGCAGTGGAATTCAAAAGTGTAGCAAATTCTTTAGCATCACGAAGCTCAGTACCTTCTTTTTCTTTATCTAAAATATATACTTCCCCAACCAGTCTCTTTGTTATCTTATGACCAAAACCTTTCGTTAGAAGTAACCGTGCAATACCTGATATTATCGTACGCCGCTCATCCTTACTTAGATGAGCCCAGTTTCTCCAAGTGTCTCCATCTTTCATTTTTATACCCAATTCACGTAAAAAGGCGATACATGCTGATTCTCGCCCACTGAGACCAGGAATTAAAGGATCGCTTGCATACTGCAATAATTTGTAAATTGGACGGGTTTCTCTGCCAAAATAACGAATGTCAGTTTTATATTGAACTACACCTGCTTTTTCCCCATCTTCGAGAATTTGCCGGTTAACACCCGCAAGTCTGCAGTGTTTCCTATCCTGAAGATCCCCACAAGCTCCGACAATTGCCAAAGAGGCGAGATCCATGTTTTTTTGATCAATAGATTTGGATACAAAATATGTCACACCAGCACCACTTATCTGAAAAGATCCATCCAATCCAAAGAGATGTGGATTCAAATGAAAATTAAGATCTGAATCATCCGGGCATACATGATGATCTGTGATTATTTTATTAATCTCCGGAGAATTCACACTGATGCTACTTCCAAGATCAGTAAACCACACAAGTTCATGATTCTCATTTTTTAAACGTTCTAAAACCATTTTATCGAGTTGTTTAACAAATTCTATAGAATGTTGTTTACCCATACGCTTTAATGTTTGAGCGGCAATTGCACCTGCAGTTATACCATCTGCATCTATATGAGTTACAATATGAATTTCTTTTGAACGACTAATAATGTCTGCTAAATTTTTTGCTCTTTTTAACAAATGAGTGCACCAACTTAGATATTATACAAGATAGAAAAGATAGTCTCTGCCCACCTATATTGCAAAAGACCACTAATCTCCCATCTTCAGCTACCCATATTGCTTACTAATGATAAGTAGTTTCCGTTTTTACGATTTATCTTAATGCCAAAATCTGAATGAATGACAGAAAAAAATTTGGAAGATAAACAAATCTACCATTAATTGGATTTACTTGTTTCGTCCCCCAAACAAATATCGTACAGTATATCCTATCTTCTTGAGATCAACTCAACAATATCGAAACTTCTCAGTTCCCAAACTTTGCAAATCATTAACTCTACCTCCCCACTATAAAGATCCACAGCATCTGCTCTCTTAAAAAGACATATGGTTTATTTTATTACCAAGAGCACAAGGAGTAGACAGGCAATAACTCGTTTTCTTTAATTTACTTTTAATTTTTCAAAAGACCAATATGTAAAAAAATAATGTGAGGCAGATATTATTTATCTGCCATTGCTTTGTACTTGTTATATCGAGCGTTTACATCTCCCTCAAGTTTCTTATGAAGCTTTGTTGCCTCATCGGGGAATGTTCTGGTAAGAACGTTGTATCTCATCTCACCCATGATGAACTCATGTAGTGTCCCATTTGGCTCTTTGCAATCCAGTTGGAATGGATTTTTACCCTCATCCGCAAGTCGTGGATCGTATCTATATAATGGCCAGTATCCTGCCTCGACTGCAAGTTTTTCCTCATCTTGGGTTTTTCCCATACCTGCTTTTATTCCATGATTAATACATGGTGCATACGCAATGATGAGTGACGGACCAGGATAAGACTCTGCCTCCTTGAGTGCCTTAATTAGCTGATTCTTGCTTGCACCCATTGCAACTGAGGTAACATATACATATCCATAGCTCATTGACATGAGTCCAAGATCTTTCTTCTTGGTTTTTTTACCAGATGCAGCAAACTTCGCTACTGATCCAACAGGTGTAGCCTTAGATGCCTGCCCTCCTGTATTTGAGTATACCTCAGTATCTAGAACAAGAATATTGATATCTTCACCCATTGCCAATACATGATCAAGACCACCATAGCCAATATCATATGCCCATCCATCTCCGCCAACCGACCATATGGACTTCTTTGTAAGCATATCTCTTGATCCCCATACTTGGTTAAGCAGTTCATCACCATGGTTTTCTTTTAATAATGATTTTATCCTGTTGCCATATTCTTTGGATTTCTCAGCATTATCTTTATTCTCAAGCCAACCAGCAAACGCATCTTTTGCTTCGCCTGAGACTTTATTTTCATCAATTGCTTGTTTCACAATTTCAGCAAGTTTTGCCCGACGTTGAATAGTTGCAAGCACCATACCAAAACCATACTCAGCATTGTCCTCAAAGAGGGAGTTTGCCCAGGAAGGCCCATGTCCATCTTTGTTAACGGTAAATGGTACTGATGGTGCAGAACCACCCCATATTGAAGAACATCCGGTGGCATTTGCAATAATCATCCTATCTCCAAAAAGCTGTGTTATTAGTTTAAGATAGGGTGTTTCTCCACAACCTGCACAGGCACCAGAAAATTCTAGGAGTGGTTGTTGGAATTGAGATCCTTTCACACTGAATTTATCAAATTCCCCAGTACGAATTGGTATGGTCTCAGAATATTTTCTCAATGGTATCTGCTTGTCCATCTGAGTACTAAGTGGCTTCATAATAAGAGCCTTTTCTTTTGATGGACAGATGTCTTCACAGTTTCCACAACCTATGCAATCCTCGGGATATACTTGTATCCTAAAAGATAAACCATCCATTCCTTTACCAACAGCGTTCTTTACTTCAAAACCCTCGGGAGCATTCCTTAGTTCCTCATCAGTTACTAATACTGGTCGTATGGCAGCATGTGGACAGACCATAGCACATTGATTACATTGAATACAATTTTCCATCTCCCATTCGGGAATATTGATTGCCACTCCACGTTTTTCATATTTTGTAGTAGCAGTTGGAAAGATACCAGCAGGCGTAAATGCACTCACGGGAAGTTTATCTCCTTGCTGTGCAAGCATCGGTCGCATAACTTTCTTCACAAAATCAGGTTCATCTGTTTCCTTTGGCATTTCAGGAGTTAGTTGTACCCAAGATTCAGGATAGGAAATCTCTTGAATCTTACCAAGAGCAGCATCTACAGCGCTCCAATTCTTCTCCACAATGTCTCGTCCCTTTTTACCATAGGTTTTTTCAATTGCCCCTTTAAGATAACTTACTGCCTCATCAACTGGAATAACATTTGCCAGTTTGAAGAATGTAGCCTGCATAACCATGTTGATTCGGTTGCCAAGTCCCACTTCCTCAGCGATTTTTACTGCATCAATTGTGTAAAACTTAAGCTTCTTCTCGGCAATTGTTCTCTTCAATGAATTTGGAAGATACTTCTCCATCCCTTCAAGATTCCAGGAGGAATTTAATACAAATGTACCTCCATCCTTTATACCTTCAAGAAGATTATATTTGTCAACGTAAGATGGGTTGTGACATGCTATATAATCTGCACTATTGATCAAATAGGTTGATTTGATCGGAACCTTACCAAATCGCAGATGGGATATCGTAATCCCACCCGATTTTTTAGAATCATATGCAAAGTATCCCTGTACATATTGGTCTGTGTTGTCACCAATGATTTTAATGGCATCTTTGTTGGCCCCAACTGTTCCATCTCCCCCAAGACCCCAGAACTTACATCTTACAAGACCTTCAGGTGATGCATCAATTGGATCTCCTGCGGGAAGTGATGTAAACGTCACATCATCTTCTATACCAACCGTGAAATTGTTTTTCGGCTCATTTAACTTAAGATTGTCAAATACTGCCTTTACCATTGTTGGTGTAAAATCTTTTGAACCAAGACCATAACGTCCACCAACGATAAGCATATCTTTATGTATGTTTTGATAAACTGCAGATATGTCTAGGTATAGTGGTTCTCCAAAGGAGCCGTTTTCTTTTGTCCTGTCAAGTACTGTTATGCGTTTGACAGTTCCAGGAACTGTCTTTAGGAAATGTTCTACTGAAAATGGACGGAATAGTCTGACTTTGATAAGACCTACTTTTTCTCCCCTCTCATTTAAATAATTGATAGTTTCTTCTGCAGCTTCTGCACCAGAGCCCATCATAATTATAATATGTTCAGCATCAGGAACACCGATATAGTCAAAGAGATGATAACTTCTACCTGTAAGTTTACTTACTTTTTCCATCTCTTCTTCAACAATTTTTGGAACATTCTGGTAATATTTATTACCCGCTTCAGTAACCTGGAAGTAGATATCAGGATTTTGTGCAGTTCCCCTAAGATGTGGTTTTTCAGGATTCAATGCTCGCCCTCGATGTCTTTTAATACCTTCCCAGTCCACCATTGCAGGAATATTATCATAATCTAGCATCTCCACCTTCTGAATTTCATGAGAAGATCTGAATCCATCAAAGAAATGAATAAAGGGAATACTTGCACGTATTGTCGAAAGATGGGCCACTAATGCAAGATCCATGATTTCTTGGATAGAACCAGATGCAATCTGGGCAAAACCAGTTGCCCGGGCAGCCATAACGTCTTGATGATCGCCAAATATTGACAGTGCCTGTCCAGCAATCGCACGAGCAGAAACATGGAAAACAACTGGCATGAGTTCCCCAGCAATCTTGTACATGTTTGGAATCATAAGAAGAAGTCCTTGTGAAGCAGTAAATGTCGTGGTAAATGCACCTGCACTCAAGGAACCATGAACTGCCCCAGAAGCACCACCTTCAGATTGCATCTCTGCAACTTTTAACTGTTGACCAAAGATGTTTTTTCTTCCTTGCGCAGACCATGCATCCACCATTTCCCCCATGGAAGATGAAGGTGTTATAGGATAGATAGCAGCTACATCGCTAAATGCATAGGCAACATGTGCCGCAGCAGTATTTCCATCCACTGATTTCATAAACTTTTGTTTTTTCTTACCCATTGATTCTACTTCACTTACTAAAGCATCAGACATACAAATACCTCATACATAGATATGATTATCCCGTATCCGGGTATGATAAATAAATATTTGGTATAGACTAACCAGGAAAAATGAATGACATAAAGTACCAATTTTCTAGTTTCGCTACTGCATAAGTATGAACTGACAAATGCACATTACCAAAAAAATCTACATTTATTGATTCATTCTTGTTTTTTTGGAGAGATGATATATCCTTTCCTTCTTTTTCTCCATTTTCCCCAGAACATTA
>Ga0255433_1002_pt2 | contig 14568 bp, 14 predicted proteins | sample ANMaggSSYBR02H12_FD_182672 | JGI IMG/M metagenome (GOLD analysis project Ga0255433, IMG submission 182672) | Sediment cell enrichment communities from methane seep in Santa Monica Basin, California, United Staets - ANME aggregate JGI... | ecosystem: Environmental > Aquatic > Marine > Cold seeps >...
ATGCAGATTTAAGCAGATTGCATAGTTTGGATGAGTTTTGTCTTTCCGACAATGAGGTTGCCCTGTTGAAATTGGTAGCGGCAGGTTCCGCTAATAAGGAAATTGCTCAAAAGTTATTTTGGGGTGAGACAGCTGTAAAGCGTAAACTTTCACTCATCTATGAGAAACTGAATGTAACTAATCGTGCTCAAGCAATCGCAGTTGCTATGCGCCACGGTTTGATTTAACCCTGATTCATTCCCACACTAATAGAAATATCTCCATAGTTAATCTTTTGACCCATTTGGATAATTAAAGGGGGCCACTTAGTACTTGAAGATTGTTCTCTATATATTTATTATTAAAATACTTTCAGTTGTCGCGGCTTTCTGAAATGAGTGGGGGAAAGCTTAAAGTTTGCGTTGGCCATTATTGGCGAACTATTTAACTTGGGTAGATTACTTTACCAGTGGAAGAATAAATATTCCTTAACGGATACTAACAATTTAGGCTTGTCGGAGAATGGAGAGTGCGAAGAATGACGATCCTCAAAGCAGATGTTGTCATCATTGGTGCTGGATCCACAGGTATGTCGGCCGCATATGAATTATCCAAGGCAGGCGTGGATACCTTAGTCGTTGATAAGAGCTCTCTGTCAATGGAGGCTGCTGGACGCAACCCTGGGGGGATTCGCCAAATTGGACGCGACCCTGATGAGTTGCCGCTGATGGTTGAAGCAATGCAGCGTTGGCACAATTTACCCGAAGAGCTGGGTTGCGACTTGGAGTTGCGCGAGGATGGCTATCTTTGGGTAGCATTAAATGAAAAAGATATCGAAATGCAACGCGGCCTTGTCAAACGCGATACTAAATATGGCATTAAAGAATATGTGTTAGATCTCCAACAGATCCAGGAAATGGCGCCAGCCATTTCTGATTTTATAGTGGGAGGCTTATATAGTCCCACTGATCTGATCGCCAATCCATTCCTCGTGGCTCGAGGTTATTACACAAATGCCAAAAGATATGGGGCTAAGTTTTTATTCAATACTGAAGTAGTAGACTTGCGTATGAAAAATAATCGCATCGATGGGGTGTTAACAAGCCAAGGAGAAATTTCGACGCATGTGGTAATAAATGCAGCAGGTCCTTGGTCAGACCACATTGCAAGGATGGTTGACGTTAATATACCACTCAGTCCTTGTCCCAATCAATTTATTGTGACTGAACCTGTAAAAGCCATACTGCCACCCCTCTTACTAATCAGTGCGATAGGCGTTTGTCGCCAATCAGAAGAAGGAAACGTCTATATCGGTAACACAAATGCTCCAGGTGGTATTGGTGGCTTTAGCAAAGCTACAAATTATGACGAAATGACTCGTACTGCAGCCAATATCCTCAAAATTGTACCAGCCTTCAGGAAGCTCAATATAATCCGCACTTGGGTTGGCACAATTGATTTTAGTCCTGACGATAATTTTATCTTCGGTCATATAGATCAGGTGGAAGGATTAATCCTGGCTAGCGGCTTTTCTGGCCATGGTTTTGCCCTGACACCAATTCTGGGCCAACTGCTGTGTGAGTTGATTGTTCAAGGGAAAACTACCCTGCCAGTTGATGCTTTTCGGCTGGATCGTTTTAACCAGGGTGTAACAGAAAAGAAAGGTCATTTTGCTCACCAGCATATGGCTGACTGATTGGCGCATTGTAAACCCAAGCATTTTCTTAGCACCCGGATTAAGGAGACGTTTCATGGATGAATATGTTGTCAAACAGTTAATTAATGGTCTGGCTATAGGAAGTATTTATGCCTTGATAGCGGTTGGCTATAACATGGTGTATGGAATGTTAGGGTTAATTAACTTTGCTCATGGTGACATCTATATGTTCGGGACATTCATGGCTATGTCCCTTCTGTTAAGCCACGTTCCGATCCCTATCGCCATTTTGTTGGCTTGTATAATCGGGGGTGCAATAGGGTTGATCGTAGAGCGTCTTGCTTATCGCCCTGTGAGGAGTGCTGCGCGGGTTGTACCGATGCTCAGCGCAGTAGGCGTTGCGTTTATTTTCCGCAATATTGCCCAGCTCATTTGGGGCACCTCAACAATGCCTTTTCCGGAGTTGTTCCCAACACGCATGATCCAACTTGGTGATGTCCAGATCAATTCTTTGCAGATCATAATCCTGGCTCTGGCGCTGTCTCTCACTGGCATTTTTGCCCTGATAATGAATAAGACAAAAATGGGAAAAGCGACTCACAGCGTTTCTCAAGATATCCCCACTTCTAGATTGATGGGTATTAATGTCAATCGCACCATCCAGTTTGTGTATTTTGCTGGAGGGTTCTTTGGTGTGGCTGGTGGAATTTTGTTTTCTATGACATACGCCTCCTGGATTGGTATGGGGTTTTTGGGCACAATGAAGGCTTGGATTGCCTGTGTCATTGGGGGCATCGGCAGTCTTAAAGGAGCATTCATAGGAGGGTTATTGTTGGGAATTTCAGAAGCGCTCATTTCTGGTTTCATATCCTCTGCTTATCGAGATGCCATTGCTTACGGTTTGGTCATGATCGTATTGGTCGCTTGGCCTAAGGGTATCTTCGGTCACCACGTTCCAGAGAAGGTATAACGCTGTGGCTAATTTAAACAAACTAAAAATATCAAATGATCCGAAATCCATATTTAAAAATTGGCGATTCTGGCTTGCAATAATCGGGACAGCTATTATGATCTCCGTACCAGAGATCGTGCCCAATGACTATATATTTCGGATCATCATCTCAGTTATTATCGATATTCCTCTGGCATTGTCTCAGAACCTTATTACAGGTTTTACCGGGATGTTATCCCTCGGACAGGCTGCTTTTTATGGGATTGGAGCATATACATCAAGCTTGCTGATGATGAGGTTAGGGGTTCCTTGGCCACTTGCATTGTTGTTATCAGGATTATTAGCTTGTATATTCGGCATCCTGCTGAGCTTTCCCTGTCTGCGTGTGGGTAGTGACTACTTAACCTTGATGACTATAGGTTTTGGCCAAATTTTCTATATCGTTGTCCTCAACTGGATGGATCTCACTCGAGGTCCAATGGGACTACCAGGAGTGCCCCCACCTCAGATCGGATCGATCGTCTTCAAAAGCCCAAGTTCGATATATTTCCTCTACCTGTCAATTACCGGTCTTTGCTACTTGTTTACGCACCGTCTGACCCATTCGCATGTTGGCCGTGCGCTGATCGCCATTAGGGATAACGAGACGGCTGCTTCTGCAATGGGTATCAACACTGCTTATTACAAGGTCATGATATTTGCTTTTGGTAGTTTTTGGGCGGGCATTTCGGGCAGTATGTTGGCTCATTTTCTAAACTTTGTTGGCCCCATGACCTTTACACTCAATGAGTCATTATTGCATATGCAGATGGCTATTCTGGGAGGTCTTGGCAGCTTACCTGGGTCTATACTTGGTGCGGCCATTTTGGTCAGTTTGCCTCAGCTCTTCAAACCGATTTATGAATATCAGTTGCTTTTAAATGGTTTGTTGATGGTTATTCTGCTGATCTGGCGTCCACAAGGCATTATGGGCAAGTCAGCTGTTGCCAAAAAAGTTGGACAAAAAAGCTTCCTCAAACAATTATTTACCAGACGCGATGAACCATTGGGCAATACTGAAGCCACAATCGAGGATGAATCCTCAAATGTTGGAGGAAAATCTAATGGATCTAATTAGATCAGAAAAAGCAACAATGGATTTTGGCGGCGTCAGGGCTGTGGATAATGTAGATTTTTCTGTTCGGCATGAGCAAATCGTAGGTATCATCGGTCCGAATGGATCTGGGAAAACCACTTTCTTTAACATTTTAACCGGAATTTATCGTCCCACCGAGGGTCGTTTTTTCCTGGAGGACCAGGATATTACAGGTTGGCCATCGTATCGTGTTGCGCAGGCAGGCATTGCCCGGACATTCCAGAACATTCGATTATTTGGAAATATGTCTGTGGTGGAAAATGTCATGGTTGGCAGGCACGCCAGGCTCAAGGCCACACTCATTGACGTATTGTTTCGCACTCCGTCCCAGAAAAAGGATGAGAATAAGGCGCAAAAGAAAGCGGAAGACCTTTTAGATTTCGTAGGGCTCTTGGACAAAAAAGAAGAGTATGCAGCGAATTTGGCTTATGGTGAACAACGTCGGTTGGAGTTAGCAAGGGCGATTGCAACTGAACCAAAGTTATTGTTGCTTGACGAACCGACAGCAGGTATGAATCCCAATGAGGCGCATCAAATCATGGAACTCATCCACACCATCCGGGATACCTTGAAAATGTCTATTGTCCTCATCGAACACAACATGCAAGTCATGATGGGCACTGCGGAATGGATCATTGCCTTGGACGCTGGAGCTAAGATTGCAGAAGGCGTACCTAAAGACATTCAATACAATAAAAAAGTGATTGAGGCTTATCTGGGTGAGGAGGAATAGAGATGTTGCATATTCGCGATCTTCACACACACTATGGTTATGTACATGCTTTACGCGGGGTTTCACTTGATGTTGAAGAAGGAAGCATAGTCGCACTCATCGGAAGTAATGGCGCAGGCAAGAGTACATTGCTTAATACTATATCGGGATTGGTGCCTCCATCCTCAGGAACAATCGAATTCAAAGGGAAGAACATTACTACTCTCTCTTCTGAGGAAGTTGTCAAGCTTGGAATTTCTCAGTCACCAGAAGGCCGGCGAGTGTTTCCTCGCTCCAGTATCCAGGATAATCTCGAGATGGGTGCTTATACGCGGAAAGATTCCAGTAATGTTCATAAAGATATCGACGCGATGATGGACCGTTTTCCAATTTTGAGAGAACGCAGGAATCAAATGGCCGGCACGCTCAGTGGCGGCGAGCAACAAATGTTAACCATTGCACGCTCATTGATGACCCGTCCAAAATTATTGATGTTGGATGAACCCTCATTGGGATTGATGCCCACCATGGTACAAGAGATATTCAAACTCATCCAGGAGATTCACTCTGAGGGTATGACGATTTTATTGGTCGAACAAAACGCGCGTAAGGCATTGTCCATTGCAGATAAGGCCTATGTGTTGGAATCTGGTGAGGTTGTGCTAGATGGGCCAGCAGATGAACTGCAAAAGAGTGATCAAGTGCGCAAAGCTTACTTGGGCGAAGGCTTGACAAAGGAAAGGTAAAAAAAAGAAAGGAGGTGCACTAGTGTTATGGGATTGATCGACTCTATAGATCAGTTTATTCCTGAAAACGTGTAAATCGGGTTGTCTGGAATAACCACGTCGTGTCACTATTGGGCACGATGAACATCGAATTAGAAGGACAGGAAAAGTCGATCTTGGCTCATACGCAAAAAAGAGTTACAAGAGATTACGAAGGAAGGGCTCCTGGTGTTTTTTCATCGGTAGGGCAAATCTGCTCCTTATCGGCGACAATCAACTTGGAGAGAGCTACTCAAGAATTCAATAAATTATCAGGCTTATAAGGAGATAGTGATGCATAGGAATGAGAGTAAATTCTTTGGCGTATTGTTCAAGACAGTACTGATAGCACTCATCATGTTGACAGCCGTGTCTTGTAGCTCATCCGCAGAGCCAGTAGCTGATGTTCCCGCACCTGAAGAACCAGTTGCTGAAGAACCAGTTGCTGAAGAACCAGTTGCTGAAGAACCAGTTACTAAAGAACCAATCATATTTGGCATGGCAGCGCCTATGACAGGCGATGCAGCAGAATATGGCACCCAATTGGAGAGGGGAGTTCGTCTGGCCGTCGATGAAATCAATGCTGCTGGTGGTATTGATGGACGGATGGTGGAATTGGAAATCTGTGATGATAAATGTGACCCCTATGAGGCCGCGCTTTGTGCTCAAAAATTGACGTCCAGCACGGATGTCATTGCAGTCATTGGTCACGTTTGCAGCAGCTGCACATTGGCTGCAGGTCCCATTTACGAAGAGAATGGGCTTACGGCCATGACGGTGAGCTCCACTAACCCGGAAGTTACTAAAAATGGCTGGACGCAAGTCTTCCGCACTGTTGCTAATGACGGGATGCAAGGACCATTGATCGCTGATCTTGCAGTCACTAAATTAGGCAATTCCAAAGTGGCGATTATATATGCCAACAACGACTATGGCAAAGGTTTATATGATGCTACCGAGCCAGAAATAATTGCTTTAGGTGCCGAGGTAGTAGCCGTGGAAACATTTGCTCCCGGCGTGGACAAGGACTTTAGCGCTCAACTGACCAAGATTGCCCGAGAAGAGGCTGACACGTTAGTGTTGCTTACTGATTATTCTGAGGGTGGTTTGATTGTCAAGCAGCGAGTGGCTGCTGGCCTGGGCGATATCTCAGTCATTGCTTCTGGAGGTAATTCGCACCAATCGTTTATTGATCTTGGTGGTGAAGGAGCGGAAGGCGTTTTATTCCTGAACTACTTTGACGCTGATTATCCTAATGATTTGGTACAGGAATTTGTCACCAAGTACGTAGCTTTATACGACGAAAAACCTGCTACAGAGATTGCACCCTATGGTTACGAGGCGCCCTATATCTACAAAGCGGTTATTGAGAAAGGCGCAACCCGAGAGACGTTCTCGGAAGTGCTGAGCACTATCAAGTATGTTGGTGTTACAGGCACAACCGAATTCGGACCGGATAACGATGTGTTGAACAAAGGCCAGTTTATCCTGATTATCCTGGACGGTATGTTCACCAGCTACGTTCCCTAACAATAGGTAAGCTAATCATCCAGTTTTAGTGGTGGTTACTTAGTGTGTAGCAATTGTGCCAAATGCATGAAAAAGAATTAACGTATTGAATTTTGATACAGTTCAAATAACCTGAGCCAGGGTGAAGTTGAATATTGAGGATAAGCAATATTCAACTGAAAGGCTAACTCTGGCTCAGGATAAATAATTGAAGGACTTCGAAGTAAACATAACCAAATACTGATTTAAATTTCGTCAGCTTACTTAATTTGTTGTTTGGCGTAAATTCAACTCATAAGTGTAACTTTGATAGATGAATCTAAGATAGATAATAATTATGGCTATTAAAATTTTGCTACCTAAAGTAAGCTTTGTGGTTACTGAGGGAAAAATCATTGAGTGGTTGAAAAAAACCGGCGACCCTGTATCAAAAGGTGAACCTCTCCTGGTCGTTGAAACAGAAAAGGCGGCCATAGAGATAGAATCGCCAGGATCAGGCTTCCTGGGTTCTGAGCTGGCACCGGTTGGCACAGTTGTTCCAGTGACAACAACGATTGGCTATATCGTTGCTGAAGGAGAACAATCTCCCAAATTGGTTTTACCATCTGAGCAGCCAATCATTACCGCTCCTATAAAAAACCACCCCGAAGCAAATCAGGGAAAAACTACTGAAGACAAATGGATGAAAGTGTCTCCATTGGCGAGGCGTACAGCCAAAGAACTTGGCGTTGATCTAACCAAGATCAATGGTACAGGACCCAATGGCCGAATCCTGCAAGAGGACATTCTGGCTTTTGCGGCCGGACAGGATCAGGTCCCTCTTTCTGATTCGTCGCCTGTTGGATCTACCCTACCTTCTCAAGCCGTAACCCATGATCCGGTTGAAATACACGAAATAAGCACCTTGCAAAGGATCACTGCAGAACGAATGACTATGAGCTTTGGAACAGCACCGCACTTTTACCTGAATGTACAAGTGGATATGAGTCAGGCTTTTGTAATGAGAGAAGCATACTTGCTAGAAGGTAAAGCAAAGGCTGGAGGCCGTCTTTCGTTTACTGATATCCTGATATTTGCAGTCAGTCGGGCACTAAAAGACCACCCCGCATTAAATGCAAAATTCGAAAATGACAAGCACTACCGATTTCAAAATGTAAATATTTGCCTGGCGATTGACACGCCTCTAGGTTTGATCGCTCCTGTTTTTCATCAGGCTGATCGTCTTTCAATTATTGAAATTCACCATCGGCGGGTTGATTTAGTAGAGCGAGCCCAAAATAATCAGCTTGCTCCGGAAGATCTCGTCAATGGTACCTTTACCATATCTAACCTGGGCATGTTTGGGATTGATTCTTTTCATGCAATTGTCAATCCCCCGCAAGCTGCCATCCTCGCTATAGGGCAAATTGCCAAACGCCCTGTTGTTGTGAATGATATCCTGGAATTACGTCCAACATTGTGGTTAAGTTTATCGGTTGATCACCGCGTGGTTGATGGCGCTGTGGCTGCGCGTTTCTTAAAAACTCTGACAGTTATATTGGAAAATCCATATAAAACGCTAATGAAACAAGACTAAACCTCAGAATTGAAATCGAAAGAGTCTTATTATCCAATTAGACAAATGATTGGGTTTCACCTTAACTATGATAGAACAAGGATTTGCAAAATGAAATTAAATAAAGGAAAGTTTTCTGAGATATTTGAATCTTTGCTGCGCATCCGCCGATTTGAGGAAAAAGCGATCGATATTTTTTCTGCTGGCAAGATACCCGGCTTCATTCACTCCTACATAGGAGAGGAAGCTATTGCGGTGGGTGTCTGCAGCGCATTAGAGCCGACTGACCAGATTACCGGTACACACCGCGGTCATGGTCACTGTTTGGCCAAAGGGATGAAGATGGACCGCATGATGGCCGAACTTTACGGTAAGGCTACAGGCTACAATAAAGGGAAGGGTGGTTCGATGCACATTGCTGATTTCAGCATGGGCGTTCTGGGTTGTAATGGCATTGTTGCTGGTGGTATTGGAATGGCAACCGGTGCCGCTTGGGGACACCAGATTCTAAAGAATAATCGAGTTGTAGCTTGTTTCTTTGGCGATGGAGCTATGAATCGTGGCACCTTCCACGAATCGGTAAATGTAGCTTCCATTTGGTCTCTCCCGATCGTTTATGTAGTTGAGGCAAATGGATGGGGAATTTCATGTTCAACCGAGGATTCCATCCATATCACAGATCTTTCCGAACGAGCAAAATCCTATGGAATTCCTGGAGTTAACCTGGACGGTTGTGATGTATTGGCCGTCCATGAAGCGGCTCAAGCAGCAATTGCCCGAGCCAGAAGTGGTCAAGGCCCGAGTTTGTTGATCTGCAATGCTTTGCGTATGCGTGGACACGAAGAGGGTGATCCACAAAAATATCGATCTAAGAAGGACATTCAAAAGGCCAAGGACAATGATCCAGTGACTCGATTTAGATCTTATTTATTAGAGAATGAAATTTTGAGTAAGGAAGAAGTAAAGGAAATTGAGGACCGGATCGAGATTGATGTTAATGCTGCAGTCCAATTCGCAGATGAAAGCCCTTATCCAGATCCAGTGGAAGCGATGGCTGATATGTTTGTGGTGGAGGATTAAATATGCGCGAGATTACCTATGCACAAGCAATTAATGAAGCACTGACAGAGGAAATGAGAAAAGACTCAAATGTGGTTTGCCTGGGTGAGGATATTGGTGTTATTGGTGGTAATTTTGGTGTAACCAAAGGCTTACAGAATGAATTCGGAAAAGAACGTGTCCGCGATACTCCCATTACAGAAGATGCTATCGTTGGCCTCAGCCTGGGTGCATCGCTGGTTGGATTACGCCCTGTGGCAGAGATCATGTTTTCCACGTTCTTGAGTAGTTGCATGGAGCAAATCCTGAACCAGGTGGCGACGATCCGCTATATGAGCGGTGGTCAATGCACTATTCCACTTGTCATTCGTACTGCTAATAGCTTGGGCCGCTCCGGTGCCGCCCAGCATTCAGGCAGGACAGAAGCCTGGATTATGCATACTCCAGGTATTAAAGTCGTAATTCCTTCCACGCCGTACGACGCAAAAGGATTGCTCAAGACAGCTATCCGCGACCAGAACCCGGTGATTTTCTTTGAACACGCAATTGCCTATTACGGAGTAAAAGGACCGGTGCCAGAAGAAGAATACACCATTCCCTTTGGAGTAGCCGATATCAAGAGACCAGGTAAAGACCTTACGATAATTGCCTATTCAATGATGGTTAAGAAAGCGCTGGAAGCGGCTGATATTTTGGCAGAGGACGGTATCGATGCTGAGGTTATTGATCCTCGCACACTTACTCCCCTGGACATGGAAACGATCATTAATTCAGTGAAAAAGACACACCGGGCGGTGGTAGCTTCCGAAGAAAGCGAAACAGCTGGCGTTTGTGCAGAAATTGGTTACCGCATATCAAAGGAAGCTTTTGATTATCTGGACATGCCAGTAGAACGTGTCGCGACCGCGGATGTGCCAGTGCCTTTTAGCCCTTCTCTGGAAGAGTATATGATGGCCAATACAGAAGATATCGTAGCCGCGGCTAAAAGATTAATGGGTTAGAAGATCATGCATCGCGGCGGAATCAGGAGAATTATATGAGAATCCTTTGGAATGAAGCTACATCAGGCCTATCTATAATGGATCCTGTTTGGCAACTGTTAGAGAAGTATTTTTCCAGGGTCGCTCGTCCTGATAATGAAGTGGTCGTGCGACATGCCGCAGCGTCTGGTAATTACATTCGCTCTTTGTATACAGAACTTCTTAACAATCCTGCTGTCGTCGAGACAACCATACATGGAGAGCAAGATGGTTTCGATGCCGTTGTACTTGGATGTTGGGCAGATCCCTTGTGGGAAGCACGTGAGGCTGTAGACATACCGGTCGTTGGGATTGGGGAAGCCGCTATTTTGTTAGCCTGCTCATTGGGTTATAAATTTGCTATCATTACCGTCGCCCCCGGCGTTGTACCGACGATTGAGTTGGATCTCCGTATGTATGGACTACAGGAGCGAGCAATTTATCGCCCGGTTCGTTTTCTTGATCCACCCTCGGATATCGAATTGTTGCTGGAAAGTGTTACAGATCCACAGAAAAGGATGATCCCTAATTTTGAACATGTAGCACGCCAATGCATAGCGGATGGTGCCGAGGTCATTATCGTTGGCTGTGGTTATTACGGGCCTATCCTCACCATGCATGGCTATACTGAAATTCCCGGAACTGGTGTCCCGGTGTTGGATTGCAGTGCAGCTGGGCTGAAATTGGCTGAAACCTTAGTTGATTTGCGCAAGAGCATAGGCCTGAACAAAAGTTCTGCCTTGTTCTTCCGTAGTCCACCTAAAGATGTGGTCGAACGAATTCGCAAGACGCATGGCTATAGCTAACCGTAAAAGAGACCCCTGTTTATGATTGTGTAAAAGGGAAAACAGGTTTGTCTAAGTGAATCGCTGGTTTGCACACCAGGAATTTTAATAGAGGAGGATACCCCCTCTTTTGCATTCATTAATATCTTTAAGAAGGAGCATGAATAATGCGAATCCAACAATCAAGCTCATTGTTACCGGCAGTACAACGCGGACACCTGGTTAAGATTACCGTGGATGGAAGGATTGTTGAAGCTTATGAAGGAGAGACCATTGCTGCTGCAATGCTGGCAGCGGGGATTTATGTCTTCCGGCGGAGTCGCAAACATAACGAACCGCGCAGTATGTCCTGCGGAATGGGTTCCTGCATGGAATGTTTGGTTACTGTGAACGGGAAAGATTCTCTGCGTGCTTGTACAACCCTGGTAATAGACGGAATGCTAATAGAGACCTGCAAGGAAGTAAAACATGAGTGAAACCTATGAACTTGCTGTTATTGGGGCTGGCCCTGCTGGGTTAGAAGCTGCCCTTGTCGCCTCACAAGCTGGCGTTAAGACAGTTGTTATTGATTGTTACCCACAATCCGGCGGCCAATATTTTAAGGCCATGCCATCCGGTTTTTCTGTCTCGGAAAGAAACAGTGCAGAGGCAGAAGGAGATGCACTAGCGAAACGGTTGGAAGAGACCTCCGTTACCAGATTTTGGGACACGTTGGTTTGGGGTGTTTTTAATGATGAAGAAAAAGACGAAGGCTGGTTGCTCGCGCTCAATGGAGCTGAAGCTCCCAAAGAAATCCGCGCTCGCACGTTGATATTGGCAAACGGGGCTTATGAGACACCGGTGGCTTTTCCAGGGTGGACTCTACCTGGAGTAATAAGCTGCGGTGCAACTTTGATATTAGTCAAGACACAACGCGTGGCTCCTGGCAAGCGTGCCATAGTGACAGGTACTGGTCCATTGTTGTTTTCTGCCGCGGCTCACTTGATCGCTGCAGGGGTAGAAGTAGTTGCTGTCTGCGAAAACACTCGGCTTTTTCCAAAAGGAATTATGTACATCCCCACCATGCTTGGTCAATGGGGCCGCTTGGTGGAAGGTATAAAATACCTCAGTACTATGATAAAAGGGAAAACACCTTATAAGACTGGCTGGTCAGTCATTGAGGCACAAGGAAAGGAACATGTAGAAGGAGCCATAATTGCAAAATTGGATAATAATGGTGTACCTATCCCCGGGACGGAAAAAACCGTATTGGTGGATACTGTTGTCTGCAGCTTTGGTCTTACTCCCAATACTGATATGGCCCGGATGATCGGATGCAAGCTTGAGTATAAAGCCAAAAAAGGTGGTTGGATTCCGGTTCGCGATGAAACCCTGCAAACCAGCCTGGATGGAGTTTACGTGGCGGGGGATTGCGGTGGCATTAGCGGAGCGGAGAATTCGCGGTTGGAGGGTCAGATCGCCGGTACGGCTGTATCCAATAAAACCGGGCATATGAGCAGTCAGAAAGCAGAAGAGATTTACAACAGTTTGAAGTCACCATTGTCACAACAGCGCAGATTTGGGCGCCTGCTGGGAGATCTATTCACGACTAAACCAGGGTTAAGTTCCTTATCAAGGGACGATACTATTATTTGTCGCTGTGAAGAAATTACCAAGAAAGAAATCCTGGCGGCAATTGATGCGGGTTGTGAAAGCGTCGTTTGGGTAAAACGCCAGACACGTTCTGGAATGGGGATGTGTCAGGGGAGATCCTGTCACCGGCAAGTTGCGCATTTGGTCGCACAACGTACTGGTCAGAAGCTGGATACATTACTGCCTGATACACAGCGCCCGCCAGAACGCCCAATTTCTCTGGAAGTACTTGTAGAGGTGGACGAATAAACCGCGGGCTTATTCGTCTGAAGTGATGGAACCTATTCTACTAGAATCCGAATTCCCAGATTTGAACTCACGATCTGTATCGGTGGGAATTATTGCCAATCCCCGCTCCGGGTCTGATATCAGGCGATTGGTCGCCATGGGAAGCGTGTTTGGCGCCCAGGAAAAAATCAATGTAATCTTGCGGACGCTTGTTGGCCTGAACGCGATCGGTATTTGCCGGATTTTTTTGATGCCCGATGCATATCACTTGGGAGAGATAGCGCTCGATAGATTACCACCGGAGTTAGTAGATATTCGCCACACGGTTCGTGTCCTGGATATGCAGTCGGAAAATTGTAGCGAGGATTCTACATACGCTGCCCAGCAGATGCGTGAGGCGGGTGTGGGATGCATTATTGTCCTGGGCGGGGATGGAACCAATCGAGTTGTAGCCAAGGGGTGCGGCGAAGTTCCCATCCTTCCCATTTCCACAGGAACAAATAATGTAATTCCTTACTCTGTAGAGGGAACATGTGCTGGTTTAGCGGCTGGTTTCGTAGCGCGTTTTCCGGAAAAATTGTCTGAGTTCGCATTTCGCAGCAAATGGCTGGAAGTTTGTGTTAATAATGGTGAATCGGATATGGCTTTGGCGGATGTTGCTGTTGTAGATGGACAAGCTATTGGAAGTCGGGCGATTTGGGACCCTGCTGGACTTCAACAAGCAATTCTTACCCGGGCTCAACCCACGACTACAGGAATTTCCAGCTTGGGTGGATTTATTGAATTGTTATCACCAGAAGATCCTGGTGGAATTCATATTCAGTTTGGCAAACCTGGAACGAGCCGTGTGACTGCTCCATTGGCTCCAGGTTTGATGGCTACATTTGATGTTGAGTCTGTTCGAAAACTATCGACTGGTGATATGGTAATCATCCAAGGCGGACAGAGAATATTGGCACTGGATGGAGAACGCGAAATCGTTCTCCGCAAGAGCCAATCGGCGGAGATTTACTTGCGCCAGGATGGCCCCTGGATTGTCGACGTTTTTCGGGCATTGAATGTGCTTGCTGAGCAGAAGGTATTGGTATCTTGAAAAGCCAGTAAGCAATTCGCTTCACACCTTGCATATAGCAATGTGGATTGAAGATGTTCTCAAGTTTACCTTAATTGCCATTTGATTTGAGGAGGCGATCCATGCAGGTGATCACAGCAAGTCAAATTCGTGAAAAGGCCAGGGAGTTACAACAGGAAGGGAGAAACTGGCACTTTCATATACTTTATCCCGGTTGTGTCTTCAATACACAAAGTCATCAATATGCTCTTGTATTGGAGGATCGTTCATCAGACCAGACATATGTTACATATTCAGATAAAAGATTTGTAAAAATTAACCAGGAACTTCTAAATATTTATTATGGCGATAACTATTTAGAAAACCCAGTTTCTGAATATAATCAAGTTAATCATGCCAGTAAGCTTCTAAACCAGGTTGATGTGTTTAGACAGAACCATATCCCCTGGCACCACCATATGCTTTTTCCGGATTGCATTTTTAATCAATACCCAGGTAAATGGAATATTG
>Ga0255433_1021_pt1 | contig 14204 bp, 18 predicted proteins | sample ANMaggSSYBR02H12_FD_182672 | JGI IMG/M metagenome (GOLD analysis project Ga0255433, IMG submission 182672) | Sediment cell enrichment communities from methane seep in Santa Monica Basin, California, United Staets - ANME aggregate JGI... | ecosystem: Environmental > Aquatic > Marine > Cold seeps >...
CCGAGGTAGTTTCACTAAGCACCTCCATAAAGGAAAGCCTGATTGAAGTTCTCGAAAACCCGACCAACAGTCCCCCGCTCAAATTTCCTCTTCAGTTGGGGGACGGTGTGTTCCGCTAGAAATCAAAAGCACTATACCGGCTCAGGGAAAAAAATCCTGGTTCTGGCAGATGATAATACCCGACCCAACATTCACACAAAAATTCTTTTCCCCTTTCTCCTGAATTATTTAATCACCAACTGCAGGGTGGATAAAAATGATTTGAGGATTTTGATTTCTAGCGGAACACACCGTCCCCCAACTGAAGAGGAAATTGGAGAAAAAATCCTGGGAGATGAAGTTTTTCTTGATTTTCAGGGCCAAATCCTGATTCACAACGACCAGGAAAACCTGGCTGATTTGGGTATCTCAAAAAGAGATACACCGATCACTATTAACCAGAACGCCATTGACGCCTGTCTGATCATTCCTGTTACAGACTCGGAGTACCATTATTTTGCCGGTGTGGCAGGTACTGTCAAACAACTCTTCCCGGGAATATCAGGCCGAATTACAACGAATACGAATCATACCCGGATGTTTGACAAAGAGCTGGGATTTACCCCAGCCTGTCGCATGGGAAACACAAAAGAGAATCCGGTTATCTCTGACATGAAAGAAATGGCTGAATTAGTTCAAAAACATACACCGGTCTTCTGTATTGATGCAATAATGGATCATGGCGAAATTACCCAGCTCAATGCCGGGGATATTCTAACCTTGCATGAAATGGCTCAGGAAATACTGTTCCACCGCCGGGTAATCACATTGAATCAGCCGGCAGACCTGGTTATTGTGACGGTGGGAGCACTAGGTATAAATCTCTTCCAGTCAGGAAAAGGCATTCATGCCGCCTGGAATGCTGCCAAGAAACCTGGGGGAACAGTACTGCTGCTCGCTCCCTGTGAAGATGGTGCTGGAATTGCCGGATACCAGGAAACTATGGAGACTATTCAAGGAATGGACCTGAACGAAGCTCTTTCCTGGGTTCTCGACCATAAATGCAGTCGGGAAACCTTCCGGATTGGCAATCAAAAACCAGTGGACACCTTGCGGATACTTAAGACTTTGGGAGAAAACAGGATTAAGATTTTAAGCAGGATGAACCCGGATGAACTCCGGAGGGTCTACCGCATGGATCCGCTCCCAAACCTGGAAAACCCCCAGGAGACCCTTCGGGATTACCTGGATAAATTCCTTACTGAAAAACCTGAAGCCCTGATTTACGTGCTGAAGGATTCTGGATTATATGTGGTTACAGACAATAATAGTAAAGATTAAGCTATTTTTAATTGAAACCTGACACAAATAAAATCAATATTTTGGAATATGTGACAAGTATCGATTAGTATTGACAGTGTTGGCAACAGCCTTTATAATCCCGCCTTGATTTTTGGGGCTGAGAAAAATCCATTATTAATTTAATTATCTTGAGGAGAATTACAATGAGATTAAACGCACCTAAGAAGAATACCTGGATTATCGCAGTGGTTATTGGCGTCGTAGGTATTATCGCGAAATTTGTAGCAATTCCTTACCTGTCCATCTATGCTTTCTGGCTGGTAGTGATCGCGTTTGTTCTACTTGCCCTGGCAACCTACCTGAAAGGTCTCTAAGTAATAAAAAGGATCCCGGAGCTTTTTAAAGCTCCGGGATCCTTTTATCAAAAGAACCGCATCCGGGGTCAGCCCCATCGGATGCGGTTTTGTTTATTAATTTCACCTTCACTCAAAAATTACTTCCGGATAACCCAGATCTCTGAACAAACGATCCAGGAAACTGATCGCGTTTTGCTCAGCCAAATCCAGAATGCCATCTTCCAGGGCACTTTTTTCAATTTCAAATTCTGCAGCACGCCGTGCTTCTGTTTCTAGATTAACTTCACCATGAGTGAAAAGACCTGTATCCCGGTCGTAAACATAGGATTGCTCATTGTCCAGTGCCGTAATAAAAATCTCTACTTCTGGCAATGTTACATAAAGCACACCGTTTTTAACTTCCAAATCTTCCGGGGACAGCTTATTAAGATCAATCCCCGCTATCACTTCTCCATGGGCAACAAAGATCAATCGGTCTCCTATCAACCAGTCAAAGGCTCCCTGGTGAATTTCCGCGGTAATGATCTTTTCCAGGCTAAATTTGATAGTTTCCAACCGGGCAAGGCTCCGGATTTCATGGACAATGGTTACCGGATCGGGAAGAATTGTTGGCGTTGGATGAAGCACTTCAGCAATCTGGGTAGAAAGATTGTTTGTCATCTCCCTAACTGGAAGAAGCTGGCTGGAGATTGAGTTTTGGACTGAGTTAACCAAAATCACACCAACTACAACCAAAATCAGGAGGACTAGAATCTGAAAGGCCCACTGATACTTTTTCATTTTTTCTCCTATCTTCTTAAACTAACCGGGGACCAAATTTTCGATTTCTGAGGCTTTTTAATTAACCCGTTAATAAAAGGTTAGTTATTCATTTAGTTTTTCCTGCCAGAGTTCAAGGATCATGACAGCGTTCTCAGCTTCCTTCACGTTGATGTAAAGATAATCATGAAAGTAGCCAGATACCACATTAACACTGATACCTTGAGCTGCCAGGATTTCCGCTATCCTGGACAAGAATCCCACTGCCTCAAGACTGGAATGGACCATGAGGGATATGCGCCTGAAAACCGGACCATAGGTCAAGTTATCCAGATCCGCCTGGCGCTTATCAATAATCAGAGAAACTCCTTCCTGTTCTCGATAATATCCCTGGCAGGACTTCAGGTATTTCTCAGCTTCATCTGTTGGCAGGGAACAAAACACCATCTGCTCATCATCAAGAACTGGCTGCATCTGTTTAAGTAGAGATTGCAAATCTGTTTCACCCTCATTGTGTTCCATTTACTTCTCCTCTCTAGTTCAGATCCGGATCTATAACAGGATTGCATTAATAATTTCCCACCAACGTGCGTGGGGGGTATTTTTCAGAGGAAAATTACCTCTCCAGGCGAAAATTTAATTTTTTCCGGTTTGCTTGCTGGTCGATATTATTATAGTCAATATTGGGATAAATTCGGGTGATTGTCAGTTCCATCCCGTTAACATCTAAGCTTAACGTTCAAAACAAACTGGTTTACGGGGCAAAGCAAGACGATATCCAGAATTTGACTTGACAAACAGTTTTTGATTTGTTATATTTACTTTGTATTACAAAGTTCTTTGCTGTAGGATTTTCAAGTCCCGAAATCAGGAGGTTACAATGTCTGCCCAAATTAGCCTGAAAGATCTAGAAAAGAATGTTTTTCAAAAATCCTTCCAGGACGGATTAATCGATATCCAGATTGGCTGCGTGTTAGTGATGTTTGCCGTCGCACCTTTACTCAGCCCTTATTTAGGAGATTTCTGGTCCTCCATGATATTTCTGCCCTTCTGGGGGGTAATCTATCTGGGGGTGCGGGAAATCAGGAAAAAAATTATCCAACCACGGGTTGGGATTGTCGAATTTGGGAAATACCGTAAAACACGGCAAAAAAAGCTGAACCTTGTAATCCTGGTTTTTAATTTACTGGTCCTGGCCCTTGGAGTGGCGTCATTTTTTAACTTTGCTGATCTTCCCGGGTGGGTTCACCCCATTCGATTTTCAGCCGTGATTCTAGTGGGCTTCAGCCTGGCAGGGTATATGCTGGAATTCCCCCGCCTCTATTTCTATGGGATTCTCATTTCCCTGGCTCCGCTGATTGGAGAATTCTTGTACACTACATTTCACGCCTCCCATCATGGATTTCCAATCACTTTCGGAATTACCTCCCTGTTGATCATCCTCTTCGGACTGGGCACCTTCCTGCGTTTACTCAAAGAACATCCAGTTGTTTCCCAAGAGGAGTTGGAATGATAGACGAATCCAGGGAAATCAAAGAAAACCATCCCTTATCAGATATTGATCAGGTTATCCATGCACCCGCAAGGTTAATGATCCTGGTTCTTTTGTATGTGGTTGAAAGTCTTGATTATGTTTTTCTAAAGAACCAAACCGGTTTATCCTGGGGGAATTTATCAACCCACCTGGGAAAATTAGAGAACGCTGGATATATAGATATAGAAAAAGGCTATCAAGGGAAAAAACCGCAATCAAAAATTAAACTAACTCCCCAGGGCCGAGAGGCATTCAAAAACTATAAAAGCAACCTCCAAACGGTGCTGGATGATTTACCGGATTAAATTTCGGACTAGAAAATGTAGAACTGCAAAATAATCACAACTGTGATCGCCCCGGCCATCACCAGCGTGATATGCAGGTTCAGTAAAGCCAGGATAAACGCCGCCACTCCGCCTGCCAGCCCCAACAGCGGTTGATCTTTCTCCACCAGCAGGACTCCCGGAAAAATCAAGGCACCCAGCGCAGCGTAGGGGATGCTTTTAAGCCATTTTTGGAACCAGGCAGGGAAGTTGAAGCGATCCAGGAACAAAGCAGGAAGCAAGCGCGGGATATAGGTTACAACCGCCATACCGATGATCAAGATCAGGACAGTCATGCTTCCTCCTTGACCAAAACTATACCCAACCCAGCTGCCAATATTGTTGCCAACACAATCGCCCATCCAGAATCCAGGATAAGCCCCAGCAAGGAATTTACAACCATACTGACCAGGGCAATAAGGCCAAAGCTCAATGATTTCCGCGCCGGGGGGACTAAAAGCCCGATAAAAAGCCCATACAGACCTACAGTCATCGCCGTAGTGATTTCCCGCGGAATGAAACTGGCTCCCAACCCACCCACTGCTGTACCCGACACCCAGCCCAAGTAGGCAGTTCCCATTAATCCCGCCACATAATAAGGAGTCCATTCTTTTCCCTGGGGTTCGCTTGCTCCTCCCAGTGTGAGCAGGGCAAACGTTTCATCTGTGATTCCAAAGGAGAGCAGATTCTTCCACGATTGGGGGAAATGCCGCATCTGATCATTAACTGTCAGGCTCATAATCAGGTGACGCATATTCAAGAAGAGGGTAGCTGTGATGATCTGGGCTGCTCCAGCGCCTGCCAGCAGCATACTTACCCCCACAAATTGACTGGCTCCCGCAAATACAATTACGGACATCAAGGTGGCTTCAATCCAGGATAGCTGAGCCTGGACAGCCAGGGCACCAAAAGCTATCGCTATAGGAAAGTATCCCAGAGCAATGGGCAAGCCGGATTTTATGCCCTGGATGAATTTGGTATCAGCTCTCATTAATAGTAATTCCAGAGAAAAAGAGATAATAATCAGGGATTATTGGATCAAATACCTTTCGATGGTTTTTTCTTCTGCATTTATGACAGGAATCACCATCTTTCCTTCTTGATCACGTTCTACAGTCTGACCGGAAGCGTAAATCAAGTCAATGCCAAACAATTCTTCTTTATTTTCTTCTGGATCATTAAAACGATTCTCGATATGTTTGTGGCCAAATAAGAGACCATTCACCCGGGGAGGTTGATTTAATCGTTGGGAGATTACTCCCTTTAAATCTGCTTGGTCTCTTAACCCATGATAATACAGGAAATCAAATGGATGATGGTGAAGAACAACAAAAACGTTTTCTACTGCCGGATTCTCTGCCATGTCCTCCAGCATTTGATCCAATTTTTGAAGTTGTTCCTCTCCCAGGTTTCCCTGCGCCCCCCACAACTCAATACTCTCTATTTCCTTCGCCATGGAATCGAGCAAGATAAATGCTTGTCCATTGATTACTTTTAGATGTGGATATTCCTTCACTCCCGAAATCAATGAGAAGAAATTTGCCTGGCTCAGGCGGCTTTCCTGGAAACCTCCTGGACCATAGTCATGATTACCCGGGCAGGCCAGTACAGTAAATCCATTTTCGCGCATACGGGTCAATTGTTCTTTAGCCTGATCGAACTGCCAAGCTTTGCCATCATCTACCACATCACCACTGATGATTACCAGCTCGGATTGGTGTTTATCCTTATTATTTAGAATCCAATCCACGATAATCGCCGATTTTTCTCTGTTATTAGACTTCCCAATATGCAGATCTGAAAGATGAATAAATTTCAATGCTCAACTCCAAGTTATTCCAATCATTATCACTTCTATGATAAATTTACACTCAATAACATGCACTCAATTTTCTATCGTCCATTTCCCCTAAAAGCATACCATAGGTCAATTGCTACTCAATGTTGATTCTAAATTGTTCGAAATTTGTTCCGGATTTCCAAAGCCTGGTCTCGCTCTACGCCTGCCTCTTTGGAATATTTTTGCCACCCTGATACTGCATCAACAATTTCCTCAATAATCAGTCTTTCATTGCGGATTCCCATCTCCTTCCCAACATGAATCAAGTCCCCCCTGGAAAAGTCAGTTCCTTGAGTTATTTTGGCAACCTCTAGCTGATTGATCAGGATAACACTTTATCGCACTGCCCACTGCAAGAATGACGGCAAGAGTGAATACTTATTAATTTCTGAATTTGAATATTCTTTTCCGCCAAGGATAGATTCTACTGCATTTAGTCCGCTCTGGACAGCTGGTCCAATCCCCTCCCCCATATCGAGGGTTGCCAGACCAATTGAGTCGCCAATCAGAAATATGTTACCTTTCTTATACTGGTCCTGATTCCCCCGCAAATAGTAAATATATCCTTCCGGTTGGAAATCCCTCTCAGACACCAATCCTTTCTTCTGTAATTTTTTCACCAGATATTCCCAGTGATCTTGAATACTGCTGCCCCGATCTTTCAAGGCAGCGGCATTGCCACCTACGCCGATATTTAAATATCCACCCTCTTTAGGTACATACCAGGCATATCCGGGCAAACCATTATCAAAGAACCACAAACGGCAGTCGCCATCTTGCCAATCAGCGTAAAATTCCTCTTCCAGGGCAACAATTTGAGCGCCAGTTCGGGGATGGGTCTTACTGAAAAAAGTATGGTAAACCGGGCAGTGCGTTCCTCCGGCACCAACCAGAAATTCAGCTGAATATTTTCCATCAATCAAATAACCCTGATCTATTAATGTAATCTCTTTTACTTCATGTGGCATTACAGGCGCTCCAGAACGCTCCAGCAACCAGTGATCAAATTCCACCCTGCGGATAGCATACTGTTTGCCAGGGCGGATGATTGGAAATCCTTTCAGGAAAATCTTTAAAAAGGGAAAAGATGTCAGGCTGTGGGGGTAATCATGGGGTTTAACTTGTAAATCCTGGAGAACCTCCGGAGTGACCCAACCTGCACAAATTTTTGGGCGAGGAAACGTTTTTTTATCCAGGATCAGGCAATCAACTCCAGCTTGTACCAGCTTCCAGGCGCAGGCAGCTCCCGCAGGTCCTCCTCCGACGATGATAACTCGATGGTGTCTCATAATTTACGACAGTCCGGCTGCGGATCCCCGATGCGGGTAAAAACTACCTGCCAGAGTTGTGTTTTTCTGGAACGGAATCCTCCGGCGCTGCTGAGCAGGTAGTACCTCCACATGCGGTAAAATCGTTCGCCATAGCGGTCTTTTAATTTCGGCCAGGCTAATTCAAAATTAGCGTGCCAGGCCATCAATGTGGGATCGTAATCCGGTCCAAAATTATGCCAGTCTTCGATTACAAAGAGATCCTCCATAGCAGCTGTCAGCCGGGCAATAGAGGGCAGCATACTATTAGGAAAAATATATTTCTCCGTCCAGGGATTGTTTCCCTTACCTCTAAAATAAGTCCCGATAGTATGGAAAAATCCGATTCCCCCTGGTTTAAGGGTTCGGTTTACCACATCCATATAGGTCTGGTAATTTTTATGTCCAACATGCTCCATAATTCCAATAGAGATCACCCGGTCATACTCACCACCCACTTCGCGGTAATCCTGCAATCGGAGTTCAATTGGTAACCCACGGCACATTTCCATTCCCAGTTCAACTTGTTCGGCGGATACAGTTACTCCCAATACTTCCGCCCCATATTTCTCTGCTGCGTATTTTGCGAAACTCCCCCACCCACAGCCAAGTTCGAGTACGGTCATACCGGGTTTGAGGCCAATTTTTCGGCAAATCAGGTCCAGCTTGGCCTCCTGGGCTTCGTCCAGATTTGAAGCGTCCCGCCAGTAAGCACAGGTATAGTTTAATCGTTTATCAAGCATAGCCCGATAGAGGTCATTTCCCAGATCGTAATGATGTTCTCCGACTTTGAATGCACGGGAAGAGGTCTGCAAATTAAATAGACGATATCTCAGCAGATGAAAGAGGATTTTCCAATTTCCTTGGATTTTCCTCTCCAGTCTGGCTCGTAATGCCCGGTCGACAAATTGGTCAATGGCCTGGCAATCCCACCAGCCATCCATGTAGGATTCCCCCAGTCCGAGTTCAATTTCACTCAAAACCCGCCGGTAAAACCGGTCATCATGGATTTGGATATCCCAGGGATTTGAACCGTTAACTTCAATATCAGCTGAAGCCAGCAGACCACGAATAATGGTTTCGGATTGCGATGGCATAATTTTCTCTCCTGGTATGTCTGTCTTTTATCATAATAACCGAAACCCGCGCGCCTGGTTACTCGAGAAGCTTTCTGGGAGATCACTTATGAGTACAGAAAGCTAACTGATTAACCCGGAGGACCAATATTAAATAAATTCATCCGCCGGGAAAGGGATAAAAAATAGTAGATTTTCGAGAGTCCCCTTCCTGAAAACCAGGATTTACTGGTATTCAGGTAAAGAGTTATTTTACAGGCCGGTCAATTTTTCCATAACTCCTGGCCCGACAATCGCCCAGTCCACGCAAGGACGCTGGAAGCCTTCCGGATGAATTAATGGACAGCCGAAAGCAGCATCATCAATGTATATCTGTCCATAAGCTTTTGGACTGCTGGTCCAGTTAACCTGGGTAGGGTTTTTGTTTACACCATAGAGAGAAACGCCATGTTCTTCCAGGTAGTCAACGGCCCTGGTTAGACCATCACCATTCTTCCCACTGTCGGATCTCATGGTAAAAAGAATCAACTTGGCTCCCCCCTCTTGAAACCTTAACATCCATTCCACCGCTCCAGGGACAGGCGGTCCAATTTCCGGGAATCGGTGATCCACTACCGTGCCGTCAAAGTCAATGCAGATATACATAAATTGATCCTTGCTAATCTGGAATAAATAAACTGGAAATAGTATACCAATACTCTGGGAAAACTTTATTATTGATAAATACTTCTGCCCTAGCGGAAAAATCCACCCAAACCCCATTGCGTCAGCAAAGCTTCGCGATTTGAGGTTCTTTTATTTAGGAAGACTGAATAATCTGTTCTATCCCCGAGTTTGTAAAAGAGTTAACATCTCATTGATATCGGTTGTTGGCGCACTGCATGTGTAATCTTTACATACATAAGCAGTGGCTTTTCTATAAATTGGGGTCTGAGGTTTAGTAAATTCTGTAAGTTCTGTGATCGATGGTTACGCATAGATAATTTTCAACCATTAATCCTGAAAAACTTGATCAAGCATTGTTAATTTGGGTAATGGCGGGAAAGGATAATGGAAGGCTAAGAATTAGGGGATTCCAACCCATGGGCTTTAAGTAAAACTTCGTCTTCAAGTAATTCTGCCATCAAACCATCAGCCACAATTTTTCCTTCATCCATGATAACCATGCGGGGGAAAAGATCCCGAACCATTCGTAAATCATGAGATGAAACCAGCATGGTGATCTCCTTATAATAAATGATGCGGCTAATATTGAAATCTTACGGCACACGTTACCCGGAATATGATTTACCCCTGGCAATCAGCGCAAATTCCAAAAATTGAGATATGGTCCAGATTGGGTCGAAACTGATAATTCGAGATTAAATCATCTCGAAGCGAATTTAGCACCTTGACATCCGCGTCAATTATCCGGTTGCATTTCCGGCATACCAGGTGAATGTGCGGACCGTGATGGAAGGTTGAAAAAACAATTTTGCCCTCGCTTAAGTCATTACGGCGGGCAAATCCCTCCTGCCAAAGTAGATCCAGAGTACGATAAACTGTGGCAATATTAATTGCCTTGGTGTGCTCCTGCAACTTTTCTGCGATTTCTTCGGCAGTTATATGATGGGGACTGTGGGCAACTGCATTAATGATCATCTCCCGCTGGGGAGTAATGCGGAAGCCCCTCTTCCTTAGCTCCTCAATGATGGTGTGGCAGTGTGTCATAGAATTTACTCCTAATGCAATTAGTCGCATCTAAAAATATTATAAACTAAGTATTAATTGTGTCAATTATGGAAATTCCCAAAACCAGATTTGTTTCAGGAATCTGCCGGGGGTGCTTCTCCAAATAGAGATTCACCATCCGGGGATTATTGTTTTAAGAAAAGAGCACGGGCTGGAGCAGAAAAACCATTCCGCCAGCAATTCCCGGGTGAAGGATACAGGTATCAGCGGCGTGTTTTTGGAGTATCAACTTCAGCGGTGACCGCTGCTGCTTCTCCAATTTCCGCCCAGTGTTCAACAGCAAATTGGAGTACCACAACACCGCAGGTGGGCAGATTTCCCAGGTCGAGATCTGACAAATTATTCACCAGGTAGGTCATACCTGGATTGTGACCAAAGAGCATCAGACCATCAAGGTAATCCTCCTGATCCTCGATGATGTCCAGCATATCCTCCACTGTCGCATGGTAAAGGGCCTCATCCACTACAATTTCATCCCAGGGCAGCCCCATTTCCTGGGTGATTAACTCAGCTGTTGTTAACGCTCTTACTGCAGAACTGGAAATGACCCGATCTACTGGTGGTCCCCAATCAGCTAACCGGGCGCCCATCCTGGGGGCATCCCGCAGACCTCTTTTGCTTAACCCCCGTTCATGGTCAGGCAAACCGGGATTATCCCAACTGGATTTTGCATGTCTGACGATCACTAAAGTTTTCATGAGATTCAGTAATTTAAATAATTGGTATTTCTATTGTTAAACGCCGATGCTGGTAAATTTTGTTGGCTTTTAAGAAGCAAAACAAGTCTCTTTATTCCTGATTTCCCTGAACGAATCAACAGGATTAAAGTTCATAATAATTGGCTGATGCCTGGGCACTTACTCTGTGCAGGATATCTGTAAGCTGTTGGTTAAACTCCGATAAATCCTGGAGTTTCTCTGGAACTGTTATTAAGTTTCCAAACTGGATGTGTACTTTACTGAAAGGGAGGGGCAGTGTATAGCGATCCCAACGGGGAACATGATAAGCATGCCGGCAGTAACAACCAAGGGGAAGAATAGCAGCTCCGGTTTTCTTCGCCAGAAAAGATACCCCCGGTTTCACAACATATGCTGGACCCGCAGGACCATCAGGATGGATTAGCATATTTTTCCCAGATGATATTTTCCGCACCAAACTAACCAATTTCCGTCCCGTCCCAAGAGTAGAATCACCCGAAAGATTCAATGGGATCGGTTCTACACCAAGTTTCTGTCCGAAAACATCCAAAGTATCCCCCCGATAATCGTCAGGCATGATTCCTACAAAAGAACTTAGATCCATTTTTCTTCTCAGAAAACCAATAATCATCATTGTCATACCATGCCAACTGGTAATGATAACTGGCTCTCCTCTTTTCAGCATCCCCTCAATCTGATCAACCCCACTGATGTGGAATCGACAAGTCCGGTATACCAAAACAGAAAACAAGTATAGAATGGTGCCGCTAATTTTTGCAATCAATTTAATTCTCCATCAGGAAAAACGATCAGAGGGCAGGCGAACCCCGGGAAATCCTTATATAAAGACTCCGGCCTATGGATACCGCTAAACTTCCCAAACAAAATATTAGCAGGAATGTAAAGGGTGACAGGAATAACAGGGTCAGAAGCCCAATTAATAACAACACCGCAAAGTGGATCTTGGAAGGGAATAACCAAAGAATAGAAGGAAAACAAATTCTGCTTGCCATCAAGTAACTCAGTGCCAGGAGCAGCACAACATATACACCATCTGGCAAAGAATAATTCGGATACGAAAGGTCGGACAGTACAGCCAGGGATAAGGTAACCCCTGCCTGAGTGATTGATAATCCCAGAGAGTCATCCTGGCTGCTGGTTTTGAGAGGTTGGAGGTTGAATCGGGCAAGCCTGAACGCTCCCGCCCAGGCAGCGAGGATTAGGAGAGGATAAATCCATAAACCGGAAAATCCCCGGGAGCTAAGGTGATTGAAGATGAGTAACAACGGAGCAACTCCAAAACTTACCATATCCGTTAGGGAATCTAACTGTAAACCAAGTTTAGTCTCCGCGTTTAATTTGCGAGCAGAAAAACCATCCAGGACATCAAGAATTAAACTCGTCAGGATAAGCAGCCCTGCCTGGAAAATGTATGCCTGGCTGGATAATATTATCGAGCCCAAACCGCACGCCAGGGACAAATAGGTCAAAGAATTTGGTATATTGTGGCGGATTTTATTGTTCATATTGAATAATTTCTTCCTTCATCTCTGCGACTGGCGTCAGCCCGCCTTTTACTTTATCCCCCACAGAACATAACATTTTGGCATCAGGGGGTAAAAAAAGTTCAACCCTGGATCCAAACTTAATTAAACCGTATCTCTGCCCAGATTGGATTTGATCTCCTACTCCCGCAAAATTGATACACTTTCGGGCTAAAATACCTGAGATTTGTTTAACCATAATCATCCCGTATTTGGTCTTGATTCCCATTACAATCTGATCGTTCTCCAGCGAGGCTTCCGGGCTGAAGGCGGGATGGTTTTTACCCTTCTGGTGAGTGACAAAATCAACTTCACCTTTTAAAGGTGCACGCTGCACATGAACATCAAATATCGATAAAAATATCCCGATTCGAATAAAATCCATATCCAGATATTCTTTTTCTCTGTATGTTGTGATATCCGTGACAATACCATCTCCCGGGCTTACGGCAACGTGGGGTAAATGTTGAATTTCCCGGTCGGGATCCCGGAAGAAGTACAGTACCAAACCCCAAATCACTAAACAAAATACAAAAAGCGCTATGGTAAGCGCCTGCGGTGCGTATATTGCTCCGATCAATGTAAGCAAAACAATAAATGTGGGCATCAAAAGGTATCCTTCTCGATACTTATTAAATGCCCAGCCGGGAACACGAATGTCTGATTTCAAGGGATTTCCTATTGGTGCGTATAAATCTAAATAACAACCCAAGTATACTGGATAATTTAAAAGCTGAGCAGACTTTTATTGAGCCGGCTTTATTTCAAGGATCACCAACTCCGGACGGCACATAAAGCGCATCCGTGGTGCAGATCCCCTTTCCAGCCCGATTCCGCGGGAGACCAGCAGGTATTGATCTGGTTTAATTTCGGTTAAACCTGCCGCCCAACTCCTCGGGACCAAAGAGATTGTTAATAAAGGACCAATTCCGGGCAATTGGAACTGACCACCGTGGGTATGACCCGCCAAAAGCAAGTCTGCATCTATCTCACCAAGGCTGTAATTGGGAGAATGTCCCAATACGATATGGTATTCATCCGAACCCGGGATAACCAAATTCGGATTTTCCGAATCCAACCAGCTAATTCCGGTCAGGGTTATTGACCCCAAATCAAGGGTTTCGGTTGTATTGAAGGTCCTGACATCGAGTTCCTGAAATATTGCCGTCCAATCATTGTGGTCCACATTACCCCGCACAGCATAGATACCCAGTGGAGGTTTCAACCCAGCATCTTTAAAAATATTTCTAAGCTCAATAACTGCAGCCTGGTAAGAGTCTTGATCATAGATCTGCAGGTAATCGCCCGCTAATAATATCAAATCAGGATTTTCAGCAGCAGTTATTGCCAGCACCCGGGCTTCATAAGTCCCGGGGTTGTCGGTCTGAATATCAGCCAGCACTGCTACTTTTATGGGCTGTTCCAATTTTGTTGAATAGATCGTGGTGCTGGAAACCTCCAGCATTCGCGGTTCGATTAAGAAAGCATCTACAGCCACCCCGAGGATTATAAGAACCAAAACCACCAGGGCATAAAAAAACAGGCGTGATTTATCAAAGAGCATAACTCCAGCGGCAATAAGGTATAACGGAAAATACAGAAATACTCCCCAGGCCAGGAGCTGCAGACTACCAAATCCATCTACCGGATAAAGCATAGCGCCGAGGACTAAAATGGCAACTTGAATTACACCCAGCAGAATCATCCGCTCAATCAAACGTTCGTTTTTAATCCGATAGAGAAAAACCACAAAAA
>Ga0255433_1023_pt1 | contig 13963 bp, 10 predicted proteins | sample ANMaggSSYBR02H12_FD_182672 | JGI IMG/M metagenome (GOLD analysis project Ga0255433, IMG submission 182672) | Sediment cell enrichment communities from methane seep in Santa Monica Basin, California, United Staets - ANME aggregate JGI... | ecosystem: Environmental > Aquatic > Marine > Cold seeps >...
TAAGTCAAATCAATGAAGCTGTTGCTGACCTTACTTATGAAGATGTCGATACAGAAGAAGAGATACAGGCTTTAGCAACTGAACTAGGTATAGAAATCCCAGATATCATTCCACCAACAGCCAATGCCGGTGTAAACAAGAGTGTACAGGTGAATCAGGCTATTACCATTACAGGAAGCGGAACTGACAGCGATGGCACGATCACGGCGTATGAGTGGAAAAAAGGAAGCACTGTTTTAGCCACAACTGTTTCATTCAATTATACGCCCGATACAGTCGGGACAGATACTTTAACACTCACAGTAACGGACAATGAAGGTGCTGAAGGATCAGACAGCATGGATGTCACGGTCACTGCAGAACCGGTAACAAACACTCCACCAACAGCCAATGCCGGTGTAAACAAGAGTGTACAGGTGAATCAGGCTATTACCATTACAGGAAGCGGAACTGACAGCGATGGCACGATCACGGCGTATGAGTGGAAAAAAGGAAGCACTGTTTTAGCCACAACTGTTTCATTCAATTATACGCCCGATACAGTCGGGACAGATACTTTAACACTCACAGTAACGGACAATGAAGGTGCTGAAGGATCAGACAGCATGGATGTCACGGTCACTGCAGAACAACCATCTGATTTAGAATGGAACTTTTTCCCATCTGTAGCTGAAGGTACACAGTTCGATGCACAAACTGGACCTAATAATCATATTCATCTAATATCTAGTAAGTATTATCAATTAAATCTATCCGGTGAAATAATTATTAATGAAAATGAAGGAGATGCAGTACAGGATCTATTACGCTTCTCACCAGCCATATCAGTTGGTTCTGATGGAAGCGTACATATTGTTACAAGACATGATGGCAATAAAGACACAGGTTATGATATCCGTTATCGACAACGCAATGCTCAAGGAACTTGGGATAGAAGCTATCTTATAGGTTCACGTGTACCTCGTAATTATGTTGTTGGTGTTAGCTGGGCTGATGCAGACAATGTTATTATAAGTTCAACAGAAGAAACCAGTAGTCCTTATGGGAATATCAATTTTTGGAAAGCAGGAACTTCTTCTGCTACTTCGCTTGGGTATTTAAGTAATATGTGGCGTGGGGATGTAGACAATCGTATACGTAGTTATAATAATACAATTCATCTTGTTGCAGGACAGCACTCAAGCTCTTCTTCGGAAATATATTATTCTTATGCAGAAATAGGAGCAGACATTGTAGATCAGCTTAATAATAACAAACAACTGCACCAATCTGGTTCTACACGTAGAAGTTTTCCAGATATTACACTTGATGAACAAGATAATGCCCACTTTGTATATGGTAGTAATTATAAAGTTTACTTCAATAAGTATAATGCAAACAGAACTAAAGTCTTTGCAAGTGATAAAAATTTATTTTCTGATCTTGGGGATTGGCACTTAAACATTGGTTTATCTGATATTGCAGTTTCAGAAGATGGAGAGACTATTGTTGTTATTGCATTACGTACAAATGGCAGTAATGAAGCAGCTGATAGTGATATACTTTGGACATATTCAACAAATGGAGGTATAGATTGGAGTAATCCTTATGATACTGGAAAAAATACAGATGCAGGAGAAGGAAGAAGGCGTCCAAGACTACTAGAAATAGACAATACTTTTGTTTTATTATTTGGTGATACGGAACATTCAGGGATAAGTATGGGTGTTTTAACAATCGAATAAAATTAAAATTATTTTCACTACCCAGTAAGATGAGCAACAAAGGAATTTTTATGAAAAGAAGAGACTTTTTTAAAAAAGCTATCGTTACAGCCGGGACTGTAGCGACTGGAAGTAGTACTCTTGAAGCAGGTGAGACTGTTCATCCTATAGATAACAGAAAAGTCTCAGATATTGCTTTTCCTGAAAAAAGACCTCTTATTACTTACTCGGACAGACCTCCACTGTTAGAGAGTCCTAGAGAAGTATTTACCTCTGCACTTACTCCAAATGACCTCTTTTTTGTACGCTGGCATATGCCGATGATACCAAACTATATCAATCCAAACACCTTCTCTATAAGCATAAACGGACTAGTGGAAGAAGAGATCCACATTTCACTAAAAGCACTGAAAACAGAGTTTAAGCAAATAGAATTGACCGCTGTTCTTCAATGTGGAGGCAATAACCGTACTGCTTTCAGACCTACTGCTGGTGGTATACAATGGGGTATTGGAGCTATGGGTTGTGCCAAATGGAAAGGCGTTAGACTAAAAGATGTACTCAAAAAAGCTGGACTCAAAAAAGAAGCTGCATGGATAGGTTTCAATGGAGAAGATAAAGCTGTATATAATGAGACAGCCAACTTTGTGCGTGAACTCAAACTTGAACATCTTAATGACAATATCATTCTGGCCTATGAAATGAATGGAGAAGATCTCCCCTACCTCAACGGTTATCCACTTAGACTGATCATCCCTGGGAATTATTCAGACAGTTGGATCAAGATGATATCAAATATTACTGCTACAAAAGAAAAGCAACAGCTACACTTCATGGAGAAGGCATACCGCATACCGGACAATGAGTGTGAATGCGAAACACCAGAGAATCTAGTTAAAAAAACCAAACCCATTGAAGAAATGAACGTAAATTCGATCATTGGTTACCCTGTAACAGGAACTAAAGTAAAAAATGATTCTTCTTTGGTCGTGAGAGGTGTCACATTTGATGGTGGCCATGGTATCGAAAAAGTACAGATCTCCATAGATGGCGGGAAGATGTGGGAAGAGGCACAACTGGATGATGGCAGTGAAGGAAAATATGCATACAGAGCCTTCACATATACATTCAAACCAAAAAGCAGTGGTAAACAAACTATCATGTGTAAAGCTACCAATAAAAAAGGTGAAACCCAGCCATTTGCCAAAGATATTCAATGGAACCATGGCGGATACAAATACAACGGTATTGATGAAGTTACCGTGGAGGTAATGTAATAATGCAAAAGTTACTATTTATACTTCTTTTTATAAGCACAACACTATTTGCACAGGTAGAGGGTGGCATTACCGTACCATACATAGATTTTCCTATGAAAGAGGGAAAAGGAATGTACTCCACACGAGGAAAGTGCAATATGTGCCACTCCTGGGGATACACATTAAATCAAGGGTTACAGTCTAAAAAGTTTTGGCGAGAAAAGGTAATGAAGATGATCGTTGTCTTTAAAGCTCCCATAAAAACCCAAAAAGATATAGATACGGTTGTAAATTATCTCTTTGAAAATTATGGGAATGGGGAGCTTGAATAGGGATTTATCCCAAAAGCTCCACAACATTCTCAATAGGTCTGCCTATCACAGCCTTACCGTCTTTGATAACAATAGGTCTCTCTATGAGCTTTGGATTTTCCACCATTGCTTCTATGAGCTTCTCCTCATCTTCCACATCTTTAAGTCCAAGTTCTTTGTAAATATCTTCTTTTGTTCTCATGAGCTCTCTTGCAGACATACCAAGTTGTAATAATAACGTTTTAAGCTCTTCTTTTGTCGGTGGGGTATCGAGGTACTTTACTACCTCAGCATCTACACCTTTCTCTTCTAAAAGTGTCATAGAATTTCTTAGTTTAACCATGTACATTTAACAAACAACTAACAGGTGTCGGTATCTTTGGTTATGCCAGATGGTTACTTTTTTCATGTTATTGTCCTTTAATCTTTTTTATATATCTCTATCTGAATCTAATTCTTTAGGGATCTTCTTACTTGTTTGGGCACCAAGCTCTTTAAGTTGCTGTACCTGCCTAACAAGATTCCCTTTCCCATCACTCAGCTTGTTTTTTGCCGCAGAGAAACTGCCCTGAATACCATCTATCTGTTTAGATATTTTCATCAAGTCTTCAGAAAAACCGACAAATTTATCGTACATTGCTCCTGCTCTTCTGGCTATTTCCTGGGCATTTTGATTTTGTCGTTCATACTTCCATACATTTTCCACTGCACGCATAGCAACAAGCAGTGTGGTTGGTCCGACAAGAAGTATCTTCTTTTTAAAGGCATTGTCATAAATGCTGCTGTCATGTTCCAGCGCTACTGCAAGTGCCCCTTCAATAGGCATGAACATAAAGATGAAGTCTAAGGTATTGACCTCTTTGAGACGTTCATAATTCTTACGAGAGAGTCCTTCTACATGTAACTTAATAGAGTCTAAGTGTGCAGCTAAGTACTCAGCCCTGGTTGATTCATCCTCCGCATTCACAAAACGCTCATACGCAAGCAGTGAAGTCTTTGCATCGATAATAAGGTCTCGGTTATCAGGAAGGTGCACGATAACATCCGGTCGCAGTATTTCATTATCATCTGTACGGAGGCTTACTTCTCTTTCAAACTCAAAGCCTTTTCGTAAACCGGAAGCTTCAAGTACATGTTCAAGTACCATCTCACCCCAGACACCTTGTATTTTATTCTCACCCTTTAGCGCATTGGTAAGGTTTATGGCATCTTTGCTTATCTTTTCATTGAGTTCTTTGAGTGAATTTATCTCATTTTTAAGAACAGCTCTGTCTTGACTTTCACTATTATACGTATCTGCTACCTGCTTTTTAAACTCAGTGATCTGTGTTTGAAGCGGCTTTATCATACTGTCTAGATTTTGTTTGGAAAACTCTGCAAATTTTTCTGAGTTTCCATCAAATATCTTCGATGCCAGCTGCTCAAACTCATCTTTGATCTCTTTTTTATGTTCTTGCATCATCTCAAGTCTATTGGAAGCATGCCTGGTCTCTGTCTCTAACTTAGTAAGCAAACGTGCATTGTTAATACGGTGTTTGCTGTTATCTTCTACCAAATGTTCGTGTCGTTCTTGCAGTACTTTATGATCTTCCTGCAATTTTTCATAGTTATCTTCTGTACTTTCAAGCTTTGTGCTCGTATGGCTATGTTCTTTCTCTAAAGTATTATATTTTGATTGTGTACTTTGCACCTCTTCTATTTTGGAAGCCAGATCTTCTTTGGTTTGCATAAACTGCTGTAGCTCTTGCTCATTACTTGCATTTTTTATTTTGACTGCCTGTAACTCTTTTTCAAGTACATCTATCTTGGTGTTTTTCTCTTTATCCAGTTCTTTAAAATCCCACAATTTATCACTCTGTGATTTGACTTTAGTAGAAAATATAACGACAATAAGTACGATAACCAATAAAACAACCAATACAATTCCAACAATGATCATCAAGGTTGAATCATTTTGGATCTTCAAAAGTAGTTCTTGCATACCTAACCTCTTATCATGTCATAGTTTTGAGGATAATTACACTTCATACTTTTAGGTGACAGATTCCCTTTACCGTACTTCATCTTTTTAAATACGATCTGTACTTTATTATCTAAGTCATCAAAGTAAGCAATGCTGTGAAGTTGTTGTTTAGCATCCACTTGTATCGTATAGTTTATGTTTTCATATTTGGTTACATAGATATTTTTACTATGCTCTTTTGCTTTTTTTAAAATTTTGGCAAGGTCAAACCCTTTGTTGATAAGATAATTTGAAACCTGTTCCAGATCATGGTCGACTACCAACAACTCATAGCCATCGGTACACACCTCTTTTTTAGTAGGTTTAAGATACTCCCACTTCAATAAAGTCTTATTTGAAAAGCGTACTTTTCCACTATAGTTTATGGTTTTTTTCTTGGCATTTGTGATCTTTTGTGCAAACTCTGCTTGAAAATTCTCTGGAAGGTTGATGGATGTTCCAAACAATGCTGAAACAGATAATAATCCAATCAATAATAATCTCATATATATTCCTTAATTTGTAAATAAAAATATACCAAAATACCACTTATTTCGGGGTTATAAATAACATATTGTCATAGAATTGTATAGGAACTGTGGTATTTAAATGATCAAGGCAATATATAGACTATCTGAATAATAAAAATAACTGCTAACGACATATTAATGACTTTTTAGATAAAATAATTGGAATTTATAAAAGGCAAAAGAAATTATGATTAAAAGTATACTCAAAGTTTTTGGCACACAAAACGATAAGATCGTTAAAAGTTATCTCAAAAAAGTAAAAAACATCAACACTCTGGAATCTAACTATGAGAATTTAAGTGACGAGGAGTTACAAGCTGCATTTGCTGCCCTCAAAGAAGAAGTACAAAATGGCACAAAAAGTTTGGATGATGTACTCTATGAGTCATTTGCTATTACACGTGAAGCCAGTAAACGTGTACTTGAACTAAGACACTACGATGTACAGATGGTCGGGGGTATGGTACTCAACGATGGTGATATTGCAGAGATGAAGACGGGTGAAGGAAAAACACTTGTAGCAACACTTGCTGTTGTGCTGAATGCGATGACAGGGAAAGGAGTACATGTTGTTACTGTGAATGACTACCTTGCCAAAAGGGACTCCGAAGATATGGGTGTACTATATAACTTCTTAGGTTACTCTGTCGGATGTCTTACTGCTAATGTTCATGATGAAATGAGCAGAAAAGCACAATACGAAGCAGATATCACATATGGTACGAACAACGAATATGGTTTTGACTACCTTCGTGACAACATGAAAGTACGTGCTGAAGAAAAAGTACAACGTAAACACAACTATGCCATCGTGGATGAAGTTGACTCCATCCTGATCGATGAAGCACGTACACCACTTATCATCTCCGGTCCGACACAAAGAGACCATAACCACTATGCACGAGCTGATGAAATAGCAAAAAAGATGGAACGTGGGGAAAAGATCGAAACCAAAGCGGGTGAAGATGAACAAACTACGGGTGATTTTATCGTAGATGAGAAAAATAGAACGATCGTCATGACAGAAGATGGACTTCTAAAAGCACAAGAGCTTTTTGAAGTAGAGAACCTCTACAACCTCGAAAATGCAGCCCTTTCTCATCACTTGGATCAAGCTCTTAAAGCACATTATATTTTTGAAAAAGATGTTGATTATGTTGTTCAGAACAATGAGATCATCATCGTAGATGAGTTTACAGGAAGACTTTCTGAAGGTCGTAGATACTCAGAAGGACTACACCAGGCACTTGAAGCCAAAGAGGGTGTAGAGATACAAGAAGAGTCTCAAACACTTGCTGAGATCACGTACCAAAACTACTTTAGACTCTATGAAAAACTTTCCGGTATGACAGGTACCGCACAAACAGAGGCAACTGAGTTTGCGCAGATCTATAGCCTGGATGTTATCTCCATTCCTACCAATGTACCTATCGCAAGAGATGATAAAAATGACCTTATCTACAACACTGAACGTGAAAAACTAGACGCAGTAATCAGAAGAGTAAGAGAACTCAATGCTCAAGGTCAACCTGTACTTATAGGTACAGCTTCTATCGAAAAATCTGAACTGATAGATGAGAGACTTAAAAAAGAAAAGATCCCTCATAATATGCTCAATGCAAAGAACCACGCACAAGAAGCTGAGATCATTATGAATGCCGGTCAAAAAGGTGCGGTAACCGTTGCTACAAATATGGCAGGTCGTGGGGTTGACATCAAGATCAACGATGAAGTAAAAAGTCTTGGTGGTCTTATGATACTCGGAACTGAACGTCATGAGAGTAGACGTATCGATAATCAGCTTAGAGGACGTTCTGGACGTCAAGGTGATGCGGGTGAGACTCAGTTCTTCCTTAGTCTTGATGACAATCTTCTACGTATTTTCGGTGGAGAGAAGATCAGAAACATCATGAATAAACTTGGTGTTGAAGAGGGTGAATACATAGACTCTAAGATCGTAACTAGATCTGTTGAAAAAGCACAGAAAAAAGTAGAAAACCAACACTATGAGTCAAGAAAACATATCTTAGAGTATGATGATGTTGCTAACCACCAAAGAAAAGCTATCTATGCTTTTAGGAATCAACTTCTAGACCCAGAGTTTGACGTTGCCGCTAAGATCAAAGAGAATCGTGCTGAATATATAGAACATCTTCTAATGGAATGTGAGATCTTTGAAGGTATGCCAAAAGAAGATTATAATGTTGAAAAACTTGCATTACTTATAAAAGAAGAGTTAAATGTTGAAGTTGACCATCAACACTTTGTAGACAAAGAGGTAGAAGAACTTACTTCTATGATGACTGAAATGATGGTAAACATTTATGAAGAGAAGATGTCTCAGATAGATCCGGAGCAGAGAACTGAAATTGAACGTATCTTATACCTTCAAGTTCTTGATCCTCAATGGAGAGACCACCTTTATGAGATGGATGTACTAAAAACTGGTATCGGGCTTAGAGGGTATAATCAAAAAGATCCTCTCACAGAATATAAACAAGACAGTTACAAACTCTTTACTGACTTGGTACAACGTATCAAGTATGAAGCAGTTAAAGTACTTCAACTTGTACAGTTCAACTTTGAATCTCCTGAAGAAGAAGAAGCAGCAGTTGAGCAGATCAGAGAAGAGTTGGAAAGTGACGTAGCAGACGCTACACTAAGTACAGATGAACAGGAAGCACCAAAGAACAAACCTTTAACAGGTACAAAAAAGCCTAAAAGAAATGAGCCTTGCCCTTGTGGTTCCGGTAAAAAATATAAAAACTGTTGTGGACAAAGCGGACCTAAAAAAGGTTTATTGGCATAATGTCCACTCCCTCTAAACTTCCCTCGCTTAACAAGAAGTTTGTTAGGCATATTATTAAGCATTATCTCAAATACGACAGAGAGAATCCTTTCATCTTTATCTCTGCACTGTTAGCCTTTTTGGGTATAGCAGCAGGGGTAATGGTACTAATGATCGCTATGGGAATTATGAACGGTACTCAAAAAGAGTTTACTAAAAAACTTTTTGTTATGAACTACCCTCTTACTATACTTCCTCTTGAAGAAAACTCTGTAAATGATAAACTCGTTCAAACACTCTCTCAAAAGTTCCCCCATTTAAAATTCAGTCCTTACTACACCACTCAAGTCATCACTAAAAATGAGGGTGCTGTGCAGGGTTCTTTACTCTATGGTGTAGATTATAATAAAGAGAGTCAGATCAATCCTATCTTTGAAAAAGCCAAAGGTGATACAGAGAGTAAATTTAGAGTTGTCGTAGGTGATGCTCTCTCTTATGAGATGAATGCACCTAAAGGCGAAAAAGTAACCCTTTACTTTTCAGAGCAGCAAGCCATAGGGTTTGGTACGATGCCTCTACAAAAGCGTTTTATCGTTGATGGTGTTTTTGATTCAGGTCTGAAAGCTTACGATAAAGCCATTATGTACACTTCTCTCGAAGCATTTGAGAAACTACTCAAACGTCAGCATGGCACCTATGACGGTCTTCATATCTATACTGAGAATCCACTGGGAGAGATAGCCGATATAAAAAGTGTTTTACCTGAAATGGTGGTCATAGAAGGTTGGTGGCAGCAAAATGGTAATTTCTTTGCCGCTATGGAGATGGAGAAAAAAGCCCTATTCTTGGTTTTACTGCTTATTATACTTGTAGCCTCGCTGAACATCATCTCATCTCTTTTGATGACCGTCATGAGCAGACGAAGCGAGATCGCTCTTATGCGTACACTGGGAGCCACCCAAGCAGAGATAAGATCTATCTTCTTTAGACTGGGACTCATCATAGGGTCAGCAGGCATCATTGCAGGTACACTGCTTGGTAGTTTCGGTATATGGATACTTAAAACCTTTGACATTATCTCTATGCCTGAAGATGTTTATGGTACTTCTAAGCTGCCCGTAGATCTAACCATGAGTGATTTTGGACTTATCATCCTAGGAACTTCTATCATCATCTTACTCTCTGCACTTTACCCTGCAAAAAAAGCAGCACAAACAGATCCACTGACTGTTTTAAGGAATGAATAAAAACATCCGATAGTTGAGCCTGTCGAAGCTTACTTGTTGATAATATGTGCAGGAGACTCAATCGTGCGTTTTAAAATCTGCAGGGGTAAAGTAAGTATATCTTCTGCTGTGCTTGTACGTACTTTTGGTTTATCTAGTGTTCCGGTGATCTTCAGCCCAACTGTCATACTCTTATCTTTTCCCATCAAGATATAACCTAACAGAGGAAGACTCCCCACAAATTTTCCCAGTTCTCTGGCCGTCTGTATGGCAAGATCCATTTTAATGCTTCTCTTCTTGATATTAACTTCTCCTTTACCCACGATCGTTGCAGACCCCCCTTTAATATAAACAGAGTCAAAAATGACTTTATCTCCTATCATTCTATATTCAACAACTCCCTCTTTGATCTTAAATCCTTTTTTTGAAAAACCAGGATCTTGTAAAGTGGCTAAAGCCGGTATGGTATTCATAAATGCCAAAGTATTATTGTAGGCTTTAAAGCCACTCATTACTCCACCTTCAACAATGATCTGACCTTTCCTTTCCTTACCTGGATCACCAGACATTTTAAGTGTATAGCGTCCTTTTTTCAAACCATCAAAATCTATTAGAGGATGTAACATTTTATCTTTCACACGTAAAGCCTGCAAGGAAAGTATTTTTCTTTTTTTATTCAGTTTTACGATATCTCCATCTAAACTTCCTATGGCATTAATATTACCGTTTGGTAGTACTTCTATATCATAACTATCCATTACAAGAGTATGATTATCATATCTTAGTTTACTGTTTTTTCCAGTGATCACATATCTTTTATTTTTAATTTTACTTTTCTTCCTCGAAGAGAGAAACTCTTTAAGGTCAATATTTAGATTTTTAAGTTTTACTCGTGATCTGTCTGCATTGAAATGTAAGCGTTTGTTAAAGGCATAAAAATCAATTCCCTTTTTTGTGATCGTACCACTACATGGTACTCTAGTAAGGCATACATTATCTTTCTCATAGAAAAAACATGATGCTCTGTGAAGTACTCCTTTAAACGTATAACTTTCAAAGTCTTTAGTTGTAATATCAAGATTTCCTCCATTTATCTGTAACTCAAGATCTTTAAGATAAGGTTTTATCTTCTCTATCGCTCCTACTTGCAGCAACATATCTTTAGGACGATTCACTATCTTCAACTTCAATGTTGGTATATCAACTACAATATTTTTACTATAATCCAAAGTCAATGGCAATTGTTTATTTTTCAGTATAAAGAACTTTTCATTTTCTTCTCCTATAGCGACCTGCTTTGCATCAAACTTTAAATCAACTTTTTTTACTTTTAAGTCTATCTTTCCATTTGCTCTACCTTCATACCAACTCTCTTTTAGATCGATATCTTTAAGAGTGATAAATCCTTTATCATATTGTACATTTCCTTTAAGGACAGGCAGTTTTACCTTGTTGATATAGACATCTCCTTCTTCCAGATCAACGTTCACAAATACAGAAGTTTTTTGAGTAGCTTTTTTTAACGGGACATCTATCTTTACATCCACCTTAGCCATACTTCCTTTTTGTGTAACAGGAATCTGCAGATCATATGCTTGAAGTATCTCATGAACTACACTATCGATCACAGATCTAATATGCAGATCAACTACAAGGGTTGTAGGTTTTTCACCTACCAAGTCTACGATAGATACTTTACTTCCTGATAAATTTCTATCTTGATACATAGGGTTTTTTAAGTTAAAATAGAGTCCACCTTTTTTATAGGTCAAGATACAACTTTCTGCCAACACCGGTGACAATTTCTCTTTGTAATAAATTTGCACATCCTCCAAAAGTGCATTTCCTTTGAGTGCATCAAAATCCATCTTAAAGCCATCATCCTTGATCTCTCCTTTTCCACTCAAAGCGTATAATCGATATCTTTTTGCCTGAACTTTTTCAACGATCCAGCTTTTTACAGTCTCTTTCAATGGGAATTTATTTATAAGTGTTTTCAGATCAGTGAATTCTTCACTGTTAAGCGTAAAATCTATAGTGTTATTTTCTTTATTTGCTTTAAACCTTCCCTTAATATGATAGGCATCAAACTCACCTTTTGTATTCAGCCTATCATTACTTGTATCATAAATAAGTTGTCCTTTTATATCAATATTATCCTTTTTTAGATACAACATGGACACATCTGCAATATACTTCTCTCCTTCTCTGTGTATATTACCGGCAATTTCATAATCATCACTGCCAACATAAAGGATATCATCTATAAAAATTATATTTAAATCATTATTTTTAAAGTGAACTTTTTCTAACTCTATATAATCAAAAAAAGTAAAAAGATATTTGATATTATCAAACACTTTATCTACATTCTCAAACGAAGGTTTTGCTTTACTTTGAGGAATAACTATATTATGTGCTTTAAGTGTGAGTTTTTTATCGAGTTTGATGTATAATCCGTCTATCTTGTAGTGACCAAAAGTAAGGTCATCTACATCTATACCAGCTTTTAGCCAATAGAAAAGAGCTACAAAAAGGACAACCAAAAAGATGAGTGTATCACGCAATACTGTACGAAGAACATGGATAGTATGGGCAGAAAACATTGCACTTGTTTTTATCATCTCTTTTGCCTTTTACACTACACTACCCATCAAAACAACACAAACACTCTTTGTACCTCAAGGCTCTATAGGAAACATTATATCACAGCTGACTAAAAAAGGCTACGCATTGAGTAAGATAGACGCCTATATACTCCGACTGATAGGCACACCAAAAAGTGGCTGGGTTTACATAGGAGAAAATGAACTCAACCGCATTGATTTTCTCTATAAACTCACAAATGCAAAGGCGATGATACATAAAGTCACACTCATCCCGGGAGAAACTTCTGAACTCTTTTTTGATGCTCTCTCAGAAAAACTGCAACTGGATAAAACAAAACTTGAAAAATATTATCAAGAGTTCTCTTTCTACCCTGAAGCAGGTATCTATGCAGATACCTACCATGTCCCTTATGGTATAAAGGAGAAACATCTTATCCATTTTCTTGTAAGAGAATCAGAAAAAAAGTATAAAAGTATTTCAGAAAAAATTTATGGGAATTACAATCAAAAACAGTGGGAAAAAGTACTGATCATCGCTTCTATCATTCAAAAAGAAGCAGCAAGTAATAAGGAGATGCCTTTGGTCTCTTCAGTGATCTATAACCGACTTAAAAAAGGAATGCGATTGCAGATGGACGGGACACTCAATTATGGTAAATACTCACATATCAAAGTCACACCTGAGCGCATACGTACTGATAAAAGTACATTCAACACTTACAAACACAAAGGCTTGCCAGATTCACCCATAGGAGCAGTCAGCCTCTCTGCCATTACTGCAGCCATAAAACCTGCAAAAACAGACTACCTCTATTTTATGAAAAATGATAAAGGTGTACATGACTTTGCAAAAACGTTTAAAAAGCACCGTAAGAATATTAGGAAAGCTAGATAAGCAAGTAGTTAACGTGTGAAGGAAGTGTAAAATAAAATATTAACTCATTTTATTTTTCCAGTAATTGATCCAAGTCTTTCTTAACTTCTCATTACTGATATATTTATATTTCTTAGGTAAGTTTCTTCTTAATTTTGTATATGAATACGCAGACATCACTTCATTATTCACAATACATTTAAACCCTGTTGCACCTTGCTGATGACAACCATAAACGCTAAAAGCATTTACATCTATGCCATTGCGTTTTAAGCTCTCTACATTATCAGATAGCAGTGCCAGAAAGATCTTATCTTGATTTTCAGGATGTTTCCATTTAGAGTGATTCATCTTTAATTTTTTTGTATAGTGCTTTGCCGTTTTAGGCATAATTTGATATCTACCATACGCACCAGAACTTTTATTTACAGTTGTATATTTTCCTTTTGGCGTTTCTACCTTGACTATTTTGTCTGCAATATCAGTCATGGACGGATCACCACAACCTTGTGTAAGCATCGTGATAAGAGTAATTGCTATTAAATTAATATATTTTTTCATTTATTCTTTCTACCTTATTAGGTATATAACTATTGACTAAAGTAGAAAAGTTTTTATCTACTGTATGATTTCCATATTAAAGTATATCAAAATATATCTT
>Ga0255433_1022_pt1 | contig 13832 bp, 7 predicted proteins | sample ANMaggSSYBR02H12_FD_182672 | JGI IMG/M metagenome (GOLD analysis project Ga0255433, IMG submission 182672) | Sediment cell enrichment communities from methane seep in Santa Monica Basin, California, United Staets - ANME aggregate JGI... | ecosystem: Environmental > Aquatic > Marine > Cold seeps >...
CGCTACAGCGATATGAGGGTAGTTCGGGTAATACATAGCGAAATGGTCAGCGATTCTTATGACCTTGAAAAACGCTGGAGAAAGAGAGTTAAAGATGAAGACAAGGTAGAAGAGGGAGATATACTTGCTTCTTTGGATGCCGATAACCAGCTATTAGCCGGTTTGAGCAGGTTGTTGGTTGAAAGCATCAGTTCTCGGGCTTCCGTTACCGCTTTTTGAGATAACGGCACATGGACTGCCATCTGATCCCCATCAAAGTCAGCATTAAATGCAGGACATACCAGGGGGTGGAGCTGAATTGCGCTCCCTTCAATCAGCTGGATTTCAAAGGCTTGAATACCCAGGCGGTGAAGCGTAGGTGCCCGGTTCAGCAAAACAGGTCGACTCTTTACAGCTTCCTCGAGAGCTTCCCAAACTTCTGGCCGATTGCGTTCAATCAACCGCTTGGCGCCTTTCACATTAGTAGCGAACCCCCGTTTTTCAAGGATGGAAATCACGAAAGGACGGAAAAGTTCCAGAGCCATCTTTTTAGGCAGACCGCACTGGGACATTTTCAGCTTAGGGCCAGAAACAATTACAGAACGTCCGGAGTAATCCACCCGTTTTCCGAGCAGGTTCCGTCGGAAGCGGCCCTTTTTGCCTTTCAGCATATCACTGAGGGATTTTAATTCTCGTCTGCCCCGACGGGAAAGAGCTTTCCCCCGCTGGGAATTGTCAACCAAGGAGTCCACTGCTTCCTGGAGCATCCTCTTTTCATTTCTTACAATGACATCCGGTGCGCCCAGTTCCAGCAAACGCTTAAGCCGGTTGTTGCGGTTAATCACACGCCGATATAGATCGTTTAAATCTGAAGTAGCAAAGCGTCCGCCATCCAGCTGCACCATTGGGCGCAGGTCAGGCGGTATCACGGGCAGCACGGTTAAAATCATCCATTCCGGCTGGTTTTCTGTATTCTGGAAAGAATCAACAACTTTTAGCCGCTTGGTGGCTTTCTTCCGTTTTTGTTTACTGCCGGTGGTTCTAATCTCATGCCAGAGCTCTTTGGAAAGTGCATCCAGGTCCAGGCGTTTTAATATGTCATAAAATGCTTCAGCTCCCATTTCAGCCTGGAAAATTTGTCCCCAATGAGATCTCAGTTCACGGTATTCCATTTCACCGAGGAATATCAGGGGCTGCAGATCAATCAGTTCTTCCCGCAGATGTTTATATTCCGATTTCGCCGAATCCAGGGCTGCGTTAAGGTTTTCGCGCAGTTGGGCAATCTCCTGGGTGGTTTCTGCTCGCATCCTGGCAACATCCAGTTTGATGTGCTCGAGTTCGTTGTCTTTTTCTTCCTGAAGACTTTCTTCAATCTCAGAAAGGCGCTGTTTAACGACTTCCTGAATATTTGCTATATGCGCTGTGCTGATCTTTTCCCCTTTCTTAACAATCACCACTTCGGTTTCCGGGAAAATCATATCAGCTTTGACAGTTGTATCTACACTATCCTGCAGAGTTTTCTCAAGGCGCTGGCCTTGTTTGATAACCGGTTCTAATTCCGAAGCAATTTGTTCATCAAACCGAACTCTTACTTCATCCTGCTTAGTCTCTAGCTCCGCTAATTTTTCTTCCCGTTCAATTTCCTTGAGCTTGATGTCTTCAGTGAAGTCTTTCCCAACTTCACCTTCGTCGGATGTAAACCTGGTATCCAGCTGTTCAAGAGCTTTCTTACGACCTTCCTCGTCTACATAAGTAACAATATATTGGGCAAAGTAGAGAACCCGGTCAAGGTCGCGTCTGGACATATCAAGCAATCTGCCCAGGATCGATGGGATTCGGCGGGAAAACCACAAATGCGCTACAGGAGCTGCCAGCTCGATATGGCCCATTCTCTCTCTGCGGACAGCGGAACGGGTTACCTCCACACCGCATTTATCACAGACAATCCCTTTATAGCGAATGTTTTTATACTTTCCACAATGACATTGGTAATCGCGGGTTGGCCCAAATATGGCTTCACAGAATAAACCATCTTTCTCCGGGCGCAAGCGCCGGTAGTTAATGGTTTCCGGTTCTAGTACTTCCCCGTATGACCAACTGCGGATGATTTCTGGTGAAGCTAACCCGATTCGAAGTTTTTGTATCCCCTTAGTTTTCACTCGAAAACCTCCTGTGTTTTTCGCTCTATCAACCGATAAAGGTACTTTCCCTCACCAAGAACCTGCTTTATCTTTCCTCTTGTGCTACCCAGACCTATCCACAAAACGGATCCCCTTCTGAAAACTCCCAATCAGAGTATTCAGTCACAAAATCCTCAAAACAATTTCAAATGTGAGGTCTGTTTTCTTCAAAAAAAGCAGCACCGCCTGTCAGAACAGATGTTTTAGTACTAGCACGCACAAAAGCAAGCGCAAAGAGTACGCTCTTCAGCGCTCGCATATCTGGAGGGGATTGATATTTAACATGCAACTCACAATTATACAGGTTGAATGGGTGGCAGTCAAGAGGGTATCGATCCGATTCAGCAGTACAGTTCTTTCCCGTTGTTCCTGATCTCCCCCATGTCCATCATCTTAGTTTTTCCAGCAGCAGCACACAGCTCATCTTACTGTATTGCAGGACCAGTCTACCATAACCCGGTAGTTATTACCACAATTATTCGGCTTTGCTTTTTCTCTCAGGTTGACGGATCGGCACTGCCAGGTAAAAAGTGCTGCCGGACCCCAGCTCACTCTCCACCCAGGCTGCTCCACCATGACGTTCTGCGATTGATTTAACGATTGCCAGACCAAGGCCGGTACCACCCTGTTTGTCCTTCTCCCGACTTTCAACCCGATAAAACTGCTCGAATAACCGCTGCTGGTCCACCGGGGAGATTCCTATTCCGGTATCCTCTACCTCAAAAATGATCCGACCATCTTCCATTTTATATCGGACCCAGACCTCTCCTTTCTGTTGATTAAAGTTAAGCGCATTATCCACCAGGTTACGCAAGGCCTGCTGAAGCAGCGCTTTATCAGCTGAGATAAATGGGATAGTCTGATTGGGTTGAGAAACATGGATGGTGATTTTTTTCTGGCTGGCCCGGATCTTAAATGAGTCTGTTACCTCGGATATGACATCAGGCGCGGAAACCATATCCAATTTTAAGCCTACTTCGGCTTCAATTCTACCCAAATCCAACAAATTTTGAACCAGGTGCGACATGCTTTCCACGCCGGTAATAATTTTATGAACATAGTTCTGCTGCTGTTCGTTAAGTTCTCCTACCATTTCCAGCATGGTTGCATAACCGCGCATTAATGTCAGCGGGGAGCGCAAATCATGACTTACTGTAGACACAAAATCCGATTTCAACTCATCCATTTCTTTATGCTGGGAGATGTCACGTAAAACACAGACCCGGCCTAATTGGTGTTCCCCGGAAATCACAGGCGATGCGGTTGCCAGGAACACTCTTCCATCTTCCAATTTTACTTCTTTTGAAATCTTTCCAGGGGAGGTTGTATTCAACAGTTCAATTAATTCCTGATGAGTAGTAACTTGCTCAATCTTATCCCCGATACCAAGTTCCTCTTCCAGCCCCAATAGCTCCGCGGCTACCGGGTTAGTTAACAATAACTTATCCTGGTGATCCAACACAAGGATCGGATCCGGGGTGGAAGCTAGAATAGCTGCCAACCGCTTGCGTCCGATCTCAGCCCGGCCGAAGAGGGAGGAGTTAGCAGCGGCCAGGGCAGCCTGCCCTGCCAGAGTGACAATATATCGAACCTCACTGTCTAGGAAATTATGGGGTTCCAGGTAGGCCAGCCAGATAGCGCCGTAATACTGCTGTTCATGCTGCAGGGCAACTATCAAAATTGCGCCTGGGACAGGATCATTTTCATTCAGATCTAGCAAAGGCATCCGGGCAGGGTTGGTCAGCATAACCGGGGACCGGCTGCGGGCTATTTCCAGTATCTGTGAATCCAGATAACAGAAAGCGGCAGTATCTTCACCGCTGCCGATACAGGTCATTTCGGCATTTTCCGAGAAATGCTCAGGAAGAATATCCGCATCCAGAACTATCCTGGCAGAACATGCTCCGATTTCTAAGGCGGAACTCAAAATCGTGTCGACAGCATCTGCCATCTCCAGAGATGAAGCAACTCCCTGGCTGACGTTCAACAGCCGGTTTAGCTCTACCATACGGTTTTTTAAACTGCGCCGCATTTTTTCAAATGCCCGCCGGAGTTGGCCAACCTCATCAACACGCCGGGTCATACGCAGCGGGTGATCCAGTTCGCCTTTTGCAATCCGGTTAGCTTCTTCAGTGAGAACATGTAGCGAATCAGCTACTGAGCTTAATCCAATATACATCACAGCCATGGTAAGAACAGTTATTAATAAAACAACACCGGAGAGCGGTGCAGCCAGATCGAGAGCTAGCTGTTGTGCTCTTACAGCTGGAATGGTCAGCATCACCGTCCAGGGACGGCCTAAGGCCGAGCGGATATAAACCAACTGTCGGGCACCATCAGCCGTTGTTTGTTTGGAAAACACCTCATCGGGAGTAAGTTCAAAACTAGGGAAATACAAACCAAACAGGGTTTCTTCTGAAGAATATAAAACCCGTCCTTGTTCGTCAAGCAAATACCCTACCCCTCCCAAATCGTTGATCCCCACCAGATCACTGAGAATTGGCTGGGTAAAAGGATTGGATTCCAGATCAGCTAATCCAACCAGCACACCTCCCGGCAAACCTTCCTCAGCTGGAATGCTCCCCATAAAGGTAATCACTGTTTTGTTCCCGATTCCAGAGGGAGGTGAAACATAAACCTGGACTGGCACCCCGTTCAATGCCGATCCCAACCCGGAATAGAATTCCGTTGTAAATGCTGTTTCCGGTACTTCCTGGTCCGGATAGGCACCAATCTGCTCGTGATTGCTGTCAAATACAAATAATTGAGAGAAAAACGGAATGGACCTAAAATTTCGTTTTAATATCAAATCCAGATCTTCAGGGACAGTCATTCCTCCTGACAGATCGGAAGCATACTGACTGATTAGGCTTTGTCCGGTATTGAAGAAAAATGGAATTTTATTAGTTGTCGTTCGTGCTATATTCTCCATCTGCAGCTGGACCATCTTCTCTGCGGATCGCCCTGCAACAAACCAATTTACTAAAAGCAAAACTAAAACCAGGACCAGGGTTAAAGAAACAACATAATTCAGGAAACGGACTTTTATGCTGCTCTCTGACGGGGAAGGTTTCAGTTTATGTTTGATCCCGTCTACTCGCGGCAGAGCCACCAGGGCAAATTCAGCGACTAAACCCGCCAAGGCGAAACTTCCTGCCAGAGCAACCACTCCCACACTGGAATTGGATATAGCAAAATCAATTTTTTCTACAATTGATCCAGATGCCCAGAAGAAAGAACCGACGATGTTTAACAGATAATGGACACAGGCAATCAGCAGGGTCGCCAGGAAGGGACGTCTGAGAATACTGAAAACAGCTGTCCTATACCGCTGACGGATTGCAACTGAAACCAGCAGGGAAAAAGCGACAAATTCAATAATTGTATAGGGGGAATGGGTATCCCAATAAGCTAAACATATCCCGGACACCAATCCGATCAAGGAGGCACTGATGGGACCCAGTACCCAGCCGGATATTACAACTGGAAGGGCAACCAGAATCATCAATGTCCCACCAGAGGGTTCCAAGGACAGCTCAGGCAGGGGAATTGCTCCCCATTGGGGCAAGTTGAAACCGAGGAATAGAGCCGTAAAAGGTGCAAGGGTTAATAAAATACCAAACAGGAACCATTGGCGTTCTTTCATTTCCCGCTGATAATCCCGCCAATGCCAATTGCCAAATATGATGCCCGCAGCCATTACAGCAAATGCTGAAATACCCAACCTGTCAACCGGCCAGATAATATATGCAGGTGAATTAAATAAGGTGAGTATGAACGACATCATTTCCTGAATTAGGTCGAAACCGGCTGCTTTGAGTCTATACTCGATTATAGCATGGTTCAAGTTTCACAAATCCCCCTGACCCAGCCCTAGAGATAACAAACCAGAAAGGTATTACCCAAAATTAACAGGGTCGCCAGCCAGAATTTTCTCATAATCAGAGTACACACCCTGATACGATTCAGGCAGCATCTCTGCAATTCGAGCCATGATTATATCCGTATTCTGTTGACGCATATTCCGGCGTTCTACCCCTCTTCCGGTCAATGGAGGCAGATAAATCATGTCACCCACAAACATCTGGATGGTTGGTCTTTTTCCCCGAATTCCCTGGCGTAAAAAGTCAATTGTGTTTCCAACAACAGCCACTGGCAGGACCGGCACCTTGGCTTTATCAATGATATAAGCAATGCCAGGCTTTCCTCGGGCTAACCCGGGCGTATGAGATCGCGTTCCCTCTGGTGAGATCATCAGGGGAAATCCAGCATCGATTACCATATTAACTTTCCTAAACACTTCGCGGTCAAATTCAGTTCTCTTAACCTGGATCCCTTCCCACATACGAGCAACTATCGCCACACCAGGACGGCCCCAAACAACTGTTGCCCCGATAATTTCAACAATTGTCGGCCAGAAAGCCCCAATAAACGGAATTTCAACCAGGGAGACATGGTTAAACGCGAGCACGTACTTATTATGTTCAGGTATTTTATCCATCCCAAACAGCTCCACTTTTCCCAGTAAACGGAATAACCCCCGGAAAACCAATCGCAAAAATCTGCGGTTAATTCGGATATGCAAGGGAACGCGGTATTGATCTTCCATATTAATCCTTTATTGACTCTTGGGCATATTTCTCAATCTCGGATAAAACATCAATCACCGACAGCGTGTCAGTGTTTATTACAACAGCGTCTGAGGCTGCGCATAACGGCGCAATTTCCCGGGTTGAGTCTATTTTATCTCGCTTCTTTAATTTCTTCAGGATTTTTGAGAATTCTACCCGTTCACCGCGATCAACCCGTTGATTAAAACGCCGTCTCGCTCGTTCATCGACATCTGCATCTAGAAATATTTTTAAATCGGCTTCCGGCAGGACAACCGTCCCGATGTCCCTGCCCACCATAATTACTTTGCCGCGCAACCCGATCCGGCGCTGCTGTTTGGTGAGCGCTTTTCTGACTGCGGGATACGCGGAAACTTTGGATACTTTTGCATCTACTTTGGGGCTCCGGAGATGCCAGGTTACATCAACACCATCTACCAGAACATCATATTCCCGACCATCATCCTTTGAGGAAGGCTCAATATCAATCTGAATTTTTTCTGCCAATGCTGAGACTGCAGGTTCATCCTTAATGGGTATTTGTTTCTCCAGGGCAAGCCAGGTCACTGCCCGGTACATCACTCCTGTATCAAAAAAAAGATACTTCCACCGCTCTGCCAACTGGTTAGCTATAGTAGTTTTTCCAGATGCTGCAGGTCCGTCAATTGCTACTATTTTCGGATAACTCATTCCCTCTCCTCAAACCATTAAAACACTCAGGATTCTAGACAACCGAGCATTTTACTTCCCAACAACAAATTAATTCTCGCCAGTTGGATATTTTTCCCCGGGCAGAATATCGTGCCGAACCCAGAGGATTATTTTTTCTGTTTCAATGGGCCCATCGCGAAATGCAATCCAGCTAATCCAATCTTCCGGAAAAACAGCATTCCCTACAGGATTGGTGGCGATCACAAAATCTTGACCGCGATAAAAAGCAAACGGCACCTGAAGGTTATCAATTTCATTAGTAATCAAAATCGGGGCTGCTATTTCTGGATTATATACTTCCAAAAACTCAAATTCTTTAAGATCCCGGAGAGCCCATTTCAGTGATGAATTTCCCTGGATAACGGCACCTTGAATGCTATCCTGTCGACCTGTTTCAGCTACGCTAACCTCTGCTATCGTATCCAGCAGCAGATCGATCTGTCCTGAACCGGATCCTTCTGTCCATAGAGAATGAGGATTACCTACCTGCAAATAGGCTCCTTGCGCCAGGGCGGAAAGCAAATAGATACCTAAGGCTCCACTCAGTCCGACAACCAAACCTTTTTTTGCAGACGGCCAGCCCCATTCGGAGGCAACAATTGTCATCACCAGCAGCCCTAAGGCTATGGAGGCAGCAATCAAACCCCATTGCAGAAGAATTGCTTTTTGATTTCCCTGCTGGTTTATCATCCCGGTAAACGTCAGCCAATTGAGCATAAATAATACTGCGATCATCCCGGATAGGGTATTTGTGACCCAGGAGAATTCAACAGCTTGCCCAATTCTGGCCAGCTCTTTTGCCGCGCCTGCCCAGAGAGAAAACACTACCCAGATCAGATCAGATGTCTGCCTCCCCGGATAAATCAGCACTAACAACAAGGAAACGCCAAACCAAAGGGCGCTGATTTTCCCTATCCGGTCATTATTCTTCCAGGCTGAAACGAAACCCAATCCTCCAAAGATGACGATCAGGGGATTACTGACACCCAGAGCCGCCAACATTTTATAAGGGCTGACCCCGGATGGCGAAATCCAACCCGACAGGAATTCTGGCAGCGCTGTGATCCAGGCACTGAGTCCTTGAAACTGCGAAAAGAAAAATGATCCAACACCAACTACAACCAGCGCTGGCAGGAAAAATTCCCAGGCCCCTGGTAAAGAAGAATTCCGGTCCTTTTTGATATCCAAAAACCTTGTCAGGAAATACTGTTTTGCATCCAGGATTTTAAGGGTATTGCTGAGCAACAGAGTGGTTCCCAGCACCACGGCACCCATCCAAAACGAGGGTCCTGAAAAGAACCCTAAAAACAAAAATATCAGAGACCACTTAAACTTGTGGTGATGAAAAGTTACAACTGCCAGCAGGATAAAAACCAGGGCGGGAACAGGGCTTCCAGCAAATCGGGATAAGGAAACCAGCGCAGGGTCTATCGCCAAACCAGCAGCCAGGATCAGGGCAGGAATCCGTCCCAGGCGATCCCGGATGATAAATGCGACCCAAATGATCGAACTGCCAGCAAGGGCCGGCCAGACCCGGGCAATAATATCTCCACTGCCGAAAATAGAAAACAGCGCTTCTGTGATGGACAGATAGCTTACCAGGGAGCCGGGACGAATGGATTCCCCTTGCCAGATCTGCCAGGCCTGGTAAGCCCAGGACGCCTCAGTTTCTACCAGCGGTGTCTTTCCAAGGAGTACTAAGCGCAGCGCTGCGGCCAGGATAAAGATCAGCCCATAGAGAAATAACTCTGTTGTGATTTTTGTTTGGTTTTTCATACCTATCTCATCTGACATACTACTGCAAATAAATATTATTGTCGATCCGGCAAACCAGGGAGCCCCCCGGGCGCATATATGGACAGCCGCTCATTACGATAGACAGTGATCATATTTTTAATGAACTTTTCCTCAATCAAACCATTTGGGCAAAAGTCTTTTCCGGGTTCATAAATAGTGTATTCTACATCTCCCACAACAAGATAACTTACTTGATATTTTTCCAATATCGCTTTCGCGGTATCCCAATTATGGGTGCAGTAGAGGACAGACATATCTTCTTTTCTAGGTATGACCAGCTCACTGCCTCCCCGCCATTGGATTTCGTGGAAATCCCACCCGAGTACGTTCGGTTTACCGCTGTAAGTAGCCATGCGAGCATCGGATGAGTAATAACTCCTTCCCACAGCTTCAGCAATCACCCCCGGGGGTGCCTCCCGGAGCCACTCCACTGCTTCTGCATCAGCAGCTGAATAAAGGTAAAAACCATCCAGAGTCAAACCTCCCTCCCGGTAAAAGTTGTTGGTCTTGGATTGAAGGCTGATGATCGGGTAAAACAAAGCCATTATCATTGAGAGCGCCAACCCAAAGAACACAACGTACCGGGGCGGGGATTTAAGATTTCGGAAGAGGGTTATTGTCCCATAAGCTGCAACGGTACTCCACAACAACCAGGCCTGGTAATAGAATTTAAATATAGTGTTGATCCGGTATCCAAATAAATCTCTCAGGAAAACAAACTCTGGGACAAGGACCAGAAGCATCCCTCCCAAAACAAGAAGGAAGATAAAATTATCCGGTAAGTCAGAAGCTGTTATTGAATCACCTTCTGCCGCCTCCGGTCTGCGGCGGTGGAATACTAATCCCAAGCTCAAAACTGACAAGGCAAAGAGGGTTAGCAAAGTCCCTGGAACTGTGATCCTGCGTATAAAACCTTCAACCATAGCCTGAGAGAGATCAGAAGCGCCGACAGATCCCAGGAATATACCCACCAGGGAATCTTCTCCAACTTCGATGGGGAGCCAGCTCATCAACCCAATGAGTGCCAGCATAAATATAGATAAACCCAGGACCAGGATGCCGGATAACATAAGTCCGGTTTTTAAATCCCGGTCGGCTTTTCGCCGTCTCCAGGTACATATCAACCAGGCAAAAATTGGAATCAACAATGGTCCAAACATTACCCAGAACTGGGATCCATGGGTGATATATAAAACGTTGGGAATTACTCCTCCAGCCTGGGAGGCAAAACCAAGGTACCAGGGGAGGTATAGCAACCCTCCGGTGACACCGAGTGTAAAGCCCAGGAAAAGGAATTCTTTCAGCAGATCTACCAGCGGCCAACCAGATCTGTCCCTGTTATTTCTCAAAACATATGCTCCAGCAAGAAGACCCACGTACACAGGAAAATTCCAGGTATTAAGGAATGCCATGCTTCCCACAAGCCAGGCCAGGATACCAAAGAACAGGGGTGAAATCTCAAGCGGGATGATACGCAGCCAGCGGAAAGTCTCCTTTCTAGGCTGCAGGTACAGCTCCAGAGCAAAAGCTCCGATCAGAAATACAAATGGCAAAGACAGCACATGGGGATGTAAATCAGCCAGTAGGAAAGAGAAAAACGGGAATTCACTGATAACTTCTTTTCCATAGCCAGAAAAATCATAATCTTGAATAACCCGGGAAGCCCGCCACCACCACCAGTGACCAAATAGGTTTTCAGTCGGGGGAGATACCAGGTTCTGAATGTCCAGCCAGCGCCAGAATGGAGAAACTAACTGACCGGTTGAATCAATTTTCCAGAACAATCCCCGGGAATGGAGGAAATGAAGGAATCCCTCCCAATTACTGATGATCAGGGCATAAAATGGACCAAGCAAGGATGGCATTAAAAATGATTTCCACCGCTTATCCTTTAATGCGGTTAAATTGAACAAGATCCCAAACGATCCAACAGCAGACAAGGCAAAGATTAACGAAACACCCAGGTTAAATGCCACACTGCCCAGCGTTCCGGTAACTTTTGCCAGCATCGCAACCAGAATATAACCAAAGTAATAGTAGGAAATCGCATAACCGGAGAGCCAGGGATCGTGAGGGGGAAATGTCTCCGAATTCAGAATGGCATTGATAAATGCCAATTCCATCGGTTTTTCAGTGCTGTTAATTTCCGGATTCAAGGATCGAATGACAGCCCAGCCAGCAAAAGCGAGCAGGAACAATATTTCAGTGGTGAAGATCAGCGTCCGATATTCGCGGATCCATTCCTTCAACCTACTTCCCCCAATTTTCCTGATCGCGAAAAATCCCAGGATTGCTGTTAGAAACAAAGTGAACAATAACCCTGCCAGGTTATTTGCAGTTACTCCCAGGCGTCCCAGGATCCAATACAGATATCCCCAAAGAAGTAAACCAAAGATTTTCGAGAACGAATATCCCCGATCTGGCAAATTCGGCACCAGGCGGAATATAACCGGGAATGATATCCACCCTACCGCGGTAACCATCAAATACCAAAAAATGAAATCTAACATTTAGTTTCCAAGGAACATCTAATAGATAGTGAGAGTTTGATAAATTGTAGTCTCCTGATCATGATAGACGGGCGTCCACAGGATACCTTCGGCAGCTTTAAATTTTTCTATTCCCTCGGCCAGATATTTCGCCCGTTCAAGTTGGCCTAGAACAATATACTGAACATCATATTTTTCCAGGAAATTCTGAGCGAATCCCAGGTCAGTTGTATCATAAAATAGATTAACATCTTCAACCCGGCCAAATACCCAATCATGCGGAGTGGTGGTGCGCTGCTGACGTTGATGCCAATTCCAGCCCACAACGCCTGGTAAACCTGTATAAACAGTGTACCGTGTGGCCCAATGATATTCAACCTGATTCGCTTCCACTATTACCGGTGAGCCTTCAACGTTATCCTGCATCCAGCGGATGGCATCGTAATCCTGCGAGAAATCAATGGTTGTATCTAAATCAGAATAGAGGGCAAACTGCATAAACGTCATGCCATCCAGAGTGTGGGGAGCATTAGATGCCATGCGGTCTTTAACTTTGGCTACTCCCCCAAGCAAAGGGTAAGTAGCTGCTCCGGCGAGCAGAATAATTAAGAAAACTTGCCATATTCTTCTGAACCTTACGTCCCATTTCTTCAGGGAAACAGACAACCAACCAATGGCGGCAGCAGCGCTGACGGCAAACATGGTCCAGGCTTGTAAATAAAACTTAAAGACCGTATTCATCCGGCCGATATCCCCTTCAATGTAAATCAGCTCAACCATCAATGTCAAAGCCAGGCTTGTTCCAGTCAGAAACAGCACTATCTGTTTCGCCAAAGGGAAACCCGGTCTGAAGATCAAAATTCCTGCCCAAACCATCATTGGAAGCACAAACCAGATAATATGGACTCCTGATCCGAGGATTGTGAATCCACCTATCTCGATTTTGTTTTCCAAAGAAATCCCAAGTCCAATCATTATTACCAGCAAAATCAGGATCACCGCAAAGATCAGTTCCCGGTATTTGGTTAAATTTCTTAGCGCAGAAACAGGGGTTGACGCCATCCAATCTATGGTCTCATGAACCATCCAGGAGAAAATCACAAAAATGAACAATCCCCAGTGCGTAAAATAGTCATTAAACGGAGTATTGGATCCAAACCAGGGTTTGATGCTGTTATAACCCTGACCGTACCAGTCAGCATAAGGTTTAAAAAGCAGAAATGCCAGAAGGACAAACAAGACCAACTGAAAAGCATGCCGGATCCAGGAATCCTGCTGCGATTTTCCCCGCCACCATGAATAAGCCAGGGCGGCAATACCCAGAACAAGATAAGGGTAAAAATCCCAGGTATTAGTTGGCCGTAATACACCAACCGCCAATGCTCCAAAGCTGGATACAGCGAGAATTCTCCCTAATCCTCCTGATTGACCCTGAGGACTTTGAGTGGACTTTACGATGGATAATGCCCAGGCAATCGCCAACACGGTGAGCGGGAGGGCAATAAAATGCGCATGCAGGTCACCATAGAGGAAAGTGAAGAAGGGAAACTCTGTGATCGGACCCCCATGTTCACCGCCAATCGCCCGGCTTGGATTCCAGTACCATTCATCAAGCCGGTAATGGAGAGATTTGGTTTGGATGAGCTGTACCACCCCCAGGAGAGTCCATTTTAATCGTTGGAAGAAGCTACCCTCCAGCACATTAACACCAGCTGAAGCAAGCCGCTGAATCCCCTGGAGAACCATCCGGATGACTCCAAGATTCCCAAAAAATACCATACCCAAAACACCGGCACCACCAGCCAACAGCGGCAAACCCCGTTGATCCTCTCCTGATCCGGAAGCTCCTATCATTAAATTCCAGACCAAGGAAAACGCCCCTAATCCCAACATCATGAACAACGTTGGCAAAATCAAATTATAGGCAATAGACGGCATGATCCCGAGCAATTTTACCAATACACCAACAAACACATATCCATAATAACAGGGACAGATCTGGTTGGCCGCTGGTAGATCTGCTGAAAGAATTCCTTTTCCTGGGCTTTACACTCGGTGTCACCGGA